>Ga0180432_10004718_pt1 | contig 18507 bp, 8 predicted proteins | sample SS_ome_10_FD_132414 | JGI IMG/M metagenome (GOLD analysis project Ga0180432, IMG submission 132414) | Hypersaline lake sediment archaeal communities from the Salton Sea, California, USA - SS_1_MS_2 metaG | ecosystem: Environmental > Aquatic > Non-marine Saline and Alkaline > Hypersaline >...
CCACGGGTAGTCTTCGGCGCGAGGGACCATTCCCGCGCGGACGGGGTTGCGTTCGACATACCGCACGGCCGACCAGAAGTGCGGCCCGTCCAGGGGCGTCGAGTAGAACCGCCCCTGCCAGAGGTAGCCGCTCCAGCCCTGGCGGCGGTTGACGTATGCGGCGTACCCCCCGCTGTTTCGGACCCCGAACCCCAGAGAGTATTTGCTGACCTCGCGCCGCGTGATAGAATCATCACGAAGGCCGACGACAGTCGTCGGCCGGAAGCTATCCGGGACGGCGTCGGGCTGAATCCCGGGACCGATTGCCCGGCTCAATGGCCAGCCCGCACGCACGCCTGCCAACGCTTGCAACACGTCCTTACGGACATACCGCCATGGCCCGGGGCCGGCTCGGGGCGCTACTGCCTCACCGTATGGCTCTCTCACCTGCCTGCCGGCAGGCAGGTCCACACCTCTCCACCAGTTCCTGGCGCATCTCCCCTATTTCCCTGCGCACTTTGAAAGCGTTCGGACCGACCCTTCTCGTCGCAATTCTGCTTCGGTCTGCCTGGAGTTGACAGCGGTTGACTCCGCCGGACTACAGTTAGGTGCAAGCGCAGGTGCAAGCGCACGCGTCAGAGGGCAGGGCGACTGGCCGCAGACGTTGCGTCCAGTTCCTCGCCAGGAGTGTCAGTCAAGTCAATAGCCAATCCAGCCGGTTGTGCGGCCGATGGTGACTATAGTCCAGTCGCCATCGATCCCCAACGTCATCCCGTCGATTCGCGGCTTGCTGACCTGTCCGGCATCCCTATGATGGGACCGTACTTCTGCGGAAAGGTTCACGTGTCTGACGACCCGTTAGCGCTTCACGAAGCGACAACCGAGCCTCCATTGCAGCGCCTGCAGGGGGCCAGGGCGGCCCGGCCGTGGCGATCGGCGCTGCTGACGTTTGTGATGCTGTACCTGTTCATCGCCGCGATCAACATGATGGGCTCGGGTCTGAAGGTCGCCGCGAAGGACGAGGGTGCGAACGCGCAGATCCAGGCGGCGTTCTCGTTCGCGGACAATCCGTTCGTTGGGTTCTGTGTCGGGCTCCTGGTCACCAGCATCGTGCAGTCGTCCAGCTTCACCACCTCGATGCTGGTCATGTTCGTCGCCCACGGGGAGATGACGCTGGCCCAAGCCATTCCGGTGATCATGGGAGCCAACATGGGGACCTCCATCACGGCGGTTCTGGTCTCGCTGGGCCATATCCGCCGGCGTCGAGAGTTCCGTCTCGCCCTGGGCGGGGCGGCCACCCATTCGTGGTTCAAGATCCTCACGATGTGTGTCATGCTGCCGCTCGAGCTGGCGTTCAGTGTCTTGAGCCGGCCGGCCACAGCGATCGGAAACTGGCTCGGCCATACCCGGGCGTTCGCCTACAACCCGGGCAACTTTAACCCGGTCAAGACAGCCGTAGCGCCTGTTTCGGACTTGTTCGCGTGGCTGACGCTCGACGTGGCGGGCATGTCCAAGCCCTGTGCCGGCGGCATGATCGCCCTGGTCGCACTGCTGGTCTTGTTCGGGGCGCTGTTCTTCCTGGTTGTTGGTCTCAAGGGCCTGCTGATGCACCGGATCGGCAACCTGTTCCGCCGGGTCCTGTTCGCGCGGCCGTGGAGCGGCTTCATCATCGGCATCGCCGCGACCGCCCTGGTGCAGAGTTCCTCGGTGACCACGTCTCTGGCCGTTCCGCTGCTGGCCGCCGGCGTGCTGAGCCTGCGCCAAGTATATCCGTACATCCTCGGGGCGGACATCGGCACGACGGTGACGGCGATTCTGGCGTCGCTGGCGGCCGCCGCCACCGCCGAGGACACCACCGTGGCATCGCTGGGCCTGTCGGTCGCAGCGGCCCACTTCCTGTTCAACATGTTCGGCGTGGCGCTGTTCTGGCCGCTGCAGGCCGTCCCCATCGCATTGGGCAAGTCGTTCGCCCGCCTGGCGTCGGCGCGGCGGATCTGGGCCCTGATCGGCCTGGCCGGCGTGTTCTTCCTCATGCCGATACTTGTCATCGCCTTGGCGGCGATAATGGGATAGCGTTCACACTGAGTTAGACCCTGACGAAGGGAGCTGATATGTTCAAGGAACTGATCAAGGCTTTTCGGAAGACCGACGCACTGGGCGAGATGTTCACCCAGTTCGCTGAGATGCTCCAGACCGGCCGATGGATGTTCACGACGGCCGCCGCCGTCGTGGCCAAGACGACCCCGGCCGATGAAGTGCATGACGAGCTGTTCACGCGTGATCGACGGATCAACCGGTTGGAGCGGTCCATCCGGGAGCGGATCATGGTGCACCTGGTGACCGACCACGCCCAGGACGTCGGCGTCTGCCTGGTGCTGATGAGCGTCGTCAAGGACGCCGAGCGGATCGGCGATTACTGCAAGAACATCCTCCAGATCGGCGAGATGTTCCATGGCGACTATTCCCGGGCCGAGTACACCCATCCCCTGGGCGACCTGACCGAACGTATCGACGCCCTGTTCCCCATGGTCGCCGACGCGTTCGCCGACGCGATCAAGGACCAGTCCGAGCAGGCCGTCTCCAAGTCGGTGATTATCCGCAAGCAATGCGACATGCTGCTGGGACAACTGCTCACCCCCGGCGGCGCGACCCCGCCCGCCGAGGCCGTGGCGTTGGCCATGCGGGCGCGGTTTCTCAAGCGGATCGCCGCCCATCTGGGCAACATCGCGACCAGCGTGAACAACCCGGTGCCCCTGCTCGATTACGACGGCAAGAAGCCCCTGGATGAGCCGGAGGGATAGCCCCCCCGTGCCGCGCCCTCCAGGCGGCCCCGTCGAGTCGCCCATGCGCAACCGGTCGGGCAATTGGTCTGTTGACGGCGAGAATGGGCGAAACAGCCACGCGAGGGGCAAGCCACGGTGAAGGGCTGCGCGGATCGACGCTGAATGCTCCTGCGCAGGGCATCTCGGGCGACATCATGGCCTGGAAAGGACCGACTACCCGAACATGCTGCAGTCGTTCGGGTTGGTCCGCTCGAATCTGCTGCACCACTTCATCTACAAGCGGCCCGCATACTATGCCGTTCAGCACCTTGCGGGCTTCTTCGACGACAAGGTGAAACCGGTTGGGCTGTTGAAAGGCACATCGAGCTGCCCCCGCGAGATCACCGTACCCGGTTTCGAGAAGGAAGGCACTTCGGTCGGCCTGCTGTGGTATGGCGATAAGATCCCGAGCGATGCGCTGAAGTGGGACCCGGTCGACCTGACGATCCAAGGTGCGAGCTTCCGGGACCCCCTGTACGTCGAAATGATCACCGGCAAGGTCCACGAACTTGACCGATCCAGCCGAAGGAAGGACCCAAAGGCAGTCAGCTTCACGAAGTTGCCGGTGTGGGACAGCCCCATGATGATCGTCGAACGATCGAAGGTTGACCTGAAGCGGCCACGTTCCGGCCCTCGGCCCCAAGAGGAAAAGGGAAGGGGCCACCCATGAGCGAGTCCTTGCTCAGGCCCCTTCAGTGATGAAGGCGTGATTGCAGACTGAGAAAACAGCCTGCCCCTTTCTCCCTACTTCGGGCGGGCCGCGACTTACCCTTCACGGGATGATAATCTCAATCCACGGGCTCCGCGCCCCCGCGGTTTCGATCACGACCGCATCCCGCTGCCTCTTCACGGCCAACTTCCGCTCGCGCCTGCCCGTGACGTCGAGGGCGTAGGCCACCGCGCCGGCCTTGCCGGTAAGGGTCACGGCGGCTTCAACCGGCTCGGTCTGGACGGGCGGACGGCCGAAGTCAGGGATCGCTCTCTTGTTGTCCAGGAAGGTCTGACCGGTGTTCTCGGCGCGCGAGACGGCCGTGAGCAGGATGCGTCTGGCGGCAACGAGAGGCCTGCCATCGAGCGAGGTGAGCATAATGGCAGCGAACGGCATACGACAGTCGATGCTCACGCCGCCTACTGTGGCCGGGCCGCGCCCGGCGAGTCGTCCGACGAGAGCCACCGTCCGCGGCGTGGCGATGGTGAAGGTGCCTGCGGACGTCTCGAGCGACATTTGCCCGGTGTCGCTGGCCAGGGCACGCCCGCCCCCGGCGGCCGCGGCATCAGCAGGCAGCAGCTTCCATCGCCGCATCTGGCGGGAAAAGGCCGCGCCGTTCCAAGAGGCGATGCCTTCGCCCTGGAACACGTGTCTCGACTGGCCTGTACGGCCGGTCTCGGGCGAGGCGGCAACGCGGACATCCACCGGGCCGACCCGTTCAATCCCCGGGAAGCGGTTGCGCACCTTGCAGACGTACGGCAGGTAGCGGAACGGGCTGGTCGGGGCCCTGGCGTGGGTCGGCCGTCCGGCGAAGATGTCGGCTTCGGACCAGGCGACTTCCACCGTGTGCTTCGCCACTGATACATCACGCCGATACCACATCAGTGCGGCCGCGGGCACCTGACCCCATCGTACCGGGTCGGACTGGTTGCTGAAGTGTTCCAGGCGATGGCTGTCCGCGTTGTACGCGAAGAACAACAGACCGTCCCAGTCCTGGAGCAGGGCGTAGGCGGTCATGAGGGGCAGGCACTCGGCACGGAACTCGTTGGGCCAGGGGAAGTTGAACTCGGGCACAATCATCGGCTTGCCGGCGACCGTGCTGGACGCCACATTCGTGATGGGATTGCTCGTGCGGTCCGGGTTGCTGCCTATCACCGACAGGTTGCGGAACCGCACGTGGGGCCTGGCTCGGACGGCGGGGTGGCACCAGTAGTTGTTGCGTGTCATGAAGTCGGCGGCGGCATCCGCGTAGGTGCTGGCGGGGCAGAACGTCTGGTTCGTGCCCGTGATCGGCACCCGCAGGCCGATCTTCCGCAGATGCGCGTGCAGCTGCTTGTAGTACCGCCGTTCGATGGCCACGAGAAACCGCAGCATGTCGCTGACGCGGGCCGGGCTGCGATGTCCGATCCACCCGGCCTTGGCCGGGTCCTGGTATATGTGCCTCAGCGGCAGGTGCACGGTGTCCTGGCCGGGGTCTTCACCGGCCAGCAGGGCACACTGGCGCCGATCGTTCGTCCACGCCTTGGCCAGGCCCGCCCGGTTGGTGTACTTCTCCCGCAGCCACGCATGCCATCGCCGTCGCAGTTCCGATGTGTACACCGGGAGCGTCAACGCCGTATTGTGCATGTAGAATACGGAGTTCTCGTTGGTCGTCTCAACGACGGCCAGAGCCGGATCGTCAACGTACCGCATCTGCGTGTACGGGTTCCGGTGCGTGAGGAACTGCGTGGCAAACTCTTTCTGCAATTCAATGAGACGGTCGTTGAAGATGGTCGCGCCCTTGATGGAGTTGCTCCACCCATGCTGGAACTGCGCCGCGTCCTTCACACCGTCGCCGGGCAGGAACCGGCGATAGTCCAGCAGATCGAAGTACATGTAGATGCCGCGTTTCTTCAGTTCCGCGACGAAGAAGTCAAGGCGGTCCATTTTGGCCGGGTCGATGTGCCGGCTGTCGCCCCGCGAGAAGTCAAACAGGCCGCCCCACTTGCCGTCGATGGCGTGGATGCGAAGCATGTTCATGCCGTACTTGGCCAGGCGCGCCGCGATGCCGGGTGCGTCGGCCTTGGCCGGGAAGCACCGTGGCCCGCACATGTTCGTGCCGAAGAACCTCGCTCGCGTGCCGTCGGCGAAGTAGAAATGGCCGTCCTTTCGGACGGACAGGAATCCATGCTTGCCGGCCGGGGCGTCCAGGAATTGCGTCAGGTCGATGCTGTCCAGGTTGGTGTCGTTCAGCGGGAAGTCCCACGTGTACCAGCCGGTTTTGTCGGTGTACTCGTACGGCGGGGTCTTGGCAGTCAGTAGGGGCGACGCATCCGACGTGGTCAGACCGGCGAGGATCAACTCCGCGGCGCCGTCGGCGGCGAGAACACGAACGGACCGGATCCGCTTGCCCGGGCTGGGGTTGGTCAGGGGGAATATGCCCAGCCCCACGCGGCCGTTCTTGCCCGAGGCATGGGCTCCCTGCCAGCCGACGGCTACCTCCGCTGACTCCGCCGGCCGCCGCCGGTCGAAGATCTGCTTGCCGCAGGCCAGTTGAACGACGGCCTTCGTGTCGTCGTCGTATAGCAGTTCGTAGCGACCGCAGTCCTTGCCCGCCTTGGCCCGGCCTGACGCGTGCAGGAAGTAGAGCGTCCGGCAGGTCCGGCCCACGGGGATGGTAACGCCTGCGGGTCGCCCGCTGTCCTTGCCGCGCAGCACGACGCACCACCGCCGCTTGGTTCGGCTGGGATCGACGATGTCGAACGGTACACCGCGCAGGACCACGCTGCCCGAGGGAATCAATCGCAGGCCGTCGCGTCCCGGGTTCGTTGGGCCCCCTTTGGCGTCGCCTGCATCTCGGTCGACCAATCCCCCATTACAAAGGCTTGAAATGTCGAGGGGCGCCATCCGTCCGGCCGCAGCCCGGCCAGGCGTGAAGCATACGTCGTCAAACCAGGCCGTGCCCGTACCCCGGCTGTGACAGAGGTACACCATGGCGCCGTCGGCATTCGGTGGTGCATGGGCGGTCACGGCCACGTGCCGCCACCCGACCGTTCCGGTGACCTTGGGCGTGTAGTTCTCGGCCAGCCAGGCCGAACCATTCCACCACGCGATGCAGGCAGACGCCGAACCCGTCACGTTCTTTGTCTTGACCCACACGCCCAGGGCGTAGGACTTGCCGGCGGTCACCTTCCATCGTGCCGCCGACGTCCACCGTCCGGATACTTCGTCCCAGGCCGTTCGCCCCGGATTCGCCGGGTCAGCGATCCGCACGCTGGCCCGGCCATGGTGGCCGACGTCGCGGTCCCATGCGACCTTGGCCGGCGACTTGTAGGGCGATCCCCGCCAACCGTCAGCGCTGCCATCCTGGTTGTCGTCCCTCTCAAAAGACGGGTTGGCCGCCATGTTGGTCCGCCAGCCCCCGGCCAGAACGCTCTCGACGCACAGCAGGCAACACAAGACACCCAGACATCGCATAGCATACTCTCCTGTGAGGCGTAATCTGCCCCGCCGCGTCTTCGTTGAATCTGAGTTCCACGGCGAAGCCTTCAGCCGCAACCGGACGGCCAGGTTTCATGTACAGGCACACCGGATGACATTTACGGGAGGGACCGCTCCTGACCCGCACCCGCCCTACCGCCCAGGACTGCCCCCCAACCTGAACATAGACACCGAGCCGGTCCACGTCCCGATCGCCAGCAGGGCATCTCCGTTTGCGTCGGCCAGTGCACGTATCACCGTGGGCCGACCGTCGACCTGGCCCAGCCGGAGCAGCTTGCCCCTTGCGTCGAGCACACGCACACGGCCATCGTCGCAGCCGAGAACGGCCCGCCCCTCCTTCTCGTTCTTCAGCCGAACGCAGGCCAACACACGGGCGGCGCTGGGTAGGCGCACGGCCCAGCGTTTCCGGCACCGGCAATCCAGGGCTACGACCAGGCCACAGGACGTGGCCGCTACGATTTCTTTCCGCCCATCGCCGTCCAGGTCGAAGACGTCGACATCGCGCATGGTCCGCCGCGGAATCCTCGGCCCGGGGCCGAAGTTGGCCGCATGCAGGGGCTTGCCTTCCATCGACCATACCACCACCCGGTTCCATGTGCCGTTGATCTCGCTGACGACCTCGCGCTTCCCATCGCCGTCGAGGTCTTCGTGGAACAGGTGGTGACGGTTCATGCTCGACCATCCGGGCATGTACGTGTGCCCCGGCGGGACGGCGATGAACCCCCGCCGGCGCGCATTCAGCTCCTTGCTGTTGATGATGGAGACGTTGTTCGTGCCGTTGTACTTTCGGCTGACCAGCAGGTTCTTCGTACCGCCCGGACCGTCGACCAGGGCAAACGTGGAGTTCTTGCCCCAGAACACGGGTAACCGCCGCACCAGCTTCCCGGCGGGGTTGAGAATCTCCAGTGTGCACGCGCTGCCGACGAAAGCCTGCGGCTTGCCGTCGATGAACCGCCCCGTGTGCAATCCGTGAATCCCCTCGTGTCCGGGCGCGGACTTGAACCAGTAGGTCTTCGCCGCCCGAAGCACCGCCGGATCCATCTTCGATACGAACACCCATTTCCTCCGCCATTCGTCGTCCGGGTCGAAGGCGATCACCTTCTCGTCGGCGCACCCGGCCAGCAACAGCCTCGCGTCCGGCCACCAGCGGAGCATGCGGACGGGGCCGTCGGTCGCGAGTGTCTTGCCCCTCTTTGCATCCACCCCGAGCAGGTGAACGCTCGTGCCTGCTGCGGCGGCCAGCACTGGGCCGCCTTGGCCGGGGATCGTCGCCAGATCAGCAACAGGGCCACCAACCCGAGCCGTCCCCGCCGCGGGCCAATCCGGCGCGGCGGGCCGCACACGCTTGTTGCGCCGGGCCACCGCCGCGTCACGGGCGGCGCGGACTCGCGCCAGGACCTCCTTCGCGGCCTCGTTCACGGCTGGCGGGCCCTGCCGCCCGGCTGCGACAGCGGTCGTCACCGCGCCCTTCGGCAGGGCAATCACACAGGAATTGGCAGTGCGGCGGAAGCACGCCAGGGCCGGCCTGACGGCGCCCGGCTGGATTCCGACCAGCGTGAAGAAGGTCTTGCGCTGCCCCTTCTCGACCGGGCCGGTCCAGATCATACTCCAGCGCGTGCCGCGGCCGGTAGTGCGCAGGGGATCGGCCGTGCAGATTACACCGCCGCGGTCCGTGCGGCGGTCGGGATGTTCGCGCGAGGCGGGGAAGGTGATCACGCCGGGGGCGACGCACGTCGCACCGCGCTCGGTCCGCCATTCCAGGCGGACCTCCGCGTTGACGCTGTCCCGCCGGAAGGTGAGCTCGTCGACAATCAACGCGTACTGACCGATGCGCTGGGCAATCGTGCGGCGCCAGTTCGCATAGGCGGCGTCGGGGACGTCGGCGACGGCGAAGGCCGTCTCGCCACGCACGCCGCACTCCTTCAAGGCCGCGTCCATGGCGATCTTCGGCTCCATCAGGCCGTCCACGCGCGTGATCAGTTGGTTCATATAGCCGCGCAGGAGCGTGTGGCCGGCCAGGCGAAGCTCGAGAATCCCGAAGGCGTGGTACGGATTGCGCGAGGCGCCGTTGAAGCCGTCGATCAGCACAAAGTCGCCCCCCGCGTCGGGGCGGCTTCGGAAACTGGCGAACTCGAAGGACTCGTTGTGCTTCAGCCCGCTGCGGCGGGCCTTCCATTTGGCTTCGGGAAGGCGATGGACGGTCCACGTGCCCGCCAGGTCCTGCGGGGGCGCCGCCTTGAGTGCGACGTCCGGCCAATACGATTGGCCCACGCGGAAGACATCGGTATCGACGCCGGTCCGGTTGCGGTACGTCAGCCATCGGCCGTCTCGCGTGAGATGAGCGGTCTTGTGCAAGTAGCCGACCGACGCGCTGCGCAGGGCCCAGTCCGGGCGGCGCCCGGAGATCAGTGCCTCCTGCCCGCGAAGGAGCGTGCCCAGGACGCCATTTCTCAGCGGCACGCGGTCGCCCGTGAGCATCAGGTACGTCAGGATCGGCGCCACGCCGGTGTTGTACCAGAACAGGTTGTCGCTCTCGCCGGAGATCCACGCGTGGTGGTGCAGCGGGCTGAAGTGACGCAGGCCGGCCTCCACGGCCTGCTTCCAGACCGGTGCGGGGTAGTGCGTATTGAAGTACCTCCCCAGGCAGTAGAGCGAAATGGCGGCCCATTGCCCGTGGCGGGAGCCCACGGCGACCGGCGACTTCTTGGACCGCCCCGCATAGGCCCACTCGCCGGCCCAATGGTTGATCTGCTCGCGGAAGGCGTTGGTCACGCCAAGGCGGTCGGCGTCGGTGAAAACGGGGCTCTCCTCGATGAGGTCCCAGAAGAGGATCATCATGTGGGCGTTGTAGTGGTACGGACCGGACAGGGGGCGGTCCTTGTCCTCGATCCGCTCACCGTCGACGGCGGCGATCTCCCGCTTGGCCTTCGCGTCCGGGAAGGCCAGCCGCAGGAACTCCTTCGCGTGGAACGGGTCGCCCGTCATGTAGTACAACGCCATCCGCTTGCTGATACTGTTCCAGCCGAAATACCCCACCGACCGGTATCCGGCCGAGGCGTCCCAGATCTTCACGTCCTTGATGTCCCGCGGGACCTTGTGCCTGGGATTGAGCTTGATCTCGGCCAGTCGGCCGAGGCGGATCGACTTGCCCTTCGCGGCCGCCCGGAGCCTCGCGATGAGTACGTCGACAGCGTTGGCAACGCCGGCGTCATCGCTGCCGCCGGCCAGAATCGCATTGCAGCCGTTGCCGAAGGGGTTGTGCAATGTCCGCGCCACGTGGCCGCCCGGGCCCGGGTAGCGCAGGTCCAGCAGAGTGTAGAACCGTTCGTAAAGGCGGCCGATAAGGGCGTTCGTCGAACGATTGCCGAGGGCAATGACGTTCCCGCGGAGCGGGACCGATGCGACGGCCGCGCTGTCCTTCGCGATGGGAAGATCGGCGCCGGTGAGCCTCCTTGCCTCGGCGGTGATGCGTGCCGCCAGTCTGTCATACCGGCCGCTCGCAGGTACGATGACCGTCGCGCGGGGCCGGCCGTCCCGGACGAGTTCGGTGTTCAGGTGGAGTTCCTTGAGCTTCGCGATGGGCCCGGGGGCAGGGCCCTTGACGGATGCTGTGGATGACAGCGCGAAAGCGACGAAGACTGCCGCAGCGTGTGTCGCCCATCGGAAGCCTGCGATCATGGCAGCGCCCTTCCTGGAGGGATCAGAGACGCACCGGCGATCCTCATCATCCGGGATTCCCCGGACAGCCTCATGCCCACGACCGCCGTGCGCCGTGCGGATGAGTCTATCACGATCCCGGATATCGGCAAGCATTTCACTGGTTCGATGGAGGGGGTATCCGCGCGTTGTCGGGGCGCGATGCCGTCCGAAACGCCCTTCCTTCGGGCGGTTGTCCGACGTTCTACACCGCGTCCCGGAATACCGTCCAGAATGCTTTCCGAACGACACCAGAGATATTCCGGACGCCCTGTCGTCGACGAGTAGCATAGGACGCCACTGCTTCGATACCCAACCCGGCGAGGACGATCCTTCGTAGGGGGTACTGGCAGTTCGTCGCCGGGTGAGTCGACTTGCCCAACGCACTGCATCGGATATACTCACTGCAGAAGGCCTGTGGCCGTCGCGGACTTCAGGCTATCTGGGAGACCCCGAGATAGGCGCCTTGGCGTGGACGGAGAGGCACATGACAGATGCTCTGAGAAGAGCCTGGCTGTCGTTCGCAGTCGCTGTCTGCCTGGCGGTGTGCCTTGTGCTGTTCGCATCCCCAGCGACCGCCGAGGATGCGCAGACGCGGCCGGATTGGGCGCAGGCGTCAGAGATGCCCGATTCTCTGGTGAGTCTCCGTGCATTGGAGGCCCAGGTTGTCAAAACGGCGAAGCAGGTTTTCCCGGCCGTGGTCGGCGTGAACAACTCCGCGGGCGTCATCATCTCGAAGGACGGCGTTGTCTTCACGGCCGCTCATCTGGGTGGTCTGCGCGGGGGAAAGGTGACGATCCGCTTGTCCGATGGGAAGACCATGCCGGGCAAGACGCTGGGCATGAATGGTCTGGCTGACGCGGCCGTGGTCAAGATTCAGGCCAAGGGGCCGTTCCCGTTTGCCAGACTCGGGGTCGCAGGTGGGATAAAGCCTGGCCGGTGGTGCGTGATGTACGGTCACAAGCACCCTCGCAGCCCCGGGCGGCCGGCCCTGCTTCGGCTGGGGCGCGTCGTGGAGTGGGACAAGGACAAGCTGATCAGCAATTGCAGCGGCGCCCAAGGCGACTCGGGGGGGCCGTTGTTCGACCTCAGCGGGCGCCTGATCGGGATCAACTCCTACGGCTCGAGCCGGATGGGGCATGTGCCCGTGGACTTCTTCACGCAGAACCTCAAGAGGCTCATGCGTGGTGATCGCTGGGGCGGACGGCCGCGGTTGGTCTTCAGCGGCGCGCAGTTGACGCGTCGCAGGCCCACACTGTCCAAGTCGCCGCAGAAGCTGTTGGCAACACTTGCAGAGGCGTCCGCACGCAGCATCGTCCGGGTGCTCTGCAAAGGCAAACCACGCTGCCTGGGCACGGTCGTTTCTGGAGACGGGCTGATTGCCACGAAATCCAGCGAGTTGACGGGAGCCTTGCGATGCCGCCTCCATGACGGCAGTGAGCTTGACGCCAAGCGCGTTCGACAGATTGAATCGCACGATCTGGCCTTCCTGCAGGTGGAGGCCCGAAAGCTCACACCCATCTCGTGGACCGATGCGAAGCGGGCAGATATCGGCTGGTGGGTCGTGGCACCGGGGCCGGACGGGGGGATCTCGGGCGGAGGGATCATCATGGTTGCCGAGCGGAGTGTACCTTCTCTCGTGGGGGCCCTTGGCGCCTGGTTTGCTCCTGATGCTGCAGCCGCGCCCAAGCTGGGGGGCATCCAACTGCGGAGCCCTGCGGCCAAGGCGGCTCTGAAGGTCGGAGATCTCATCCTGGCCATTGACGGGCAGGAAACGCCGTCCGTGGGCAAGCTGAAGAGCGAACTGGCCACGCGATCACCCGGCGATGAAGTGAAGCTGCGGATACGCCGCGGCGAGCAGAAGATCGACGTCAAAGTGGAGCTGGCTGTGACAGGCCGCACAAGGGTCGTGCGCGCTGGTCCTGGTGGCCGGATTGGCGGAATCCGCATCACCACACCACGTCGAACGTCTCAAGGTAACCGACATCAGGACGGCTTCCCCGCAGCATGCCAGCACGGCGCGTCGGTGTCCCCAGGTTGCTGTGGCGCGCCGTTGGTCGGCCTGGACGGAAAGGCACTCGGTCTGCACATCGCTTCGGGGTCTTCGGCATCGTACGCACTGCCGGCGGCCGTGGTCATTCAGGAACTCGCGAAGTTGAGGACTGGGTGCGACTAAGAGACCGGTGTGCCTCCCGAAAACCCCGTCCGGGCAAGAAGCAACGATCTGGCCGGCTTGACGGTGAGGCCAGAAGCCATGACTGGCGCATGAGGCGAACAGCCGGATCATACGACTTGGGGAGGCCCAACAGCAATAGAGGTACGTCCTTTGCCCGAAAGGCGGACGGAGTTCTCGGGAGGGACACCACCCACACACGTGCACGCGGAATCAAGTTTCCTGTCAGTGAGCGCGTTCCCGGCCTTTCCCTTCGGGCTCGCGGCGGCATATCATGAGGGCATGATGCGACCCGAGGCCGTGGCGATTCTTGGAGTGCTGGCCCTGGCGGCCTCAGCAAGCCCCGCACAGGACCGACAGGGCGTGAGGAACGAACACCCCTTTCCCCTGACGAGTGGGCGTTTCGGAACGCTCGGCGCGCCGTCCGGCAAGAAGCACTGGGACGTGCTGGGCGCCTCGTGGTTCAAGTCCGGGGACTGCTTCTGGCAGGGCGGAAACTGGGTGCGCGATGGCGGCGCTCAGGCCTGGCTGCTGATGCGCCCGCGAATGTACTTCACCGGTAACAACCGCGTCTGGAACCCCCGCCCCAAGCCCCCCGCCTGGACCTACCGCGACAAGACGCGCAAGTTCATCGAGGCCAACGCCGGCCGGATCGGCCTCATCGCGATGGGCAACAGTATCTGCTTCGCCGACATTGAAAGCGGCTACAGCGACCCCAACGAATACGTCACCTGGTATCATGACTTCCGCGCGTTCGTCCACCGACTCAACCCGCGCGTGCTGGTCGTCCCGGGCGATCTGCAGTCCGCGTGGGGGAAGCTACAGGGCACGGACCTCATCGTGGCCTACCAGAAGGCCTACCGGAAGAAGTATGGCAAGCCGATGCCGATCGATGCGCTAGGCCTGCACTGCTACCTCACCGGCAACAAGCCGCCGAAGTGGGCCAAGCCCGAGCCCGTCAGCGTACCGGCCTTTCAGAAGAAGATCCGGACGATGCGGACCTTCATGAAGCGCGCGGGTCTCCAGCACGCGGCACTGGCGATCACGGAGATGGGGGTCTTCAACCACTGCTGCGATCCGCCCCTGTCGAAGGCTCGGCTGATTGAGATCATGACCGGCGCCATCCGCTTCATGGAAGGCCCCAAGGGAAAGGACAAGACCATCGGCATGCCGTCGGACGGCCATCGCCTGGTGCAGAAGTGGAGTTACTCGGCCTTTCCCCACCTGGTGCGCGACGGCAAGCTCACGACGAGGGGCAAGGCCTACCGCACGCTAGCCGATACGTTTGCTCGAAAACGCCCCCCCCGCCTCGGGGCAGTCCGCCCGGCGCACCCGGGCGCTGCGGGCGCCTTCCGCCGCGGACCAGGGAAGAGGGTGAACGAATGACCTCGCGGCATTGTGGCACGGCAGCGGTGTTGGCCGTGCTGGTGTTGGCCTGCTGCGGCACGGCGGCACGGGCGGCGGAGTACTTCGTCAGCAAGCGGGGCAAGGATACCAACGACGGGCTGGACCGAGCCGCGGCCTTCCTGACCATCCAGAAGGGCGTCGAGGCCCTCAAGCCGGGCGACACGTTGACCATCGCACCCGGCGAGTACGCCGAGAACGTCCGCATCGAGAACTTCGGCAGCACCGAGTTGCCCACGTTGATCCGTGCGGAAGTTCCCCACACTGTGCTGCTGCGCGGCGATCGAGATGCGGAGTTGGACTTCCGCAAAGCAGGCCGTCGACGATTTGTATACGTCGCAGACTGCGAAAGGGATGTCCTGTCCGTCCACGAGGTCGACACGCTGACCTCGCTTGCCCCGGCCGCTGACGCGGAAGCCCTGGACTTCGGGCCCGGGCGCTACGTCCACGACAAGGCCGACGGGAAGCTGTACATCTCCAGTTCCGACTTCCATCCGCCCAGCCGTCACTGCTACGCCATCGGCACCCTCAAGGGCGACGGCTTCCTCGTGAGGAACTCGCGCCGGGTCATCTTCGAGGGGCTCGCCGCCCGCGGCTTCGCCACGCCGCCGGCCAAGCCCGAACTGTGCTACCCGGTTAGCGGGTTCATGCTGCGCGACTGCTATCGCTGCGTCGTACGGGGGTGCGTGGCGTTCCTGAACCAGAGCGGCCTGACGGTCAACGACGCCGCCAGTCAGGGCGAGAACCTTCTCGAGCGCTGCAGGGCCTACGGCAACGGAGAAGGCTTCGTGGGCTTCAACCCCAGCGGCGAGACGTTCCGCGACTGCCATTGCTTCCTCAACGCCATCTACGGCGCGCGATTCTACGGGACCCGCCGGGGAGACAAGCTCTGCCTTTTCTCCGGCCTCGTGGCCTGGGGGAATCCCGGGGGCGACTACTGGTTCAAGGGCAAGGGGCTGTCCGAGGAGCAGACGTATGCCCGCGCCGAGCGGTGCGTGGCGCTGCGAGACTGCCATATCCGCGCGCTGTCGCACTGCATCAAGGGCGAGCGGAACTTCCGGGGCGGTTCGCATCCCGATACCGTCAACTTGCCCGACGATCGGGCGAAGTTCATGGCGTTCGTCGACCGCGAGTTCGCCGATCCGCTGAACTTCGATTTTCGCCCGCAGGCCACCTCGGCCCTCGGTCGGCCGGGTAAAGGGCTCGACTACCGAGGGACCCATCCGTACACCGCCAACATCCGCTACGTTTCGCCCGCCGGCAGCGACGGCAGCCACGGGCTGTCCATGGCCCACGCATGGAAAACCCTCACTCACGCTTTCAAGACGCTGCGCCCCGGCCAGACGCTCTACATCGCTGGCGGGCGCTACTCCGCCGTGGCGCCGCTGGGGGCATCGAACGTCCGCATCCGCGCCCGCGGGCTGGATACGGTGGTCATCGACGCCGCCCTGACCGTGTCGGCCCGGGAGGATGTCTCGTTCGAACGCCTCGTCCTCGCCGGGCCGGTCCGGGTGGACGGGGGCAAGCGCGTGCGGTTTGACAACTGCGTTTTCTCCGGCGGCGAACGGGTCCGGGTCGAGAACGTCCAGACCCTGTCCGTCACGCACGGGCTGCTGAAGGTCCCGCTTGAGCTGCACGAGTGCCGCGACATCGACTTGAGAGGCAACCTCTACGCCGCCTCCCCGGGGGTCCGCGTCGACGACCTCCAGGCCGTAGCGTACTCCTCGTACAACGGCTATCCGCGGGCAGCGCGTTGCTGGGACGTTGGCGGCAAGGCGTTTTCGCTCTCGGACCTGCACGCACAGTATCGCGACGTGCATTCGAAAGTGCTTGCGCCCCAACTGACCCAGACCGGCCATACGCTGGCGCTGGCGAACCCCTGGGCCTTCGGGGGCCGCGGTCCGTTGGGCACGGCGATCGGCCCGTACCGCAAGTGGCACCCGAAGAGCGTCCGCCTCATCGGGCCATTCGTCCACTCAGTCACGGGCACCACCGCCAACGTCGAGTGGTGGACTGCCCGACCGATCGAGGTCGAGGTGAGCTGGGGCGACAGCCCCGAATCCACGAACAAGAGACGATGCACCCAGGCCTCGTTCGGCACGCACAGCATGGTCGGTCTGAAACCGGGCAGGAGGTACTACGTGAAGGTCAGGCCGTGCCGACTCGTCCCCGGAGCCGACCCGGCACGTCGCTATCGGCTCACGGATCGGGCCCCAGCGACTGTCGAGTTCGCCACGACCCGGCGACACCCGAAGCCGACGGTCCGGTACGTTGCCAGGGACGGCAGCGATCGCAGTGACGGCCTGACCCGCAAGACTGCCTGGCGGACGATTCAGCACGCTGCCAACCACGTGCGCCCCGGCGACACGGTCCTCATCGGCGACGGCGCGTATCCGGGGACCGTGTACTTCCGGGTCACAGGCGAGGCCGACAGGCCGATCACGTTCAAGGCGACCCCCGGCGAAAAGGTCACGATCGACGGCCTGGGCGAACGGCTCACCGTTGGGTTCGTCCTCTACGGCAAGAGCGGATATCGGCTGGATTCACTGTACTTCGACGGCTTCGCCGGCATTCCCGATAACACCGCCGGGGCCGAATGCGGGGCGCTGCTCGTCCGTGGCGGCCGCGACCTGCGCGTGACGCGATGCCATTTCAGCGGCGGGTGGGGACCTGGCTTCCATGCCCTCGAGTGCGGCGACATCCTGGTGCGCAACTGCGTCTTCATGCACAGCATGACTTCCACGTCCTTCGCCGCCTGCCCAGGGCTGCGCGTCGAGAACAACGTCTTCATGAGCCCGTTAATCCATCACATCCTGGTCCACGCACACGCGGGGCAGTCGTATTCCGTCCGAAACAACATCTTCGGGGACAACACGCGCGGCAAGGCGCACGTGCCCTTTGCGGCTATCGGCAGGTCAGAGTCTGACAACTGCTTCTATACGCGCTGGGCGGAACAGGACCGCAAGGTGATCGGCACGTATCCCGGCGGCGCGACCTTGCCGGAATACCGCGTGCTGGTCGGGCGGACGGGCTCGTTCATGGCGAATCCCCAGATGCCAGGCTCGCGGGGCTTCTGTCAGGGCTGGGGGCCTTCGCTGCCCAACAAGGACTTCGACGGGCTCTTCGCCACCAATCCGGAAGTGGTCTCGCGCGGGATCGGCCTCCAGCCGCAAGCGTTCCGCGACGTCCACTTCTGGAAGAACGATTGGCCGTACGATAAGGCGTGGGCCGACGCTGTTCTCGCCCGGCTTCGCGCCGCCGAGGCCTTGGTCCGGGACGGCAAGGACGCCAGGGCACTGGCGGTCTACACCGAGCTGGCCCGGCGGACGCCGATGGGAGACCGGCTGAAATCGGACGTCCTTGAGAGGGCAGCCTGGTGCGCCGATCGTATGAACCACTACGCCGACGCCATGGCGCTGGCGGGTCGGATCCCGCTCAAGTCGCTGTCCATCCGCTGCCGGATGGCGCTGATGGTGAAGCGAGGCAGGTACGCCGAGGTGCTGAGGGCCTTCGCAGACCGCCCGGGCCGGGGCACGCCGCACCTGAACTGGTTCTGCCCCGAGACCGAGATGCCGTTGGCCGACGCCTTGTACTACCGCGCCATCGCGTACGCGGAAACCGGCGATCTCAAGACGGCCGAGACGGAACTCAGAATCATGGTCGACAAGGGCAAGAAACTCAGTTACAGCCCCGGCGCCACCGTGCTGGACATCTGTTGGAAACGTCTGGGCGACTTCTACCGCGACCGCCTCAAGGACGACGCGAAGGCCCTCGATGCCTATCGTCACGTGACCGAGCGCACTACGGTGTTCCGCCGCGACCGCCCCATGCCCAAGCCCGTCCTGTCAGGCAACAGCGACGTGCTCGCCGCCGCGACGGAGGCGGCCTGCGAAATCCTGCGCCGACACGGCAAGGACGGCGAAGCCCGGCGACTGGAGCGCGACGTGGGCGAGGCGCGCGCCAGAGCGGCAGCCTTCCTCAAGGCCCCCTCCCGTCCCCGGCGCTGACCGTCGCGGCCATGGCGGTACCCGGGTGGACGGCGCCAGACCCACGGGTAGTCTGGCGGCCCAGCGAGCTTGGTGCCCGCACATTCTCAGAACACACACCGGTCCTTGACCGCTGTCCCTCTCGAAGACGTCATCCTTGTTCCTGAGAAGTGACTCCCTCAGTGGGTCAGTCGCCACATGACAGCTCCTTGCTGTGCACTGCTCCGTGACATGTTCCACAGGTTTCCACAGGTTTCC
>Ga0180432_10004719_pt1 | contig 18502 bp, 10 predicted proteins | sample SS_ome_10_FD_132414 | JGI IMG/M metagenome (GOLD analysis project Ga0180432, IMG submission 132414) | Hypersaline lake sediment archaeal communities from the Salton Sea, California, USA - SS_1_MS_2 metaG | ecosystem: Environmental > Aquatic > Non-marine Saline and Alkaline > Hypersaline >...
CTCGATCACGAAGATCCAGACCATCGCCTCGTCCTTCAACTCCATCGCCCTCTCACTCGCCGACCTCAGATCCTCGATAGATGATTCGAGCAGACCCAGTGCGATCTGGAACTCGTACCCCAGGTACTCCCCAACCGACCGCCCCCGTTTCTCGTCGGCCTCCTCGATCATCTCGCTCACGGGAAGCATATTCGCCCCCATCTTCTCCGCGAACTCCATCACCGAAAAGAGATAAGCCTTCGTAGACCTGTACTCGATATACTTCCCCCGGATCTCATGGACAAGATCCAGCTCGACTGGAATCGGCCTCTTGCCCAGATACAGCATCAGGTTCACCGCATAATCCTCATAGTACGGCCACTTCATCAGCAGCGTCCCCCCCGCGGGTGTCCAGTCCACCGTCTGCGCCAGAGACCTGCCCTCCCCCACATCCCAGGCGACCCAGAACGGATTCACCCAACCCCCAAAAGCATGAATATACTCAGCCAGAAGTCCCGCCCCATCCTTCACCACCACCTCGTTCCCACCCAGAACCTCCATCCACTCCCACCTCCTATCCAGAGGCAACGAGGAGACAAATGGATGATCAGGCCTCACGACCTCAAACCTGCCAGGCTCAAGCCACCCCATCTCGACGACCCAGACCGGCAACACATCCTGCACCGGCGTCGGTCCCCAGGATGGATTAGGCCTACCTCCGAAAGCAGCGTTCCCCCCAACCATCAACAACCCGGCACCCCCCTCAACAACCACATCCCTGAACCAGAAAAGGTACTTCGGCTCGAAGATCGAGACATCAGGATTATCTATCACCACCACATCACTCCCCTCCATCTCCTCGTAGGTCCTCGGTATGTACTGCCTCAGTGCCTTCTTCGCAAAAGCCAGTGACCCCTGGGTGAGATCGGGCCCCACCGGCCAGGCAACCCGGACATCGATCAACGGCTCAGCCTCCAAGATCGGGTAGGGACTCGGGCGAATCATATCGCCGATATATAGGACATTCACCACGCCACCACTCTCTTCCCCTACTACATCACCCGCTCCACAGAGGAAGAACACAACCAACATGGCCAACGCCAGAACTAGACCCCTCAACACATTCACCGGCCCATTTTTGCCCAACTCTGAATAATCTTCCCGTAGCCGAATCGGTGGAAAAAGCACGCAAGCATCACGACCAGACGTGGATCTGTCGACAGTGGCGAACGCCTCAGGATCTCGACTTCTGTAATCTTGGCCAAAGGCTAGATAAGGAATGAACGAAGCCAGGAAATCGGCAAAGCTCCTAAGGGATGTGTGTCCTCGATATGTCAGCTCCAATCGACCTTCCGGCGAAAGATTCTCGTTTTCATATTGCCTGTGCAGCCATGGCTCTCTGCCTCATTCTGGCTCTTGACTGTTCGGCGGGCGGCTCCGCTCCGCTCGACCCCGTCAAGGTATTCGCTTCATGCAGAGCCGGCTTCCGGATATCCGTTGTCGGCGGCTGGTTGCTCACTGAACCCTCTCTCGGCGGAACGGTCTTTCCATCCAGGACGTCAGGCCCGGTCAGCAGCAGGGACATAACGAGGATGATCCGCATCTACTTCCCTCGGACCTTCGAGGGGCTAGCTGACTATGACTTCATTCTACTGGCATCCGTAGACATGGTGTTCTTCACCAACAAGCAGGCAATATGGATGTACAGGGCCATAGACGAGGCAGGGCTGGGCGGGCTGAACACCAGGAGCGTGCAGAGCATGAGCAGCGCTTGGGCCGGCCCCTGGGTGAGTAGCCCCCTGTCAGGTGTGTTCCCCAATGATGCAGAGGCGGTTGTCAACAGCGGAGACTACCAGACTGAGCGCTTCGCAGATGGACCTATCATTGTCAACGACGAGCCAGGCACGCCGCCGATTCTGACCCCCTTCAAGGGAGCCATCGAGAACAGGATATTCGTGCACGGAGTGGTAACCGAACCTCGCCCGGGATCAACCGTATACAGCTGGGTTAGGAGCGGCCTGATGCAGAGGGGTGACCGTCCCGGCTACATTGCCCATCTCTTCTCCTGGGAATATCGAAACGCCACCACCTTCACCGCCATGGATATGGTGTGTGAGGAGTTCTGGAGAGGCGGGGACAACCCGTACTCCCTGGACATAGCCTCCAACCTGATCTGGTACAGCACGGGAAGGGATCTTCCAGAGGACGCATTGATGGTGCACGCGCTTCGTGATCTCTTTCGAGAGTTCCAGTTCAGAAAGTCTACCCTCATATCGATGTTTGATTTCGCGGAGAACTTTGGAGCGAACACTGGGAGCATCTACTCCGATCTGGAAGTCGTCGTTCAGGCAAAATCGCGGGCAGACCAGGACTATCTGAGAGGCGATTTCGAACGATCCTATGGTGAGATGAAGGATATTCTGGAGGGCATCGAACGCCTCGAGGTCGAAGCCGTGGAGCTGAAGAATTCGGCCCTCGCATGGGTCTTCCTTATAGAATGGCTATCCGTCAGCGCCGCCCTTCTGGTCTCCGGCCTCACAATATGGCAACTGATGATCAGAAGGACGATATACAGAGAGATCTCAATCACCCGACTATCCGAGGTGAAGGGGTAACCTCTTGGGGATCAAGAGGATTGGCCCAGAGGGTGCTCATCATTATGGGTTGAGAGCTTCTATACGGGATGCTGAAGATCGCGTGACACCTTCCGACTTGAGAATCTATGTCGCCGTTGTCATCGGCGCAGCCTGTAGATAAGGATCGGCAGGATCAGTGCAGCAAGAGCAAGCGGGACCTCGCCGATGGCTGCACGGGCATCATCGACCATCTTCAGCACCTGCTCGCTCAGCCGCTTGCACTCCGCATACTGCCCCTTCTCGAGTTGGCTAGCCCCGGCCTCGAGGTAGATTCCTGCCCGGTCAACATCCAGACCCTCTCTCAGCGCTTCCTGGTACTGCTGAGTCGCCCTCTCCAGTAGAACGGTGCTTTCCAGCTTCCGGACCTGAAGCGTCGCATTCCCGATCATCACGTCCAGTCCAACGTAGTCACCGTCCAGGAGGCATTGCTCGGCTGAACGAGCGATATCGGTGAAGGGCGACACGTCTATGCCAACCGCCTCCGCGTCCCCTATGGCCAGCAGTAGCTCGTCGAGCCTCTCCACCGCCCATGGACGTCCTGGGATCTGCCAGCCGCTGCCCTCATTTTCATCCAGCCTCCCGGGAAACAGGGCATGATCCGAGAACCTGAGGTCCACCCAGCCGATCTCCGGGGCGCGAGGAAGGGCGGCAACCCACAGGTCCTGGTTCACTCGGTCCATCCGCTCAACCGAGAACCGGCTCAGCTTCAGGGTTCCCGGTCCCGAGAGCTCCTCGGGCGGCCTCTCCCACCCGTTGATCCCCCAGATGACGAAGCACTCCTCGGATTCGACTCCTATATCGCCCTCTGACGAGTTGTAGTAGACGACGGTGGGTCCCGGCTCCGATAGACCCCTGGGGATGTACGCCGGGCCGAGCTTCGCCCATTCCCTGCAACGGACCAGGTATTCTCCCCAGTTGTTCCCCTCCCTAATCTCGTCCACGTCGTTGCTCGAATCAGCGGCCATGGATAGCCGCCAGTCCCCCGCTTGAGCCGTCCAGCTCACCTCGACCTCGGCAGACTCCCCCGGCTCCAGGCCCTCCACCTGGGCAACATGCTCCAGGTCAGCGCCTTCAAGGACGAGATTGACCGCGAAGGCCCCGGATGCGTCGTTGCCCGCGTTGGTCACCGTTCCCAGCAGCTTAGTCCTCTCCCCAGGTTCGGCCGGCACACCCTCGCAGGCCAGCCCGCTGACGACGAGGTCCGGCTTCGGCCTCGACACGATAGCCTGCATGGAGATCCGGTTGTTATCCTCCCTCAGGCCCTCATCGACCTCGTCCGAACCATCGACGATAACCTCTATGCTTGCCGCGCCCTCCTCGACGGGTACCCACGCCGACTCAACCGTCGTTTCCTGCCCGGGATCCAGGGCGCCGAGAGGCACCTCGGCCCGGACCCCTCCATCGACAAGGAAGATCATGGTGGAGTTCTCGGCCCTCAGCTGGCCGTCGTTCCTGACGCTCATGGATATCGTGCATCTCTCTCCAGGACCGGGATAGGGAGAGCCTGTGGATATGGATAATGGCCGCAGATCCGGAAGCGGTTCCTTCCTCAGCTCGAAATCGTCGAATACCATGCCGCCCGGGAGCCGGGCCTGAAAGTCCAGCATGCCACCCTTGACAGCGAACAGCAGGTAGTGGTGCTCGCTCAGCGCGACCGCCGACCAGCTATCCCTCGGGGACGCGACCGAATGAAGGCCGGCCCCACCCCCCGCAGCTGTGATGTGAATGATGCCTCCATCGGCATCAACCACCTGGCCACCCCGGACCGGCAGTGTCCTCTCGTATATGTGGTTGTGGCCGCAGAACGCGAGGTCCACGTGGTACCTGTTCAACACGCTCTCCCATGCGCGCCTCACCCCCAGATCCGATCCATGGGCGGAGCCGGAGCTGTACATGGGCCTGTGGAAATATACGAACTTCCAGGTGGCGTTAGTTGAGGCGAGATCGTCCTCCAGCCAGTCCAGCTGGGAGCCGGTGAGCTGGTACTCGGTTGTCAGGGCCACGAAGTGGACATTTCCGTAGTCGAAGGAATACCACTGCTCGTTCCCGGGAAGGGCGAACTGCTCGAAGTACTCGGGAGCGTTCTCCTCGTGGTTGCCTATGGCGGGCATCATCACCGTGTGGGAGAGGAGCTCCCTGTGGGACTCAAACCACCTCTCCCACTGGCTCAGCTCGCCTCCCGTGCTCACCAGATCGCCGGTATGAAGGACAAAGCTTGCCCCTGCATCCAGAATCGCGAGGCTTATCGACCTCCTTACGTCGTAGCCCGACCTGTCATCCCCCACCACGGCAAAGACGAAGCCCTCCGAAGGGTCAGAGGGACCGGTGGTGAAATTGAGATCATGGCTCCAGGAACCCGTATGGCCGCACCTGTAGTGATACAGGGTCGATGGGCTGAGGCCGGAGAGCTCAACATGATGCAGCTCCCCCGGGATCCCCGAGGCGCTGAGCCCATAGGATTCATCGGGCCCGTACTCCACCACCGACGGCTCCACAGATTCGGTACGCCAAGTTACGGTGACCGACCGGCTGGGATCCGATTCCCAGCTGAGATGTATATGCCTGGGCTCGGCCCAAACGCCCGGACATGCGAGAAACAGAAGTAACAAAATGGAGACGCCCGCCGCTCCCCAACCCATGGGCGGAAAGCTTGATTCAGCAGATCCACGTAACACGAAGATCTATGGCAGCCGGTTCCTATTAAATTCTCAATTGGTAGTACCTATGTCGGGGATGCTCTCTCCCGGGTCCAGGCTCCCCGGGGAGACCAAGATCAATGGACCCTCGCATGCATCCGGACTCCATCCCCGTCGGAATCCTCCTGTTCCCAGCGTCATCCCTGAAACATCAGAGCCCGTCAAAAAGAACGCGGAGGGATTCACCGAAAGCGAGGACGACAGGACCACGTCCCCTGGTTGGTTAAGAGGAATTCCCGGTCGGTGCCTCCTCGACGCTGAGCTTCCCGCTAGTCTGGTAGAGACCGGCCCCCACGAAGCCGATGTCCGAGGAATAGGAACAGCAGCGTCAGGAGCATGGGCGTGCCGGCGGCGAACTCCGGCAGCAGGAACTGGTCATCGAGGACCTCTACCTGGAATACCTTCCCGTCAAGCCACAGCTCACATGTCTTCTGTACGCTCCAGAGGTAGCCGCCATCCCAGGCGAGGCCGATGGTCTCCCAAGCCGGCGCGTAGATCGCCCCGGCCAGTGTGCCGTTGGGATGCCACTTGATCCAGTGTGTGCCGGAGGCCGACCAGAAGTGGTCACCGGTCCAGATCGTGGGGCCACCAAACACGGGGGGTTGACCCGTTATCACACCAACGACCTCGCCCGACTTTTCCAACTTGTAGAGTGCCGAGTTGATTGGGGTATAGAGGTGGGTTCCATCGGTGGCGAGGGCGAGAAGACCGCCCACTGCAGCTTCGGGAATGGGGAAGGACGACTTGATCTCGATACGTTTGCTCGAATCATCAATCCCGAACCCGTATATCCTGCGGAGTGTGAAGTCGTTGGCCCAGAAGAGCTCTCCGTCATAGCACAGACCTCGGGGGTTGATCAGGAGATCATTGCCGTAGTATTCCCTGTCGCCGGTCGAGGGGTCGATCTTCACGAAGTCCTGCTGCTGGCCCGCAAGGGAGGATCTGTGGTCGAACCTCCACAGACTGCCGTTGGCGTATGTAAGCGACCAGCCGAAGGTGGTCTCGTTATCGAGGCGGCCGATGACCCGTCTGGTTTCATCGACAGGATCGTAGACATAGAGGTACTGATCCTCGAGATCGCCGGGTATGTAGCCCAGCGGGCGGGGCACGATGTCTTCGAAACCTATGTCCGGGATCGGAACGGTCCCTTCACCGTAGTCGTTCCCATAGATCACAGCGGCCGTGGTCGAATCCAGGTTGATCAGCTCGCCTGTGATGTTCTCGAACTTGTTCTCGGCGATGGTAAGATTCGAGAATGCACCTGCCGTGATCGCGTGCCTGGTGTAGTTCAAGAAGTAGTTGCCCTGTATCGTGGCGTTCGTGGCCTCGCAGTGGACCCCGCAATGACCGCCCTCGAAGATGTTGAACCGAATCTGGACGTCGTAGTTGTACTGCTCCAACGCGATCTCGTGGTAGGCATTACCGTAGATGAGATTGTGCTCGAAAACGGGCCTCGACCTCTCGGCATACAGGCCCTCGGTGTTTGTCCACCGGATCGTCGAATGTGAGACCTTCACAGAGGATCCAAACTGCTCGATACCTATCATGGCGAACTCCACCACAACGTATTCGAACTCGCTTGAGTCCGTGTCCTCACACGAGATGCCGGCCCAGTCACCGTTGATCGGCTCCTCGCTGGCCGAGGTGAACCAGATCCGCTCTTCGGGGGTACCTATGGCCTTCACCGTACCTCCGGTGATGGATAGACCGATCCCGCTTCTCTTGTAGCCTCGATAGTGCCCGAACTCGACGAATGTTCCCGGTTCGATGGTCAGGGTGACTCCTTCAGGGACCTTGACCCAGTCTCCAACGAAGACGTGGCCCGACCATGTCTGGTTCTCACCGAGAACGCCTCCCACGTAGGTCACGTCCTCTACTGGGGTAGACTGGGCCAGCCAGGACAGGCCCAAGCTGGCGGACACGAGTATGGCTGTCAAGATTACAGGCACCGGTGTTTTCCTATTCTTCAAGCAACCGCTCCTTTCCCGCCGGATGGTTTGCGAAGGTCATGTTCCATTGCTGAAATAGACTGTGCTCTATCCGGAGATCGGCCATGAATCCTCCCGGTCAGGCGAATCCGACGCCTGCAAACACACGATATGAAGCTCCAATTGATGGTGATGATACAACTCCATATACTTGAAGTTGAACGTGCTAGAGAATGGGAGGGATATACATTAGAGCACCTGTCAGCAAAACGACAACAGCCAGTCGAGTAAGTAGGTCAGGGTATGAGTCCCAATGTTGTTGTATTCCTTGCGGATGACCTCGGATATGACGATTTATCCTGCTACGGAAGCGTCGTGCACGATACACCAAACATCGACTCCCTGGCCAAGGAGGGCGTCCGCTTCACGGATTGCCACTCTAACGGGTGTCGATGTAGCCCCACCCGTGCCGCCCTCCTGACGGGGCGCTACCAGCAACGGTCAGGCGTCGAGGGATCCCGGCGACCCGGGATGCCGGCCGATGAGCTGACCTTCGCCCACCTGCTCAGGAAAGCCGGCTATGCAACCGGAATGTTCGGGAAGTACCACACGGGGCACATACCGATTCAGAGCCCAAGGAAGATGGGTTTCGATATCTACCGAGGGAATAGCGGCTGTATGGACCATCATTCCCGCTTCAACCGTTGGGGAGAGGTCTCGTGGTATCACAATGAGACTCCAGTGAGGGACGAGGAGGGCTATTCCACGGAGTTGATAACCGACTACGCGCTGGACTTCATGGATCGTCACAGAAAGGAGCCCTTCCTCCTCTACGTCGCTGACTGGATGGTGCACTTCCCCTGGCAGGGACCCGACGACCCGGTCGATTTCGAGGAAGGTGTGAATAACAGCGGCGCGGAAAGGAAACACGGCCGCGCGGAGGACCGGAAACGGGCATACCGCGAGATGGTGGAGGCGATGGACGAAAGCGTCGGCAGGATAACGAGCAGGCTGCGGGAGCTCGGTCTGGGTGAAGACACCTTCCTCTTCCTCGCTTCAGACAACGGCGGACATGGACTCATCTGCGACAATACCCCTCTCAATGGTGCTAAGGGCTCTTTGCTTGAGGGCGGACACCGTATCCCTGCGATAGCCCACTGGCCAGGCGAGATCGGCGAGGGCCTCCAGACGGATGAGACGGTCCTGCTCTCTGACCTCTTCCCCACAATACTCGACATCGCCTCCATACAGCGACCGGCGGACAGGCACCTGGATGGCCATTCTCTCCTGCCAATGCTGAGGGGTGAGGACGACCTACCTGCACATCTGCACTTCTGGCGTGACAACAGGCAATTTGCGGTTCGCGATGGGCCATGGAAGCTGGTGGTACACAAGGATGGAGAGGGCCTGTTCAATCTGGATGATGACCTTGGCGAGGAGCAGGACCTCGCCAGCGAGTACCCTGACCATGTAGCAGAAATGCGCAGTGAATTCGATTCTTGGTGCAGAGATGTTGATGCGGATGGACTTGCCAGCCGGGCCAAGTTGAGGCCGCTCGTCCGGAGATATGAACACCTTCTCCCAGCTCACCTAGATACTGCAAAATGGACGTGGACGTTCGGTTACGGAGCTGACCGAAGCCTAACTGCCTGATGCAGATAGAGACTTTGTGAAGGCGGCAAGGTATATCAGAGTTCTCTTCGATAGGCTACCCCTTTTCGGGTAGATTGGAGCCCTAGGCTAGAGGTCTACCCTGTGCTGTCAGAAACTGGATGTCCTCGTCTGTCCCACTTCCTTGTATAGGGCCCTCCTGACCATCAATGTCCAGAGCACAAAGCCAGCGACCAGGAAAGCACCGGTCATGACGGACCACTCCACGGCATAGACCCACATCAGCGTCCTGTCCTTTAGGTCAGCCACCTCTTCCTCAAGCGTGTCTATCCTGCCGAGGGCGACTTCGACCGTCTCGTAGGCGAAGTCGAAGTTCCTGTCGAGATAGTGGTCCGATGCATCGGATGCGATCTCCTCTGCCTCGTTCAGCTTCTCGTACTCGCGTGCCGGGTTGGCACCGAAGCTCTCCGCGAAATCGAGGAGGCTTATGAGGTTCCCTTTCCGGATATTGAAGTTGTACATCTTAGTCCTGAATTCATGGACCTTCAGCGAGTCATCGGGGAGCTCCCGACCGGTGCTGAACCATATGATATTCGTTATGATGTCGAGGGCATACGGATTACTTCGAATGGCCTCCCGGGGGCTCCAGAAGGTATTGAAGACCATGTCCTGGAAGGTGAAGGTCACCGAGCTGTTCCAGCGCCAGTAGAAGATGTGGGCTATCTGCCCCGGAACCGGGTGACCGAGCTTCTGATTGTTCTGAGTGTAGGACAGGATAACGGACCCCGGTTTAGGGATGGTCATCAAGGGTTGCGTACCCTGGCGCCAGGAGGCTGAATCCGCTGCACACGCGGAGTAGTAGGTGAACAGGCCCTCGACCGGCTCCTTGAACGGCTTCATGATACTCGGCAGATCTGCGTCGTCCCTAATCACCAGTCTTCCTCCCTCCCATTTCGGGTCCTCGGCCGCGGCTATGGTCTCCACATCGTTCGGGAATGCATCTGAAACCACGCTGTCCCGCCAGGGTATGTGGATCCAGTCATGGGCGCTCATTATGCTTCGGGTGTTAACCCCCCCTCTCTCGTGCTCGCTCAGGGCATCGTAGATCCACCTCTCCTGCTGCGGGCTCAGGAAACTCATATCCACCTGGGCCAAGAAGCAGAATTCGTACTCGAGCAGGGCTTCGTAGGATCGAGGGAAATATATACGCATATACCGCTTCACGTCCTCCCCGGTCAGATCGCCTATCACAATCACCCTGCCAAATGAACTGGCGGGGAAGATCAAGGGGTCGGTTGACGGTTCCGTGGTAAACCACATCTTGAGAATAGGCGTGCTCTCTGCCTTGCCCATTCCGATAACCTTGATCCTTCTCGGTTTCTCCTCGGCCGTGACGCTCACAGAGCTGAACAGAAGGAGCAAGGCCAAGATCAATGATAGAAACCTAGGAAACAATATGTCACCGGCCACGTAATCTCACCGAGCGTATAAAAATCTCGAAGAGCTGCACGGTCCTTGTTGGAACCACCGGTAATGAGCTACCCTTGCGTCTCGGATAGTTTTCCCTACTTCCGCTGGCCCTCGTCCCAGCCAGGATTCATGACCACGCCACATCCCGGAATCACAGATAAAGGTGCGGGTCCTGAGAATCAGAAGGATGAGCACAAGATGAAGATCGATGGAAGCGCGCTTCCCAGTACCCCGGAGACCAGGAACTCACTAGACATGAGGCTGGTGCGAATAGATCCGGGCTCCTTCAAGATGGGGTTTGAGGGCGATCCGCTCCCCGAGAAGCTGGTGGGGGAGCTAACCCACCGCCGGTTTGGGGATTTCGACGAACACCCCCGCCACCAAGTCCGCATCAGAGAGGCATTCTACATGGCCGAGTTGCAGGTCACAAATCTCCAGTTCGAGGAGTTCAACCCCTCCCATCGGGTCCTGCGGGGGAAGAACGGGTTCTCCTACGATGACCGAGAGGCCGTCGTTCAGGTAAGCTGGCATGATGCCCTTGCGTTCTGTGAATGGCTCTCCACCAGGGAGGGCATCCCCTACAGACTGCCAACGGAGGCCGAGTGGGAGTACACTTGCCGGGCCGGGACCGAGAGCATATTCCACACCGGCGATTCTCCGCCCCGAGGACGGACGAGGGAGGGGAGCGACGAGGAGGGCGCGGACCTGACCGTCGGAGCAACCGGTCCAAACCCATGGGGTATCCACGATATGCACGGAAACGTCGAGGAATGGTGCCTGGACTGGTATGGCCCCTATATTTTGGGAACCCAGTCTGATCCTTTAGGTCGATCGGGCGGAGACTACAGAGTGACACGCGGCGGCAGCCATTCAACCGATCCCTACTACCTTCGCTCAGCAAACCGCTCTGGAACCCTACCGGAGGATAGGAACAGGTTGATCGGCCTCCGCCTGGTCGCGGCCGGGATGCCCAAGGGGAGCATGCTCTCCTCCGTCCGGGCCAAACGCTGGCAGGAAGATGTGAACCAGGCTAATCCAAAAGACATTGACAGCGGACCGAATCCCAGAGTACCGTTCTTTGGGCGGCCGCGCAAGTACGTCAAAATCCCGGAGGAAGCCAAGGGCCCGCTATTTGCCAAACACAACCACGACCCGGCCCTCACCAGTTGCCCAAACGGCGATCTCCTAGCGATCTGGTATACCTGTGTCCAGGAACGGGGGCGTGAACTCGCCCTTGCCGCCAGTCGGCTGAGAAGGGGGGCGGAGTCCTGGGATCGAGCTTCCCTCTTCTGGGACGCCCCGGATCGTAACGACCACGCACCCGCGCTCTGGTTCGACGGTCGTCAAACCCTATACCATTTCAACGGCCTCTCCTTGGCCGAGGGTAACAGGGAGGCCCTTGCCCTGATCATGCGCACCTCCAAGGACAACGGCAGGACCTGGTCCAAGGCACGATTCATCAACCCTGATCGAGGCGAGCCCAGCCAGCCGGTGCCCAGCGTCATACGAACCCGGGATGGCACGATCATGTTCCCATGCGACGCTCCGAAATCGGACATAGGCAAGGGATCTGCCCTCTGGATGAGCCCAGATGAGGGCCTCACATGGTCCATGGCCGGCGCCCCCATCGCCGGGATTCACGCCGGGGTGGTGGAGCTCGAGAACGGGAGCCTGATGGCACTTGGCAGAGGAAACGACATCGACGGGAAGATGCCGATGAGCATTTCCGCCGACAAGGGAGACACCTGGAGCTACTCCGCAAGCCCGTTCCCACCGATATCGAGCTGCCAAAGGCTGGTTTTGATGCGACTCAGAGAGGGCCCAATTCTATTCTCCTCCTTCACCGGCCTCAGGACAGATCCCGCCCCAATGCCGATCACGGATGAGTCCGGAGAGGAGCGAAAGGTGCGTGGCCTGTTTGCCGCCTTGTCGCTCGACGACGGGGAAACGTGGTCGAACGTTCGCCTCGTGAGTGATGACGGACCGGGGCGAGAGTTTGAGACCATGGACGGGAAGCCATTTACGATGGACCACGGCAATGCCGAACCGATGGGGTATCTCGCTGCATGCCAGACCAAGGACGGACTGATCCACCTCATAAGCAGTCGCCAGCACTATACCTTTAACCTCGAATGGCTTAGGACAAGACCATCTGCAAAACCACAGATTAGACAGTGATGCCGGGACTGGAACCATCCGATCACTCCTCCCTCATCTTTCCCCCTTCGCCAGCCCCAGCCCCTGTGATAAGATTTTTAGCGTTTTCGCCGCCCTGATCCGGTATGACCCCCCGCAGGAGGATGCTCCTCGCGATAGACCGGGGCCCGCTTGACGAGGTCCCGATCGTCATCTGCTATCTCGGCATCTTCCTCAGGGACCACTGGCAGGGGATTACGGACAAGCCGTGGTGGGCGCTGCGAAGCCCGGACATCGCCGACCGCCTCGAGGTGGACCGGGACCTCCTCGGCAAGCTCGACCTCGACTGGATCCCGTGCTCCATGTGCCAGCCCGAGTCGTGGCGGCGGAGTCACTCCATACGGGTCGAGAACGGTCGAGTCCTTCTCGTGGGCGAAGACGGGACCAGGGACGAGATCAGGAAACCGCCCCCCGGAGGCGACACCCTCTACATCGCGCCGGAGCCGGTTATCGAGGACGTCTCCGAGATCGAGGATGCGATACCGGTCAGGGACGCCGCCGAGCTGAGGCGCCAGGGCCGCCTGGACTACGTGAAAATGCTCAGGAGGGACATCGGCTCCGACAGGTTCCTGGTCGCAAGCATGGTGACCCCCTTCTGGAAGGCCCTCAGCCAGTCCTTCGGCTTCAGGTCGATGATGCTGAACCTCCGTAGGGACCCGCGGCTGGTCGAGAGGGCACTGGAGAGGATAACCGAGGACCGCGGGGAGATGATCAGGGCCTACGCCCGTGCCGGGGTTGACGGGATATGGCTTGAGGAGTGCCTGGCATCGGCGGCCGAGATATCCCCGGCCGACTACCGGCGCTTCGTCCTCCCCTACAACCGCGAGCTGGTCGAGGTCATCCACGATGAGGGCATCAGGTGCATCTACTACCCGTGCGGGGATGTCACGGACAGGATGGAGAGCATCATAGAAACGGGCACCGACTGCATCTCCCTCGAGGAGAGCAAGAAGGGGTTCCGGATCGAGATATCCGAGGTGGACCGGGCCGTGTCCGGCAGGGCATGCCTCTTCGGGAACCTCTCATCCGACCTACTAGAACGGGGTAGCGACAGGGAACTGACGGCCGGGATCGGGCACCAGATCGAGGTGGGAAGGAGGAACGGGCGCTTCGTCATGTCGCTCGGCAGCCCGGTGACCCCCGGAACCGGTGTGCAGCGCGTGGCCGAATACGTAAGGATCAGCCGGGAGGAATCCCGCTAGCCGCTCCGGGTGGTCCCATCTCACGCCTGCGGTGGGAGCACGAGCCTGAACAGTATCAGGCCGCAAACCACCAGCCCCCCGGCCCAGAACCCTACCAGGTAGTACAGCCTTCTCGTTCTCCTCTCGCCCTCCGCACTCTCCGCCTCGCTCCTCAGCTCCTCCTGGATCGCGTTGAACTCGTCGATCTCCTGCTGCAGGTCCTGTTCCATGGCCTCGAACCTCGAGTTCCCCATGGCCCAGACCACCGAGTTCGCGATGAGCGTGGTGAAGTTCCCATCGAGGAACAGGTTGCCGTAGTAGACGTCGACCCTCTCGTTACTGACGACCATTATCCCCGGCAACGCCACCGATCTCCCACCGTTCTCGCTCTCATGCGCCACCACCAGCGGGGATCCCGTTTCCGCGTCGCGGTAGACGGTTCGATGGTTTCCCGGTATCTGGATCGGGTCTCCATCCGAATCGACGCTCACGTACGTCCCGAGGCTGAGCACCTCGAAGCTCTCCGGCAGGCCCTCGGTGATCTCCATCCCCTCACCCACCCGGTACAGGAAGGCCCTCGTGCTCCCTGACAGCCTCAGCGTGTGGTTTCCGTGGACCGGGAACACCTCCATCGAGAGCTCCTCGGCAGCGGGCAGGCTGCAGACCTCCCTCAACCCCACCAACCCACCTCCGCCCTCGAAGAAGGCGGTCAGGGGCTCGGGCAGCTCGACGAGATCGTCCCTGTGGTCGGCGTAGATCAGGATGCAGGCCAAGTCGGGCATCGCCGCGGAGAGCCTAACCGCCTCCGGGCTGTTCACCACCAGGACCTCGGCGTCAATCCTCTCCTCAGACTCGATCAGCTCCACCAGCATCGAGGCCAGCTCATCCTCGCCGCCGCCGTAGACCACTACCACGGGCATCGCCGCCGAGCGGTAACAGAAGCCGGACAGGGCTAGTACCAGAACCGAGACCACGCAGATCGGCTTGATAATGACTGGGACAGATTGATGAATCACCATCTTCACCTCATCACGTTAACGATGGGCTCGTCGAGGAGCTCCCCGTCGGCGTAGATCTTCACCACCTGAAGGGCGAAATCCGCGAAGGGCTGGATCCTGATCACTATCCCGACGGTATCGTCCCGCTCCATATCCTCGAAATCCAGAACGCCCCGGGGGGCGGCCGAGAGGGGAAGCGTTCCCTCCGAGACCTGGTGGTCCGGAACGTACGTCACCTTCTGGTCGTTGTGCGAGACCGAGAGGATATCCATGTCGTCGTAGGGCACGAAGGCCGATCCTCCCTCGAAGAAGAAGGAGTGGCCCGTCGCGTTCACCGCGGCGCCGAAGACCAGCTCCAGCGTCGATGTCTGGTTCTTGCCCAGTATGTGATCCATCATCCTGGTGTAGTCGTGGAGGAGCAGTTCGTACTCCGATTCCTCGATCCTGATCGTGGCCGTATGATTCTCCGGGACGATGCCCTGGCCATCCATCCTTTCACTGAACCAATTGAGCCTCAGGATATCCCCCAGGAAGTCCGCGGGGCCGCTCCCGGGCTCGATCTGGTAGCCGCCGATGTCCCCGGCGAAGCGCTCCAGACTATCTGGATCCGCGACCTCCTCGTCGCTCAGGTCCTCCGGGGACAGGACCGAGAACCTCAGCTGCAGGTGTTCAATATCCTCCCTCGCGACGAGCGCGAGGGTGAAGCCCGTTCCCCCGGCGGTCGGGAACTCGTTCTTCAACACCTCGACCGGACCGTCGCTCGCCTCGCTCGCGAAGGAGAAAACCAGCAGTGCCGAGATGATCAGGGATATGACGCCCAGCCCTATGACCCTCCGATGACTCTCCATCTTCAACCTTCCCTGGCACCCAGCAAGAGGTACTCCTGACTAAAAAAGATTCGGTACACCTATACCAACCGCCTTCCCTTGCCGATGGTGCCTACCCGGACCTATCTGACGAGGAGAGTGAGAGGCGACGAGACACCGGTCAAATGGAGATGCACCGGCCGGGTACCTGCACCGCTATCAAGAGGCGCTATCGAGCCGTCCGCATTGTCACGGATTGCCCGGCCGACATGTCGAGGCATATCTCGTCCCCGGAGACCTCGAGCTCGCCCTCGCTCTCGAAGCTGTCCCCCCGGAAGGGGTTTCTAAGACGAAGCCTTCCATCCACGGTCGCCTCCACGCTGACCCGCAGGGTCTCCCCTCCGCGCCGGGTCGCCGAGACGATGAACCCCCCCTCGGCTCGAAGGCGGTCGAAGGACACATCATCCCACTCCCCCGGGAGGGCTGGGAAGACCCGCAGCCTTCCACCCCAGCTCTGCAGGAGCATCTCGTGCACCGCCTGCCCCGCGGCGAAGTTGCCCTCTAGGGTGAATGCACGGAAGTGGTAGTCGCTCAGGCCCCTGCGCGTCTGCTCCCCGTTACAGTGGAAGCCATTTCGGAGCGTGAAACCGTCTATGAAGTCCCGAAGGTACTTCAGGGCCCCCTCCCCGTCCCCGACCCTGGCGAGGATACAGGCCATCCAGCTGAAGCTGTAGCCACACCAGGCGGATGTCCCCAGTTTCTCGATGTGGCGGAGCGAATCATCGATGATACTCAAGTGATCCGGGCCTCCCTCCACGTTGATCAATCCCAGGGGGTGTATGCTCATCAGGTGGGAGAAGTGGCGATGGGACTCGGTGAGGGAGGTGTCCGGGGAGATCATCAACCCCGTGTCGTTCACCGCCAGCTCATCCAGCCTCCCCAGACTGTCCCTCCACACCCGGGCCTCTCCCCCCCTGCCCAGTGCGCCCGCCATCTGTTCGCTGGCCAACAGGATCCACCGCACCAGCGACAGGTCGAAGTTGCTGTTCGGGGTCATCCACGACTCCTGGAAGTTGTTGTGAAGCTCGGGTGACGTCGAAAGCGGCAGCAGAAGCTTCCCCCCCGGGTCGCACTCCATCAGATCCAGAAGCGCCTCTGCGATGCCCCTGCAGTATGGGTATGCCCGTTCAGCGAGGAACCCCCTATCCATTGTGTAGAGCCAGTGCAGGTAAAACGACTGGGCCACCCAGGCCCCCATGGTCGGGGAGAGCGAGTACTGGAGCCACCCGCCCATCACCCTGCCGTCGAGGGACATGACCCCCGGGACAAGGTGGCCGCGGTCCAGGCCAAAGAAACCCCGGGCGAGCTCCTGGTGGCGATCCCTGTGGGACCACATGAAATCCAGGAAGCTGGCTCCCTGCTGGAATCTGCCCGAGGCGAGGTAGCTCCAGTATGTCAACTGGGTGTTTAGATCATTGTGATAGTCACCGTGCCAGGGCGGGAGTTCTCCCTCGTCGGCAGTCCAGACTCCCTGCAGCGGGATCGGGGGGGCTCCCCTCCTCGACCCGGAGCCGTAGAGATACTGCACGAGTTCGTACTGTTCCTGGACCCGAGGGTCGGGAACATCAACGCTCGATCTCCCCCAGAAATCCGACCACCAGCCCAGATGCTCGGCTCTGAGCTCCTCCTGACCGCCCTCCCGGACCCCCCTGATCCGTTCCACGGCGAGCTCCAGCGGATCGTCGGAATCCCGATTCGTGGTCACGGTGGCCGCAAGGTGTCTTTCCCTTCCGTCACCCCACATCTCGCAGTAGACGATGTATCTCAGGCCGAGGGCGGCATCCTGCGCTAGCCATGCCCTGTTTCCATCCTTCACCGCCTCCGCGGGTGGGTACCCCAGCTCCTCGACCGCATCGTTGGCAACCAGCTCGAAACCGGGATCCATTCCCGGCAGGCTCACAATCGCCAGGGGGGCCGTTGCGGGGAAGTAGCACTCGACCTGCGCCCCTCCAATGTCGACGGATCCCACCGCCCTTCCCATGTCGAGTCGGAAGCTGGACGCCGAGTTCTCGCCGATATCGACCACCAGCCTGCCTGCGGGTAGCTTGGTCGGGAAGGGGCTCACGTGGCTGTGTTTCTCGTTCAGCTCGTCGTTCCTGCCCTCTCGAACCATCGAGACCACGGTGTCGTATGTGAAGGATTCATCGGAGAGGATTGGGTGTTCCCTCAGATCCCAAAGGTCTCCCCTGTCGAGGGAGAGCCTGATATCCCCGTCGCCTCCCCACAACAGGCCACCCATCAAGCCGTTCCCGAGCGGGATCGCCTCGTCCCATCTCTCTATCGGTGCCTCCAGTATAATCTCACATGGGCCTTCGTGGAGGGTGTCTTCGCTCATCTCGGCTCCTCCAGTGTCATAGGTCCACCTCCGCGGCCCTGAATACGGCATCCGCAGCTGGGCGCCAGTTCCGGAAGAAGAAACCGTCACCCGGCAAGGAAACACAGAGGTCCCATCACGGCGGATGGTTACTGTTAGCGCCTTGTACGTACACGGTCAGCCAGGACTTCGGGGCGATGTCTGCCTCCCACGCATCGGCGGGGAAACCCTGATAAAGTTTTTCGTATGACATAGTGCCCTGGGAGTCATCTTAGCGTGCTCTTTCCTCCCGGCACGGACCTTCGCCCCCGGACTCGACACCCCGCAGTCAGGACCGGGGCCAACCATTACAGAGGCCACTTCCACCCGATCCAAAGTCTTTTATTTCCCGGGTCCGATTCTGTCCGGAGTGGCATGAAACGAGATGCGAAACCACCTGCCAAGGCGTGTGCCCTGGCGGTCATCCTGGTACTCACACTGATGCTCTGCCTCCCGGCATGTTGCGGCACCGAGAAGATCAGGGTTATCATGATCGGGGCGGGCGGCATCATCGGGCGACTGTCGACCATATTCGACTATGAGCCCCTCGTGTACCACGACTCCGTGATTGTCAGGGTGTCCCAGTTC
>Ga0180432_10004720_pt1 | contig 18499 bp, 15 predicted proteins | sample SS_ome_10_FD_132414 | JGI IMG/M metagenome (GOLD analysis project Ga0180432, IMG submission 132414) | Hypersaline lake sediment archaeal communities from the Salton Sea, California, USA - SS_1_MS_2 metaG | ecosystem: Environmental > Aquatic > Non-marine Saline and Alkaline > Hypersaline >...
CTCAATCCTCAATCCTCAATCCTCAATCCTCAATCCTCAATCCTCAATCCTCAATCCTCAATCCTCAATCCTCAATCCTCAATCCTCAATCCTCAATCCTCAATCCTCAATCCTCAATCATCAATCATCAATCATCAATCATCAATCATCAATCATCAATCATCCTTCATCCGTTTGACCATCTGGGCCAGGTGGACCTCGACGCAGTCGGCCACGATTTGCGGGTTGTAGCCGCCTTCGAGGACACTGATCAGGCGGCCTTCGGCGTAGGTGTCGGCCACGTCGAGCACGCTGTTGGTCAGGTGGATGAAGTCCTCGGTCTCGAGGCCCAACGAGCCGACGGGGTCCTGGCGATGGGTGTCGAAACCGGCGCTGAGCAAGATCAACTGCGGCCGGATCTCGGCGGCGAATTCCGCCAGTACGCCGGAAAAGAGCGAGAGGTAATCTTGGCGGGTGATGCCGAACGAGACCGGCAGGTTGACTGTGGTCCCCAGCCCTTGGCCTCCGCCCGTCTCGTCTTCCCGGCCCGTGCCCGGATAAAACGGCCAGCGGTGTATGGATAGAAACCCCACGCGGGGATCCTCCCAGAACGTGGCCTGGGTACCGTTGCCGTGATGGACGTCCCAGTCGACAATCAGCACCCGGTCCAACCCGAGCTCATCGATGGCCATTCTGGCGGCGATAGCCACGTTGTTGAAGACACAGAAGCCCATCGCATGGCTGACCAGGGCATGGTGTCCCGGGGGTCGAACCAGGCACAGTGCGTGGGTAGCCTCGCCGCGGATCAGTCTTTCGCCGGCGTCGCATACGCATCCTGCCGCCAGCAAGGCCACGCTATATGAAGCGGGGCTGATGATCGTGTCGGCGTCGGCCTCGCCTCCACCCGATTTGGCCAACGCCCAGATCTCGTCGACATAGGTAGGGGAGTGTACCCGAGTGAGTCGCTGACGCGAGACGGGTTGCCACTCGGGCCGACGACACCGCCCGGCCAGCCCGGCCTCCTTAAGCCGGCCCGGAATCGCCCGAATCCGCTCTGCTCGCTCCGGATGAGAGCCTGTCTCGTGCTGGAGAAAGCAAGGTTCGTTGTATAGAAGGGTCATACCTGAATTGATGCCGCGATTGTCCACCTTTGCCCGACGGAATCATCCGCGCTCCGGTTACCGTCGCCGGACGAGCACAAATCCCGCACTCAGTACAAAGATCGCCACTACCGCGAAACCGACTCCAAACTTCCACATCTGGTTTGCAGCAAACGCACTACCGTACGGTTCGTCCGGCTTCTCGGCCTTGGTCGTGCTTTCCGCCTGCTCGGGCGGATTGGCGGCAGCGGCCGGTGGAGCGGGCCGGGCCGCAGCTTGCGACTGTGTAGCTGCCGGCGCCGCGGCAACGTCGCCAGTAGGCTCCTGAGAAGAGGCTGGAACCCAACCACCATCCTCGCCCGGAACATACTCCTCGTAACCCAGTTGTCCGACACCCGGCGCAATATACGCTTCGGCTAACGCGTCCGCCGTGGCTTCCCAGTTCCAACGAAACAGCAGATCCACGCCCGGGTTCTGCTCCTTGACCATGCAGGAGCAAGCACCGCCCAAGAACATGATACACTCTTCAAGGTTGTCGGGTGTGATCCCTTTGCCGATGTACGGTTCCAGCGCCCGACCGCGGCCAAAAACGACGAAGATCATCGGCTCTTCGGCATATTCGTGCAGGTCGGGCTCCACGATGGTCAACAAGTTCACCAGCCATTTTTCCGCCGGATCGGTTCGAGAGAGCTTAACCAGCGACAGCTTGGTCGCTTGCGGCGCTTGATCGAGATAGTTGGCAGGACCGCCGGGCGTGAGATTTTCGATAGCGGGTTGCGGCGCGCCTTGGGGCCCGAACTCCGGATTGCCGAACAGCCGACCCGACGCCACCCGATCGATCAATTCCTTCACAACCTTCTCTGCCTGCGCGTTGAGCTTCTCCCGCGGACAGCTCAGCATCAATAATACCGCGGCGTTGCCTTCCTTAAGCAACTCGCCAATCCGAGTTCGCATCGGTGAGTTGATCATCGACTGAAGTGTCTTGGGATCGAGTCGGCCGGCAAAAAAATCGGCGCCCCAGGGTGTCAAGACCAGATGCGTGGGTGTCTGGCCGCCGTGCGATTTCCATGTCTTGATGATCAGTTCGTCGAGTCGATCGAGCTGTTTCTTCTTGGTGACGTCGATGGCCAGGAAAGCGAGGTTCGTGATGACCGAATCCTCTTCGGCCAGCTCTTGGAGCATGCGGTTGACCGGTTCATCTTCTTTGGCGACCTGCCCGCGGTGGAAGTAGAAGACCCAATAGGGCGCCGGGGCCCAGTTGTTCATCGCGTAACGATACACCGGCACATTGCACGCTTGGGCGTCCGACGATCCAAACGTCGCAATCCACGCTACGAGAATGCTGCCGCAGACCGCGACAGTTCTGGCCGACCGGATTTGGCTGCGTCGGTTCATTGGCAATTCGGCCCATGTTTTTGTGGAAAGGGATTCGTCAATTGGGGGGAGCCCTGGGAAAGCGACTGGCGGGTCCCTGTGCGACTCGACCCCACACCATACTTTATACGAAGCGTTCTTCTCAAAGGCAAACGCCCCGGCCGATTCAAACGGTCCAAATGGCCCCCCAGGTTCGGTCGTACTCCAGTTTGTCACCAAAACCAACCGGTTGGGTGAGGGCGTCTGCCAATCGGGAAAGATACTCGGATCGCGGAATCTCGACTGCTCCGAGCCGGGCGGTGTGCGGCGTGAGCTGTTGAATGTCCAGGAGTCGATATCCCCGGGCCCGCAAATGTGAAACCAGGTGAACTAGTGCGACTTTTGAGGCATCGCGGACGCGGTAAAACTTCGATTCGGCCGCAAAAAGACCACCAATAGCGATGCCGTATACCCCGCCAGCCAGTCGTCCCTGGTGCCACACCTCAACGCTGTGGGCGATTCCCAGCTCGGACATCCGCATGTACGCCTCGATCATTGACGGCGTTAGCCATGTCCGGCCAATCCGTCCGGTGGAAGTCGCGCACCCGTGAATCACACCGACGAAATCCCGGTCGCACGAGGCGGTGAATCGGCCGCTCCGACAGGTCCGTCTCAGCCGTCGCGAGACATTTAGCGAACCGAGCTCTATGATCGCCCTGGGGTCGGGAGACCACCATATCATGGGGCCGCTGTCGTCATCGGTCACCGGCCAGGGGAAAATCCCGTGCTTGTAGGCGTCGGAAAGCCATTCGGGCGAGAGTTCGCCCCCTACGGCCAGGATTCCCTCGGCATCGGCCAACTCGGCCGGCGGGAAGAACCGCGATGGGGGCAAGTCGGTCATTGGGACACACGTGTCAGGCAATCGGCTTATAGCCTCGATTGTACTCCATTCGTAATCCATTTGCCCTCGTCACCCGTCCGGACAAGCAGTGATCCGGATCTCGCGTACGGGTGTTGAACCACCAGCAGGGTTTACATATGATGATTATATGGTTGCGGCGTGTTTCGGAAGGCATGTTGAACAACAACCCCCAGCATTGCAGACCAGTTTCCGCGTTACCATAGGATCTGGTGAAAAATGATCGACGTCAAGCAAGCAGTCAGCAGCGCCGTTTCTTTCATTAGCGACGTGTACGCAGACGCGGGTCTCTCTGACCTGAGGCTCGAGGAAGCCGAGCTTTCCGAGAACGGCGATTTGTGGCAGATCACTCTGAGTTATCTCATACGCACCGATCCTGGAGAGTTGCAGTTGGCACTTGGCCTGCAGGGACGCGAGTACAAGATCGTCTCAGTGGACTCGCGTACGGGCAAGTTCCGTTCGATGAAAATCAGACAACTGGCATGACGCATCCGACTTTGCAGCTTCTCGATCGCTATCGTTCCCGAGGCGTGCTGGTCGATACGAACATCCTGCTCCTCTATTTTGTGGGGTGCTTCGATCAAGAGCGAATTGCTCGTTTCAAGCGTACTCTGATGTTCACCGTGGAGGATTACGAGTTGCTGCGTCGACTCCTTCACCGATTCGATAGAATCGTCACCACCCCCAGTGTTCTCTCCGAGGTGAACAGCTTGTCGGGCCAAATGGGCCAACCGGCCAAGACTGCCTATTTCGAGCAGTTTGCACGCGGAATCGACACCCTCGACGAGCAATACGTGGCAAGCGCCACCGTTTGCCAGACCGAGCCGTTTCCAAAGCTGGGCCTGACTGATTCGGGAATCATCTATCTTGCCCGAAACAACTACTTGGTCTTGACAGACGATTTAGCCCTGAGTGGGATCTTGGAGAAGACCGGTATCGACGTGCTCAACTTCAACCACATCCGAGTTCTGGCGTGGAGTTGACCACTCGAGTCGCCGCTTCGTTTGGCAAGGGCGTTCTGAAGACCGTCGTTTTCTCGGCAACTCCGGCGGTATGGGAAGTCCCTGCACAAGGGCCGCCTCGGTAACTGCGATTGCCCCCCTCTCGGGGCCCCATCACAAAGCGACGGGAGTCTGCTACAATACGCAACTTCACCGTCCTGGAAGTGCCGGGGGCCGTCATGAAAGCGTTCCGCACTGTAGCCATTGTTGGGGTTGGGCTGATTGGAGGCTCGATCGGGTTGGCCCTGCGCAAGCGGGGCCTGGCGGAGAAGGTGATCGGCATCGGGCGACGTCAGATCAGCTTGCGAAGTGCCCGGCGCGTGGGCGCCGTGACCAATACCACGATCGAGTTGGCCAAGGGGGTTGTCGAGGCTGATCTAGTCGTGGTTTGCACGCCGGTAGGACGGATCGTGGAGCACGTGCGTAACGTCGCCCAGTTCTGCCCCGAAGGGACGCTGATCACCGACGCCGGCAGTACCAAGCAGTCGATCGTCGACGCGTTGGACGATCAATTGCCGCGTGGCTGCCGGTTCTTGGGCAGTCATCCGCTTGCCGGCGGTGAGAGGGCAGGTCCCACCCATGCCGACGCCGAGTTGTTCGAGGGCCGCGTGGCCATCCTCACGCCGACCAAGAACACCCGGGCCGAAGACTTCGACCTTTTGGAAGACTTCTGGTCGAGCCTGGGGTCGGTGGTAATCCAGATGCCAGCATCCGAGCACGACCACGCACTGGCCGTGACCAGTCACCTGCCGCATGCCGCGGCAGCGGCCCTGGCTGCCACGGTTCCCGAGGTCTATTTCCGCCTGACGGGGACCGGCATGCGCGACACCACGCGGCTGGCCGCCGGCGATCCCGAGTTATGGAAACAGATCTTTTTGCTGAACCGTGAGAATGTCCTGACGGCGTTACAGCAATACCAGGCGAATTTGCTCTCGCTCGACGATGCCATCCGAGACGGCGACGAAACGGAACTCAAACGACTCCTGACCATAGGAAAGAAGAATCGCGATGCTTTGGGAAGTTGACATCTACCCGGCCCACGGACAAACCGACCAGATGGCCGAGCAAGTCGCCGGCGACGCGACCGACCTGGGCCTGTCAGACGGCCTGACCGTCAAAACCGCTTACGGATACCTCATCCAGGGATCGCTCGATCGTGAACAGGTCGACAGAATCACCCGCGAGTTGTTGGCCGACCCGGTGGTCCAACAGACCGTGGTGGCCCCGATTGGCGATGCGGCCCTCGCGCAAGCTCCCCAGGGCTGCGAGCGGCTGATCCACGTGCTGCCCAAGCCGGGTGTGATGGACCCCGTGGCGCAAAGCGCCCTGGCCGCCATCGCCGACTTTGACATCCAGGCGGAGACCGTCGGCACGCTGAAAAAATATTGGTTCGGCAACCTCTCCGACGCGGGACTGGAAACGCTGGCGTCGAAAATCCTGGCCAACGACGCTATCGAGCGAGTGATCGTCGGGCCGCTGGAGTTCGATCGCCTTGAGGTCGGTTCCCCTTACGATTTCAAGCTCGTCACGGTGCCCATCCATGAGTTGGACGATGAAGCCCTGGAGAAACTCAGCCTCCAGGGGCAGCTTTATCTCTCGCTGGTGGAAATGAAGACCATCCAAGAGTATTTCCGGTCGCTCGGTCGCGATCCCACCGACGTCGAATTGGAAACCATTGCCCAAACGTGGAGCGAGCACTGTAGCCACAAGACGCTTGCCGGGCGGATTCAGTACCGCGATCCCGACGGTCAGCGGAGTTTCCAAAACATGCTTGGCGAAACGATCTTCGACGCCACGATGAAAATCCGGCAGGAGGCCGGCCCGGAAGATTGGTGCGTCAGCGTGTTTGAAGACAACGCCGGTGTTGTCAAATTCGACGACAATTTCAACGTGGTGTTCAAAGTCGAAACGCACAACCATCCCTCGGCCCTGGAGCCGTACGGTGGCGCCAATACGGGCATCGGCGGCGTGATCCGCGATCCGATGGGCACGGGCATGGGCGCCAAGCCGATCTGCAATACCGACGTTTTCTGCTTCGCCCCGCCCGATACACCCGTCGAAGATCTCCCACCCGGCGTGCTCCACCCCCGACGCGTCATGAAAGGCGTCGTGGCCGGAGTACGCGACTACGGCAACCGCATGGGCATTCCCACGATAAACGGGGCACTCTATTTCGACCCGCGCTACCTGGGCAATCCGCTCGTCTACTGCGGCAACGTCGGCCTGATCCCCCACGACAAGTCGCACAAGGAGCCGAAGCCGGGCGACCTGGTCGTGGGCGTGGGCGGGCGTACCGGACGCGACGGCATACACGGCGCCACGTTCAGCTCCGCCGAACTGACCAGCGAGAGCGAAACCGTCTCCGGCGGGGCCGTGCAAATCGGAAACGCCATCACCGAAAAAATGCTCCTCGACGTGCTCCTCGTCGCCCGCGACCGGGGATTGTACAACGCCGTGACCGATTGCGGGGCGGGCGGATTCTCCAGTGCCGTCGGCGAGATGGGCGAGCACATCGGGGCTGAAGTCTGGCTGGAACGAATCACGCTGAAATACGAGGGGCTCTCCTACACCGAGATGTGGATTTCCGAAGCCCAGGAACGCATGACCCTCGCCGTGCCTCCCGAACACTGGGACGAACTGCATGCCCTGTGTACCTCGGAAGGCGTGGAGGCCACGGTGATCGGCAAGTTCGTGCCCACCGGACGCCTCCAGTTGAAATACGACGGCCACCAGGTGGCCGACCTGGCCATGGATTTCCTGCACGGCGGTCGTCCGCCGGTCGTCCGGGAGGCGGTCTACACACCACCGCCGGTCGAGCCGCAACCCTTGCCCGAAAAACACTCCTGGGATTACACCGGCGAGCTGCTGCGGATTCTCGGATCGCTGAACGTGGCCAGCAAGCAATGGGTGATCCGCCAGTACGACCACGAGGTGCAAGGCGGCAGCACGATCAAGCCGCTGGTTGGCACGAACAACGACGGCCCCGGCGACGCGGCCGTGCTTCGGCCCGTGCTCGATAGCCGTCGCGGAATCGTGATCGCTTGCGGTATGAACCCCTGTTATGGCGATCTCGATACCTATTGGATGGCGGCCAGCTCGATCGACGAAGCGGTTCGCAACTGCGTGGCGGTCGGGGCCGACCCTTCGCGGATTGCCCTATTGGACAACTTCTGCTGGGGAAACACCGACCGGCCCGAAACCCTGGGCTCGCTGGTGCGCGCGGCATTGGCCTGCCACGACGTGGCCTCAGTGCTGCGTACCCCGTTCATCATCGGTAAAGACAGTCTCAAGACCGAATGCCGGCCCAAGGGGGCCGACGAGCCGATCTCCATCCCCCCGTCGCTGTTGATCAGCGCAATGGGCCAGGTCGCCGACGTGGGCCGTTGTGTGACGATGGACCTGAAGGAATCGGGCAACTACCTCTACCAGGTCGGTCTGACGAAGCGGGAGATGGGCGGGTCGCATTTCGCGCTGGTCGAGTCGCTCACCGGCGGCCAGGTTCCCAAGGTCGACGCCGAACTGGCCCGGCAAACCTTCGCCGCCGTGCATCGGGCGATCGATGCCGGGTTCGTCCGCGCGTGTCACGATATGAGCGAGGGCGGGCTGGCGGTCGCCGCGGCAGAAATGGCCTTCGCCGGCAATCGGGGCTGCCGGCTCTTCCTGGGCCAGGTGCCGCAGGAAATCGAGATCGACGAAGCCTCCGCCGCCGAAGTCGGCCGCCTGGCTGAAAAGATGCCCGACGAGGACATACATCCCCTGGCCGCGTGTCCGGACGCCGCGTCGGTGTTGCTTTTCAGCGAGTCGAACACGCGGTTCTTGTGCGAGGTCCCGCCCGATAAGTGCGAAGCCTTCGAGAAAACACTGGCCGGTGTGCCGCAAGCCCTGGTCGGCGAGGTGACCGAAGGCGACAAGCTCGAGATCATCGGCGTTCCATCGCTGATTCCGGGCGATCGGCCGGATCAGGCCGAGGAAATCGGTGCCCCGATTGTTGTGGAGGCCGAACTGAAAAGCCTCAAGGAAGCCTGGCAGAAACCGTTGGCATGGTGACGTTGGAAGAGCGAAAGGATAACGAAGGCCGGACGCGGCCGCTTGCGGCCTTGAATTGCTACGGTTCGCGAGCGAGGCTCGATTGGCTCGATCGACCTTATTGCTCGAACTGTAATCGCTAGTGTGCGGGAAAGGTGACACGCAGGTGGAAATAGGGGATTTGGGATTGGGGATTGGGGATTAGAGCCGACATGGAAAGCGTAATTCCATTCCCTAATCCCCAATCCCTACTATTATGGTGTTTTTCAAGCAAAACGTTTCCGCTCGTTTACAGTCTGAGTTATTACTGTCTGGGAGCAACATCGTGAGAACAACAAAGATAACGCGACGCCAGTTCAGTCGCGGCGCAGCGATCGTCGCGGCCGGCATGGGGTCCTGCCTGAAAGCGGGCGCCGAAGAGGGCCGCACCGGGATGAACATCACGATTATCGGCGATAGCACGTGCATTCCCGACGTAGGCCGGGAGTCAGCTTGCTTGTTGATCGATGGAAAGCACCTCGTGGACACCGGATGGTGTGCGGCGCAGAAGATGCGCCAATATGGGTTTGATCCCCTTTCACTTCAATCCATCATTCTTACACACTTTCACCATGACCATTACATCGGTCTGCCGCAACTGCTCTTTTTCATCGGCCTTCGAAAGCGGCGGGGACCGCCGCTGAAGATCATCGGCCCGGACAAACACCTGGAACAGGTCGTCAATATGGCCGTGGCATTTTTGCAGACGCCCCGCTTTCCCGAGATTGCGGTAGACTATGAGTTGGTGCCGCTCGAGGCGGGCGACGGGTTCGAGTTGCCGGGTCTGCAGTTCGAGACAACGGCCGCCAAGCACGTGTCGGGCAAGCATGTTCCAGAGCAAGCGCTGGTCTACAGGGCCACGAGCAAGCATACCGGTGCCAGCGCCGTCCTCACCGGCGACACGTCCTATCATCCGCCCATCGCGGAGTTTGCCAAGGGCGTGCCGCTGTTGATTCACGACGGTGCCCACACGGCCGCCAAAGATGCGGCGGAGATAGCGAAGAAGGCCGCTGTTGGCCGACTGGTCTTGATCCACTACTCCCAAAGCCGGGCTGCCCGTATCCTGGCCGAGGCCAAGGCTGTCTTTCCCAACACCGAATTAGCCCGGGAGGGAAACACTTTGAAAGTCCCCGCGGTGAGGTAATCCAACGGCAAGTTGCGGAAGAAAGAGCTGAGAGTTCTCCGCGTGATGCAAGTCGGGTCACGCGGAGCGTGGCGAGTATAGAACCTCCAAAAACACGAGTCCCCACATGGCACAACCTAAGGTCCTTATCGTCCGGGCGCCGGGTACCAACTGTGACGAAGAGACGGCATTCGCTTTCGAACTGGCCGGTGCAAAAGCCGAGCGGTTGCACATCAACCGGCTGCTGGAAAAACCGGCGTTGTTCGACAGGTTTCAGATTCTCTGTGTTCCGGGCGGTTTCAGCTACGGCGACGACGTGGCAGCAGGCCGAATCCTGGGCAACCAGATCCAGCATCACCTGACCGAACACCTGGCAGAGTTTAAGGCTGTCGGCAAGCTGATTCTGGGTATCTGCAACGGGTTCCAGGTGCTGATCAGGTCGGGAGTCCTGCTGGAACCCGACGCCCAAAACGGTCCACCCGTTACTTTAACCTGGAACGACTCCGGCAAATTCGAAGACCGTTGGGTCCGGTTGCAGGTGAGAGGCTCGAAGTGCGTTTTTCTCGACGGGATCGAGTCGATGTACTTACCGATCGCCCACGCCGAAGGCAAGTTTGTCACCCGCGACGAGGCCCTGCTCGAGCAACTAGAGGCCACCGATCAGCTCGTGCTGCGGTATCGTCCGCTGGCCGGAGGCCCGGATGAGAACGGCAATCGGGCCGTCCCCTATCCCGACAATCCCAACGGTTCCATGGCGAATACGGCGGGCATATGCGACAGGACAGGCCGGGTGCTTGGCCTGATGCCCCATCCGGAACGTCACATCGATCCCACCCACCACCCCCGCTGGACTCGCGGTGAAGCCGGCCAGGTCGGCGACGGGCTGAAAGTATTTGCCAACGCGGTCAAATATTCCTCCTGATCATACGTCGAACGATTGGCTGCGGACTGTCCCCCTACCGAAGTGCGAAGTCGTTTGCGGCTCTTGCGTTTCTGGGTGCAAGCGTGAGCCGCCGGGTTTATCCCGGCGCTCGACCGACACGGCGATTACTCCCAACGTTCGCCGGTGACCAACAACACTATGACAGTCATATGCATAACCTCCTGCGACATCACAGCCTTGTACTTCTGACGGCCGCAATCTTATCGGCCGGTCTGCCTGCCGGGGCGCGGGCCGCCGAATCGGCCCGGGAAGAACCGTCGGCGGCCGATGCCCTTTCCAAGCAAGCACTCAATGACTTGGAAATCGTGCGGAAACGGACCCTCGAACCGCTTCTGAAGCCGGTCGACGCCGAAGGTGTCCGAAAAGTGCTTGACGCTCAAAGGCCCGACGGCACCTGGCCGGACGTCGACTACCGGAACAGCAACCTGATGGCATGGAAGACACCCAGACACTTGGGTAAGGTGATGCTGCTGAGCCGGGCGTACACGTCGCCCGAATCCGCTCTTCACGGCGATACCCGGCTCCGCAAAGCCGTGCTTGCCGGCCTGGACTACTGGCTCGAGCGCGATTTCCGCAACAAGAATTGGTGGTGGAATCAAATCGGCGTGCCCAGAAGCCTCGCCCGGATACTCCTCCTCCTGGACGAGGAACTCGGCCAATCCCGGCGCAAAAAGGGCCTTGAGATTCTCGCTCGGGCCAAGCTGGGTATGACAGGGCAAAACCTGGTTTGGGTTGCCGAGATCACCGCGAAGCGGGCGATCCTGGAGAAAAACCCCCGTCTGTTGTCAGAAGCCGTGGGCTCCATTTCACGCCAGCTCCGTATGACCCCCCGCAACGAAGGCATGCAGCCCGACTACAGCTTCCGTCAACACGGTCCCGTGCTTTATAGCCACGGGTACGGGGCCGGCTTTGTGACTGATTGCTCCCGCGTGGCTACCCAAGTGGCAGGCACGCAATTTGCCTTTTCGCGCGAGGAGGTCGACAACCTCTGCCGCCTGATTCTCGACGGTCACCAGTGGATGACTCGCGGCGGCACGTGCGACTACGGCGCCATCGGCCGAGAGATCTCGCGCAAAGGCCGCAATGCACGTTATCTGCACGGGGTTGCAAAGAACATGCTCCAGCTCTCGACCGGGCGAGAGGAGGAATTTCGGGCCCTGGCCGAGCGGGCCGCAGGCAATCTGTCTGCCCCACTGGAAGGCAACCGCCACTTCTGGCAATCCGACATCATGACCCACCATCGCAAAGGCTACTACTCCTCGGCCCGCATGTACTCCCGACGGACCGAGAATACCGATTGGCCTTGCGGGCAGGAGGGTGTGAAGAGCCATCACGTGGCCGACGGATGCAACCTGGTGTTTCGCACGGGCGACGAGTACCGCGACATCTTTCCAGTGTGGGACTGGCAGAAAGTGCCCGGAACCACGGTCGTGCAAACACCCGAGCTAAGCGGCAAGCTGCGAATGCGAGGCAACCGGGCGTTTGTCGGCGGAGTTTCCGATGGCACGTACGGACTGGCCGCGTTCGACTTCGTTCGCAACGAGCTGGCCGCCCGAAAATCCTGGTTCTTTTTCGACACCGAACTGGTTTGCCTGGGTGCCGGCATCCGCTCGACTTCCGACTACCCGGTCGCCACCACGATCAACCAGTGCTTCCTCCGCGGTGAAGTGGTTGCCGGGATCAAGGATCGGACAGGCGATCGTCAGCAGGAACTCAAGCGGGGCCGGCATTCTTTCAGGGACCTGGTTTGGGTCCATCACGACCGTATCGGCTACCTCTTCTCGCAACCGGCGGAAGTTCACATCAGCAACGATACGCGGAAGGGTAGTTGGAAAGAGATCAACCGGGAGGCCTCCGGCCAAGAGGTCACCCATGACGTGTTCACACTCTGGATTGATCACGGCACGAAGCCGGAAAACGCGAGCTATTCGTATCTTGTCTTGCCCGGCGTACCCGGATCTTTCCTGGCCGCCCGGGCCGCCCGGCCCGACGTGAGGATCATCCGCAACACCGTTGATACTCAGGCGGTGTGGCATGCGAAGCTGAAGCTTGCCGGAATCGCGTTTTACCGGTCGGGTGTATTGTCGATTTCCGAGGATCTTGCGGTTGGCGTCGACAAGCCTTGCCTGGTGCTTGTGCGGAAGTTGCCCGAGGCACTGGCAATTTCCGTCTCCAACCCGGCAAACGAAGGGCAAGCCGTCGTTGTGGAAGTCAGCCGAAAGCTTGAAGGCCGGGGCGTCGAAGTCGCGGCTGATGGAGCCGGTTCGCGGGTGAGTTTCGAGCTACCGGATGGGCAGCAAGCCGGCAGAAGCGTTAGCCGGACCGTGAAGATCGTCGGTCGATGAGACGGGGGGCTGCGCGGCTAGTCGAAAACTCCTGCCCCAAAACTATCGTCTTTGGGACGGTCGGTGGACTGGGTTTCGTGGGAGGGTGTCTTCTGCGGACCTCTGGGCTTTTCCGCGCCGTGAACTTGGGTGGGCTCAACGGTTCGGGGCCTTTCCGCGGCGGGCGGTTCAACCGTGTTGACCTGTTCAAAATCATCATAATGGCAGATGTAATCGGGCTGCGTCGCCTTGGTCTTTTCCTCCGCAAAGACTTCAATAACCCGGTTCTGGATCATCTCGCGGCAGGAGGAATTGATGGGGTGCGCGATGTCGGCGTAGAGCTTCGCCCGGCCCTCTTCATCCTTGGCGGCCATTCCTTCCCTGAGGCGTTTACCGCATTGGTTGCAGAAGGCCGCACGGAGGTGGTTTTTACAGCCACAGTAGGGACAGTGCGCGGTCAACTTACGACTAGGCATTGCCACAAACGGACCGCTGGCCCCCTCGATGATCTTAAGATCCCGCACGACGAAGGAATCATCGAACGTGATGGAGCAAAATGCCTTGAGCCGCTCGCCGGGTTCTTCCATGAGCTTAACACGAACTTCGGTGATATCCACGGCCGTTCTCCTTCCTTTTTAAGCGATTCAACGGATAGACCGAACCGCAAAGGCCATACCGACACCGTTTGCCTCTAAACGCTTTGCCGCGCGTCGTGCCTGGCGCGCGTGACGACAAAGCCCGAAATAACAGGTTCCACTTCCGGTCATCAGATTGCCCAGGCAGTCTTGCCGTGCCAAAAGGTTTTCCAGTCGCTCGATCCAGGGAGACAATCGTTTCGCCGCGGGCTGCAAGCGGTTGAACAGCAACCGGCCGGTCTCCGCCAGGTTTCCACGAGCCAGCGCATCCACAACCGGTTGCACGCGCCGGGGTTGCTGGGCAGGTCGACAGGCGCCGTATACATCGGGCGTCGACAGGCCCTCGGGTGGCCGAACGACCACGAAGTGCAATAGCGTCAAGCCGCTGACCGGCTGGACCTGTTCACCCCGCCCGCGACAAATCGCCGGCCCCCGGCGGAGAAAGAACGGGACATCGCTTCCAAGTTCCGCAGCCAGCCGTGCCAATCTGGTCTGAGGCCAGTTCAACCCCCAGCCTGTATTGGCAGCAACAAGGGCGGCCGCCGCATCGGCAGACCCACCTCCAAGTCCTGCCGCGATGGGAATCCGTTTCACCAACCGCAAAACCGCACCGCGGCGCAGTCCAGCCCGCCGACGTAGCAATTTGACCGCCTGAACAACCAGATTTGCGGCGCCCTTCGGCACTTCCATAGGTTCCGGGCCGTTCGAAGCCCAACGCCCGGACACCCTTTGGCAGTCAAGGCTAACCTGCCCGCTTGGTTCCTCCTTGAAATACAAGGTGTCGTACAAATCGACAGGGACCATAAGCGTTTCAATCTCGTGGTACCCGTCCCGCCGCTTACCCAGTACTTCGAAAAACAGGTTCAGCTTGGCCGGCGCGTGAACAACAACTCCCACCGTCAAACGGCGGATCTCCATCGCTTTTGGTCCTCGCTCTCGGCCGACCCCTGCCTCCCAAAAAACTGAAAATCTCCAATTTGTTGGATGAAACGGTATTAATCCATCAGAATCCTCCGGATTGTATCGCCCAGGGACCGAACGGTCAACCTGGGATGGGGCCAATTTTGCAAGAACAATGGCCTGCTTTTTCTCACTCGAACGATGTTCTATCCCAAAGCAGGGAGCAAATTTAGGAAAAATGGGGGGACAAATTCGTCCTGCAAATACGCTGCCGTCCCCAGACCCACCAATCAACAATACTATAGCCTGGTTCTGTGCCACTCGAACGACCTATTTGGCGCGCTCCGTACCCCCCTCAGCTCCCCCGGCAACATTTCGTCAAAGCAGAGCTGGAGGTAAATGGTTCGGTGGACGAGTGAATTGAGCGAGGTGCTCAGGACCAGAGCCGCCCGCCGTCGATGCGCAACACCGCGCCGGTCACGAAGTCTGCTTCGGCGCTGAGCAGGTAGCGCACGGCCCCTGCCACGTCGTCAGTCTTACCGACCCGTCCTATCGGCACAAGCTTCGCCAGAAGCTCGCGGTCTGCCGGTGATTGGGCGGGCCCGTCGAGAAATTCGGTGTCGATCGGCCCGGGTGCCACTACGTTGACTCGCACCTTCAGCGGAGCCCATTCCAGGGCGACACTCAGGGCGTAGGCATGCACGGCCGCCTTTGCCGCGCAGTAGCAGGCCCTTTGGGATGCCGGTCTTTGGGCTGCAACGGAGCCGAGCACCACGATTGCCCCGCCGCCCTGATCGGCCATCCGCTTTGCCGCCTCCCGGCAACAGAGCATTACCGCGCGAACATCGATTGCAAACAGCCGGTCCCAGTCTTCCGCCTGGATTTCCAGCGCCGGGCACTGTTGATGTACACCCGCGTTGACCACCAGTGAATCGAGGCGCCCCAGCGTACCGTCGACCCTGGCGAACAAAGCGTCGATCTGCTCCACATCGCCCACGTCGCAAACAATCGGTACGTGGTCGTAGGTTTTGAACTCGGCCAGTTCGCGACGTAGTTTTTGCTGACTATCGGTGTTGCTGGCGGTGAGGGCCAGTCGATATCCTTCGGCGTCGAGCCGCCGGGCGATACCCAACCCGATACCCCGGCTGGCTCCCGTAATAAGACACGTCTTTCGTTCTGATGAATTCACGGTACATTTTCCTCGTTCAGGTACGGCCTAAGTCGCTCGAAGCATTGCCGCAGGTAAGTGAAGAAACCCGTCTCCGGCTGCGACGACGGATCGCGCAATACCTTGCGGTCGATTACACCTCGCCAGGCCAACATGTGTTTTTCCGAAGCCACCCACATATCCATTGACGGCACCGTGTGCGACATCATGGCAACCATCCGGTCGTGAAGGTCCCAGGTTTCGTCGCTGATCGGGTGGGCTGCCAGGCCGTCCCACAACTTGCGGTAGACCTCGACCACGGCCACGCCGGGCATCAGTCCGGCGATGCCCCGATTGCGGCAATCGGCCAGTGTCAGGCCGCCCTGGCCGATCATGCATCGCAGGCGTCCGCCGGAGGCGGCGTTGACCGCCTCGATCATTGGACCCGGCGGCCGCGGCTCGACCTTCACATGGCCGATGTTCGGCGACTGTTCTTGCATCTTGACAAACGTCTCGGCGGGCAGCTTCACGCCGATGTAGGCCGGCGAGTATTGCACGACGACCGGCACAGGCGCGACCGCGTCGGCCACCGCCCGGCAGTGGTCGATCACCTTTTCCGCCCTGGGTGCCATGAAGTGCGGCGGCATCACAATCAGGGCGTCGGCACCCATTGCCGCGAATTGTGTGGCGAAACGCTGAGCGTGAAAACGGCTGCTGTCGGTGACGCTAAGCAACACCGGCTTGCGGCCATCGGTCACCTCGACCAGCTTCTCGGCCAGCGCCAGTCGCTCATCATCACTCAGTTTCCAGTACTCGCTACCCAGCCCGAACAGCGCCAGTCCGTCCACCGGCCGGATCACGGCCCAATTGACCTCTTCGCCGAATGCATCCAGGTCGAGCGACTGGTCCTCTCGAAAGGGAACCGGCAGTACCGGCACTACACCCCGTATTTGAGCAGGTTCAACCATTTGGAATCACTCCCGTCGGACGCTCGTGCATCAGTTTCGGATCGTAGTCTCTCGGGCTCATTCTCGATATCCTTCCACCGAGAACCACTGTTCGGTACCCGGCTGGTAGGGGAAACGCGTGGTCACCTCGTCGGGCAGATGCACGCCGAGGCCGTGCCGATCGACAGCGAGCAGGCACCCTTGTTCGAATCGCGGCATTTCGACCACGAGTTCATCGCGCAGCGCTGCTTGCCGGCTGTACTCGAAGATCATCGCATTGGGTTGGGCCAAACAAAGGTGCAGGTGGGCCATGAAGCCGACTCCGCTGCGAAACACGTGCGGGGCCCAGGCCACGTGATGGGCATGGGCGTAGTCGGCGATGCGACGTGTTTCACCGATGCCACCGGCGTGCGTGATGTCGGCCTGGATCACGTCCAGGGCCTTGTTATCGATCAGGCCTCGGGCTTCGACCAGACCGGTGAGGTTTTCGCCGGCGGCGATGGGCACTTCCGACGCGGCACGCACCTCGGCATAGCCGGCCACGTCGTCGGTGCGCACCGGCTCCTCCAGCCACATCGGCCGGTAGGGCGCCAGCCGGCGGGCAGCCTCGATAGCCTTCTTGATCGACCACGGCCCGGGCACGTAACCCTGGCCGCAATCGACGGCCACGTCGATCTTATCGCCCACGGCCCGGCGGGCCACGTTCATGATGTGCTCGTCGCGTGCCGGGTCGGTGTATCCGCCGCGAATCTTCACGGCGGTGAATCCGAAATCGACGTGCTGCTTCAACTCGTCGGCCAGCTCGGCGTCGGTCTGTTCCATTCCACCGGAAGCGTAGGTGCGGATTTTCGTGCGGTAGGCTCCGCCCAGCAGTCGGTAGACGGGCTGCTCCAGGAGTTTGCCCTGGATATCCCAGCAGGCGGTTTCGATACCGCTGATCACACCCAGCGCGAGCCCCCGGCGGCCCCAAAAATGGCCCGCCTTGTACATGCGATCGAACAACAGGTTAGTGTCGAAGACCGATATGTCGCCGATCATTCGTCGGCAGAACAGGGCGAGCGCCTCGGCGACGTCCGGGATGAAGTGCCCGTCGCCAATTTCGCCCAACCCGGTGGTACCGTCTTCAGCGGTCAGCCGCACCAACACGGTATTCCACACGTCGACCTTTCCCCCGGAGAAACGCCATTGCTCGTCTTTGCCGTAGGGCTGCGACAGTTTCAAGACATCGAGCTTTGCGATCTTCATGCTTGTTTCGCTTTATCGTTTCGCCCCGACCACACGGTCAGGCCGTGAAGGCCCAGGGCTGGCTTCCGGGGTCGGAAAACAAGGCTGAAACCGTATCCTGCAATCAGCAACGATGCGTTGCCGGCAGCACCGATCAGATACGGGTGGGTGGGGCAGCGAGCCGGCTCGGGCAGAAGCCATCCGAAATGGCTGCACGTCAGGTAGATGTTCACCAAGAGCGAGACAGCGATGCCGACCGCGGCACCGGCGTTGCCGGCCCTCGGCGAAAGCATCCCCAGCAGGAAAAGCCCGGCCAGCCCCCCGGCGAAGATGGCGTAGACGAGAAACATCAACTCGAGCAAGGTCTCCACGGAAACGCTGGCAAGGCCCAGCGCGCCCAGGGTAATGATGGCCCCGGCGATCAGCGTGGTCAACCTGGCCACTTGCAGGTAGTGCTCGTCGGGCCGGTGCTTGACAAGGTGACGGCGGTAAATGTCGATCTGGAAAATCATGGCGATCGCGTTGAGATTTGAATCGAGCGACGACATGGCCGCCGCCAGCAGGGCCGCCACGATCAGACCGACCACGCCCGGCGGCACTTGTGTCAGAATGAAATGGGGAAACACTTCGTCCGCACTCAGCTTTGCCACGTCCGGGTCGGGCAGCTTCGCATAATAAACGTACAGGCACGTGCCCAGAAAGGTGAAGAAGGCGAACATGGGCACCACCCCGAGGCTGCCGATCCAGAGCCCTTTGCGCGCCTCCCGGTTGGACTCCGTTGCCAGATAGCGTTGGATGACGTTCTGGTCGGCGCTGTAGTAGAGCAACTGGTTGAACAC
>Ga0180432_10004722_pt1 | contig 18493 bp, 14 predicted proteins | sample SS_ome_10_FD_132414 | JGI IMG/M metagenome (GOLD analysis project Ga0180432, IMG submission 132414) | Hypersaline lake sediment archaeal communities from the Salton Sea, California, USA - SS_1_MS_2 metaG | ecosystem: Environmental > Aquatic > Non-marine Saline and Alkaline > Hypersaline >...
GTCAATCGGCCCTCTTGAATTCATGCAGGGTTCGTGGTACCTCATGGGGGACTTTTTTCGCTCCATTTTTCGGGAGGTAAGTAATATGTCTGGGCATTCCAAGTGGAGCACCATCAAGCACAAGAAGGGTGCCGCGGATGCCAAGCGGGGGAAGATCTTCACCCGGCTGATCAAGGAGATCACCGTGGCGGCGCGGATGGGCGGCGGGAACCCGGAGGGCAATCCGAGGTTGCGCTCGGCAATCGCCGAGGCCAAATCCAACAACATGCCGTCCTCCAACATCGATCGGGCCATCAAGAAGGGCACCGGCGAGCTGGAGGGCGTGAGTTACGAAGAGGTCACTTACGAGGGGTACGGGCCCGGCGGTGTGGCGATCATGCTGGAGGCCATCACCGACAACAAGAACCGCACCACCGGCGAGATCCGCAAGATCTTCTCCAAGGGCAACGGCAACATGGGCGAGCAGAACTGCGTGGGATGGATGTTCGACAGCAAGGGGTTGATCGTAATCACCAAGGAGGCCATCTCCGAGGAAAAGCTGATGGACGTGGCCCTGGATGCGGGAGCCGAAGACATCGAGGATGAGGAGGATTCCTTCCAGGTTGTCACCGACCCGGGCAGCTTCCAGGGGGTCAAGGACGCCCTGGATCAGGCGGGAGTTCCCATGGTCTCCGCCAAGCTGGACAAGATTCCCCAGAATACCGTTCGGGTGGAAGGCAAGGACGCCGCCCAGGTGCTCAAGCTGGCCGAGGCCCTGGAGGAGCATGACGACGTACAGAATGTTTACGCCAACTTCGATATCGACCCGGATTCCATCCCGGCCGAGTAGTCCCGAGGGCTTGTTTTGCGCGTTCTGGGGATAGACCCGGGCTCCACCTGTACCGGATACGGCGTGTTGGAAGAAGACGGGGGCGACCCGCGTATGATCGCATCCGGAGTCATCCGCACCCCCAGGGGGCCGCTGAGCAGCCGTCTGAACAAGATCTTCGAAGGATTGGAGGAGATCATCTCCGCCCACCGGCCCGACGCCGTGGCGGTGGAGGAGGTGTTTCACGCGCGCAATCCCAAGAGCGCCCTGGTTCTGGGACACGCCCGCGGAGTGGCCCTGCTGGCGGCCGGCCGGGCGGGCGTCAGCGTGCACGAGTATCCCGCCCGCAAGGTCAAGCAGACGGTGACCGGCCACGGCAACGCCGACAAGCGGCAGGTGCACAGCATTCTGGAGGCCCAGCTGGGCGAGCTGCCTGATCAGCTGGACGCTTCGGATGCACTGGCGGTGGCGCTGTGTCACCTGCGCTGGAGCGACTCTCCGCTGGCCCGGGACGGCTCGTCGTGATCGCCTGGCTGGAAGGCAGGCTGCTGAGGAAGCTGGCCGACGCCGTGGTGGTGGAGGCCGGCGGGGTGGGCTACCGGGTTTTCGTCACCAGTCAGGTGCTGGAGAAGCTGCCGCCGGAGGGATCCCGCGTGGAGCTGGAGATCCACACCCATGTTCGCGAAGACGCCATCCAGCTGTTCGGATTCCTGGACGGCGAGGAGCGCGAGACTTTCGAGGCGCTGATCGGCATGAGCGGGTTCGGCCCCCGGGCCGCCGTGGCGGTGCTTTCGGGCGTCGACGCCCGGGAGTTCGCCCGGGCGGTCTGCTCCGGCGACCTGGTGCGCCTGTGCATGATCCCGGGCGTGGGAAAGAAGAAGGCCGAGAGAATGGTCCTGGATTTGAAGGAAAAGCTCATGCCAATGGCGCAGCCGCAGCACGGAGAGCCGGAGGGCGCCGTCGCCAATTTGGAGGATCTGCGCTCGGCGTTGAAGAACCTGGGCTTCAAGGGGCCCGAGGTGGAAAAGGCCGTGGGGGCCTTGCGGGAGAAGGTGGTACAGGGAGCCGGGCTGGATGTGCTGCTTCCCGAGGCGCTGAAACTTGTCAGAGGATAGGAACGTGGCAGCGGGTTCGACCAAGAAAGGCGGGCGGGAGGTATCCGCCCGGGCGACCCCCGAGGACGTCAACGTAGAGAACACCCTGCGGCCCCGGATCTTCTCCGAGTACGTGGGCCAGACCAAGATAACCGACAACCTGAAGGTGTTCGTCGAGGCGGCCAAGCAGCGGGACGAGGCCCTGGATCACGTGCTGTTCTGCGGCCCGCCGGGCCTGGGCAAGACCACCCTGGCGCACGTGATCGCCAACGAGCTGGACGTCAACCTGGTGAGCACCTCGGGGCCTGCCGTAGAGCGCAAGGGGGACCTGGCGGGGATCTTGACCAATCTGAAGCCGCGGGATGTTCTCTTTATCGACGAGGTTCATCGCCTTCCGCGGGTGGTCGAGGAAAACCTCTACCCGGCCATGGAGGATTTCCGTTTCGACTACATCGTGGGAGAGGGGCCCTCGGCCCGCAACCTCAAACTCAAGCTGGCTCCGTTCACCCTGGTGGGCGCCACCACCCGGACCGCCCTGCTGTCGTCGCCCATGCGCGACCGGTTCGGAGTGGTCTGCCGGCTGGAATTCTACCCGCCCGAGGAACTGGGACAGATTCTTCAGCGCTCCGCTGACATTCTCCAGGTGCAGCTGGATCAGGCCGGGGCGGTGGAGATCGCCCGCCGCTCACGCGGGACTCCCCGGGTGGCCAACCGGCTGCTGCGCCGGGTGCGCGACTTCGCTCAGGTTCTCGGGGACGGAAAGGTCACCGCGGCGGTGGCCCGGGAGGCCCTGAACCGCCTGGAGGTGGACGACCTGGGACTCGACCGCATGGACCATCTGATCCTGAAGACCATAATCGAGCGGTTCGGTGGCGGGCCGGTGGGGGTGGAGGCCATCGCCGCGTCGATCTCCGAGGAGAAGGACACCCTCGAGGAGGTCTACGAGCCCTATCTGCTCCAGGAGGGGCTGATTAACCGGACGGCCCGCGGGCGCACGGCCACTTCCCGGGCCTTCAAACACCTGGGTATCGCACCACCCAAGGGCCAGACCGATCTTCTATAGGGGATTCGTTTGGGCAACCTCTCCTTGCTCGCCGGATGGGATCCGCTGGGGTGGATTCACGACATGTCCTGGTACCAGGATATGCTGCGGGCCGAGTGGTTCAAGCCCATCCGGCCCTACTGGATCCGCTATCACCTCGACTGGGCGGTGGCGGTCCTGTTGATTCTGGCCATCGTGCTGATCGTCCGCTGGTTCTTCAAGCGCCGGCGCCTGAAAATGACTTTCCGCGATCGAGACAAAAATCCTCTCGAGGCCGCCAAGAAATTTTCAAAGATGGGCGAAGACCGGCTGGCGGCGGAGTGCTACGCCGAGGCGGGTGAATACAAGAAAGCCAAGAGGTTGTTTGAAAAGCAAGAGGCCTGGTTCCAGGCCGCGCAGATGTCCGAGAACCTGGGGCAGGTGGAGGAGGCGGCCAAGCTCTACAAAAAGGCCAACGACCCGGTAGGCGCCATCCGGGTGTACCGGCAGGCGGGAATGCTGGAGGAGGCCGAGGAAATTCTCCGCGAGATGGACAACCTGGTGGAGGCGGCGGAGATGTACGTGGAAGCCGAGCGGCCCACCACCGCCGCCGCTTTGTACCGCGAGGCCGGGCTGCTCGCCCGGGCGGCGGAAATTCTGCACGCGGCCGGCGAAGACCTGCAGGCGGCCGAATGTCTCCTGGAGTTGTCGAAGCTGTCTTCAGGCGGTTTCACCAAGGAGGAAGCCGACCAGTTCATCCGGGCCGCCAAGACCTACAAGAAGAAAGGCCAGCTGGCCAACTCCGCTAGTATGCTGGAGGCCATCCGGGAGTACGGCGAAGCGGCGCGGCGTTACCTGAAAGCCGGAGAGCGCAAGCGCGCCGCCCGGTGCTACGAAGCCGCCGGTGATCTGGAGCAGGCCGTCGAGCTGTACCGGGAACTCGAAGACCGGGATGCAACCATCCGGCTGCTCGAGCGCATGCGCCGGCAGGGCGGCGGGGTGGGGCAGCAGGAATACGCCCGGGCGCTGAAGCAGGCCGGGCAGTTCGAGAAGGCCGCCGACACCTACCAGGCCGCCGGGGATCTCGAGGCCGCGGTGGCGGCCAACATCGAGGGCGACCAGCCGGCCGGAGCCGCCGATCTGCTGGCCGGGCAGGGCCGCCACCACGAAGCGGCGCGGATGTACCTGGAGGCGGGCGATCCCACCCAGGCGCGCGAGCAGTTCCTGATGGCCCACGATCGCCGGGGCGCCGCCACGGCGGCGCTGGCTGCGGGGATGTACTACGAGGCCGGAGTGGACTTCGTCGAGCTGGGCCAGTGGGGGCGCGCGGTGGAAGCGCTGCAGCAAGTCGAGGAGAGGCACCCGCGTTACCGCGAGGCCTCCAGCCTGCTGGGCCAGTCGTTCGCCCGGTTGGGAGAGAGACAGATGGCCTGGTCCATGCACCAGCGCGCCGTTTCGGGCTTGGCTATCCAGCGCGACAATCTGGACCTGTTCTACCAGATGGCCCGGTTCCTGGAAGAATCCACAAAAACATCAGACAGTACCAGGGCTCAGAAACTGTACTCCGATATAATGGCGGTCAACTATACTTTCCGCGACGCCAAGGCCCGGCACGATCGGCTTATGTAGTCCGACATTCACACACCCTGACAAACCTGTCGTGATTTTTACAGAAAACTTGAAATGTGATCATTTGGCGGCAATAATAAGTCATCGACTTGACAAAGGAACCCGGTTTGCGCAATATTCCGCCCGATTGGCACGGGTGTTGCAGGATCGAAGGCGATAAGCCATGGAAAGCAAGAGAGAAATACACCGAAGCGGTCTGCAGCAATCCACATTGAAGGAGTCTGTATCCGCCCGCGGCATCGGGTTGCACACTGGCCGGAGGGTGGAGATGGCCATCGAGCCGGCCCCGGCCGATTCGGGCATCGTATTCGAGCGCGCCGATCTGCCGGGCAAGCCGTGTGTTTCCGCCCGCCCGGAGGCGGTGGTGCGCTCGGCATTGTGCACCGCCCTGCAGAACAACGGCACCCGGGTGTCCACCGTCGAGCACGTGCTGGCGGCGCTTTACGGTCTGGGAGTGGACAACGCCCGGGTGGTGCTCAGCGGCGAAGAAGTGCCCATCCTGGATGGAAGCGCGCTTCCGTTCGTGCGTTTGCTTCAGCAAGGCGGGGTGAGATCTTTAGATGCCTGCCGCTCGTGGTTGCGGGTGGTCAAGCCGGTGAGGTTTTCGGACGGAGACCGCACTTTCAGGATTCTGCCGGCCCGTCGGTTGTCAATCGTATGCACCGTGGATTTCGACCACCCGCTGGTAACCGATCAACGAAAGAAGTACGAGCACGACCCCGACGATTTTCAGCGGGAGATCGCTCCGGCCAGGACCTTCGGATTCTTAAAGGACGTGGGCGAGATGAAGCGGGCCGGCCTGGTGCGCGGGGGTTCCCTGGACAATGCCGTGGTGATCGACTCCTTCTCCATCCTGAATCCCGGCGGGCTGCGCTTTCCCGATGAATTCGTTCGCCACAAGGTCCTGGACATCCTGGGCGATCTGGCCCTGCTGGGCGGCGCGCTGGTGGCCCGGGTGGAGGCCTACAAGTCCGGCCATCGCCTCCACCACGCGGTGGTCCGCCGGCTGGTCCAGGACCCGGAATGCTGCATGAAAGTGCAGGTGCAGCCTGACGAGCGCGAAACCGATCTCCCCTTCGACCTGGCGCCGTTCAGGCTGCCCGGCCTCCAGCGGGCTTAATCCGTACATTCGGGAGTGAAGCTGAAGCGGGCTTTGGTTATCCGCTTGCCGGTGCAGGTTCTGTACTCCTCGGCGTCGATGTCTTTCAGCGGAAAGTCCAAAGGATAGAGAATGGTGCCGTCCTTTTGCACCCGGCGGTCCAGCCATCTTCCCAGCAGGCGCGCGGCCCAGCCGCCCTCCTCGCGGCTCTGGTAGCGGGCCCGACCGGTCTTTCCGGCGGCAATGTGCAGCGTGCAGGCCGAGCCGTCGGCGGGACAATCGATGCCGGCCAACGTGCCTTCGAAGCGGTCCAGCAGACGGTCGCCGACCATCGCCAGGTACACGACCAGGAATGCCAGGACAACCAGAGCCGCAATCAGCGTCCAGCGCAGAATGTGCCGGCGCCGGTGCTTGGTGGCAGCCTCCCGATCCGCCAGGCGTTCCCTCTGGCGGTGGAATACCGCCCGGTTGGTGGTGACTTCGCGGGCAGCCTTGAGCTTGGTCTTGCGCTCGGCTTCGATCTCGTCGCGCTTGAGTCTTCGCAAGTAATCCCGCATGCGCCAGGCCACTACCCAACGCCGGAAGTCCTCGATGGTTTGCAGGGGATACAGGGTGCCCCGATCGAAGATCTTGAGCTTGAGGCGCTGGGCGGCGTCCTCCAGGCGGTCGGTGCGGATGTCCGGATTGGGGCCCAGGGAGGCGACTTCTAGCTGGGGGGTGATCTGAGCGGGATCATCGATGGAAACCCCGTCGACCAGCAGGAAGGCCTGCTGGATCTCCGAGAGGATCTCCGCCCGGCGCTGCTGGAAGCTGTCCATCTCTTCGGTCACGTTGCCCTGGACCTGGGACACTGCGCTGCGCAGGGCATCGAGCAGCCCCATGCGGTTCTCCGGATCGAGCATGGCCCCGTGCCGGATCAGGGTGAGTCCTTCCTCGCGGCTGTCGAGAGAGGTCAGGTAGTTCAACCCCAGCAGGCGGAGTGCTTCGGCCACCACGTGCAAGGGGGCGGCGGTCTCCTGGATCAGTATGTTTTCAAGGGGCACGAACGCCTTGTGGTGCTGATTGTTCTTTATGAACAACCGGGCCAGCAGGAGCAGGAGAACCGAACGATGAGGCGGAAAGGTGATTTTCCAGCGCCGGTTCAGCTGGGGCAGGGTGTCCTCGAGTACGTCGATGGCCCTGACCAGATCACCGCGCTTCATCAAGATTCGGGCCTGGATGAAGCGGGCGGTGGGATGGCCCTCCAGAAGATCCAGGGCCCGCTCGACCGAATCCTCCGCCTCGTCCAGCCGGTCGGAAACCAAAAGGGCTTCGGCCAGCTTGGTGCGGATGTCGGCGCGCAGTTGCACCGGGGCCTCGGTTCCGGTGAGATCGATGAGCAGGTACACGGCTTCCTGGGAGCGGCCCAGCTCGAACAGGGTGCAGGCCCGGTAGAAGTCCAGCCGGGTGTGGCTTCCCACGGCCTCGATGGCCCGCTCGGCTTGCTCCAGAGCCTGTTCCAGCCGGCCGCGTCCCAGCAGGCGGAAGACCCCGTCGGTTTTCAGCTCGATCTCGGGAACCGAGATGAGTTGCTCGCGCACCAGGTTCACCGATCCACAGAAGGGGCAGAGCCGGCTGCCCGCGCCGGGCTGAAACTGAATCGGCGCCTCGCAGCTCATGCAGCGGGTTCTGACCTTCGCCACCGGTACACGCCTCCCACCTGACTGGTTTTACAGACCTGCTATAGCAAAGATCGCCCGCGGGGGCAAAGGTACGCTGGCGGGATGCAGGGGGGGGGATCCTGAATGAATTATCTCGGCCGGATGACCGGCTTGCCCTTCTTCTTCGGCACTATTACCGGCTTGTCCTTCTTGTGCTTGTGTTTGCGCTTGTGCTTGGGCTTGGGCCGGATCACCGGCTTTACGATCTTCAGCCGACGGAACTTCCTGACCCTGGAGGAGACGCCGTTGATCTCGTCCTTCAAGGCCCGGTAGCCGTCGTGCTCCTTCTCCAGCGCTTCCAGATCGGCCATGCGGGAGCTGTGGCTGCATGTCTCGCGCATCTTCTTGGTCAGCCTGTGCAGATCGACGCTGAAGGCGCGCATCTTGCGGATAACACGCTGGTAGCGGCCCTGGAGCGCCGTGACCGATCTCTTGAGGCTGTTGATGTCGGTCTGCAGATCGTTCCACTCCTTGAACAGGTTGGTGCAGCGGTCGACGGTCGAGTCGGCGGTCTGCCCGGGAACCAGGTTGTCGCAGCCCAGCTGCGTGTAGCTGTTTTCGATCCGGTCCACCGCGGCGTTGTGACGGTCTACTTCGGTGTTGCGCTGGTGTATCTCATCGCGGATCTTGCGCAGCCTCTCGGCCATGGGGGCCATGCGGGCCTTGAGCCGGTCGATCTTCCGCTCGTAGGCTTCGCACTGGGACAGCGCGCTGCACATGCGCTTGTAGCTGGCCTCTTCCGCCCGGATCTTCCTGCTCAGTGCGGTCTTGTGGCCTTGTTTGGAGGTCCGTTTGCGCCTCAGATCGGCCATCTGCTGCATGAGATCGCGGATCTGGTCGTTTACGTTGGCGATCTCATTGTCGATTTGTTTGACCTGATCTTTCATGGTCTGGATTTCGGCCTTCCGGTTCTGGCAGCGCTGGTACAGGCCCTGCGCGGAAACGCTGGCGGAAACACCGAAAAGACAGAGTATTGCGACGGCGATGCCCAGTTTCTTCATGATTTCCCTCCTTAAGGTACGATTTACTCCGGCCGGTGCATCATATGGACCGTGGTTGTGGCTGTCAACCCCTATCAAAACCCTTGCATGTAGGGACGGTTCCACTCTTGCCCATATTCAGTGGCGAATTTGACGCGGCTCTGAGTTTGCTCCTACAATGTGGCCATCTCGTGGCGGGTTCCGGAGGACGGCGGTATGCGCTTGTATTCCGCAGAGAAGCCCTGGGGAGACGTGCTGCCCCGCTATGCTTTTTTGGAGCCGGTCTTTTTAAAGAAGAAGGTGCTGGAGATCGGCTGTGGAGACGGCAGCGGTTCGTTTTTTTTGAAGAATCGCGGGGCCAAAGAAGTGTTGGGAATCGACCTGGAGGGCCCGGAGTTCGATGCCGCCAAAAAGCATCGCAAGGTGCGGGGAGTCTCCTTCAAGCCGTTCGACGGGCAGCGATTGGATGCTCCCGATTCTTCATTCGATGTGGTTGTTGCCTTCCAGCTTTCGGCCGCCACGAGCCCCGAGTTGCTGGAGGAAATCCACAGGGTGCTGAAACCCGAGGGCTGCCTGGTCACCGCTTTTCAGAATCCCGGGCACGCGTCCTTTGCCGATCTCTCGGGATCGACAGAGGCGGCCGTCCTGACCTACGAAGATTTCCTGTCCGATCTGCAGGCCGGCTTTGCCAGGGTTACGGTTGTCGGCCAGACTCCCTTTGTCGGTTTTTCGGTTGGATGGTTGGGCGCCGAGGATGAGGAATTGCCCCTGGAGATGGATTCGGTCCTCCTGCCCGAAGAGGGGGAGGAAGTGGCCTTTTACCTCATGGTCTGCGGGCCCGAGTCGCTGAGCTTCGAGAGCCAGTCGCTGGTCCAGCTGCCCTACCGGACCGTGGTGCAGGAACTTTCCGAGATGGCCGCCTCTGCTCCCGAAGACGATGAGTACGAAGAAGTGGTGGAGGTGGACCTGGATCAACTCAACGAGGAGATGGAGGGGTACCGCCGGGCCGCCGAAGAAAAGGAGAACGAGCTGCGAGAGGCCCGGGAGGAGCTGGCCCGGTTGAGCCAGGAATCGGAGTTAAGACAAAAAAGCGCCGAGGAAATCAAGCAACTTACCGCCCGCCACGGGGACGAAATGGCGGAGAAGCTCTCGTGGCTGGAAGCGGCGCGATCGGAGGTGGAGAGCCTTCAACATATAATCGCCGGGCACGAGAAGAACGTCAGCGACCAGAAACAAAGCATCGAGGAGCTGGAGCGGGAGGTTCAACGGCGGAGCAAGGCCCGCTCGGAAGACGAGGCGCTGATCGACACCTTGAAGCAGGAAAAAGCGCAACTGCGGATTTCGTTGAAGCAGGTAAACCAGGAAACCGCCGACCTGCGCCGGGAGAAGCTCGACTTGACAGAGGAGCGGGAGGGGTTCGAGCAGGAGCGGAGGCAGCTGCAGTCGCTGATCGGAGAGCTCCGGGCGGAAGTCGAATCCCTCGACCAGCGCAGCCGGAGGCTCGAGCAGCAGCACCGGGAGGCCCAGGAACGCTGTAAGGCTCTGGAAGAGGAGCTGATCGATCTGAGGGCGGTAGAAGAGAAAGTGCAGGAACGCAGCCGCAGGGCCGGGGCGGAAACCGAAAAGCTGGGCCAACTGCTTCAGCAGGCCCGGGAGCGCGAGACGGCCTTGACCGGCGAACGGGAGGCCTTGCAGGGTGATCTGTCCGCCCGCGAGAGTGAACTGCTGCAGGCTCGGCGCCAGCTGACCGAGGAAACCGCCCGGATCGCCGCGATGGAAGCCAAGTTGTCGGAACAGGCGGAGCGCAACCAGGGCCTGGAGGCCGATCTGGTGGCCATGGTGAACCGGATGGAGGACGGTCAGTACCGGGATCACGATCGCGAAAAGATGGTGGCGGAGCTGCAGCAAAGCGTCGGCCGGCAGCACGAAGCGCTGGAAGAAGCCCGGGAGAAGGTTGATGACTTGACCAAGGAGTTGTATGCATCCCGTAAACGCGAGGAGGAGTTGTCGGCGTCGGTCGAGTCGGTGCGCGAGTCGTTGATCCAGCAGGAGAAGGCACGCGAGGCCGCGGAGCTGGAACTGTCCAATTTTAAAGTGGGCGCCGGAGACCAGATACGGGAACTGGATGGCGGGCTTCAGAAGGCGGAAAGCCGCCTGGCGGCCGCTCAGCGCGACTTGCTGAGACGAGCCGAGGACTTACAGCGCTCGGAAGCCGCCGTCGACAAGCTCAATCAAGAAGTCGGGTGCCTCAATAAGGACCTGGGGAAGATCCGCGACCGGCTGCAGGAGGCCGACGGCCGGTTGAGGGAGTCGACCGCCACGGCCAAGAGGGTGAAAGTCGTCGAGCAGGAGCTGGCCTGGCACCGGGAGGAGGTAAACCGCTTGCGGGATGCCATGCAGACCCAGGAGGACGAGTTGGGAGAGGCCCGCTGGGAGTTGGAGCATGCCCACGGCGAGCTGGAGAACGCCCGGGAGGACTTCGAACGTGTGGGCCGGGAATCCGCCGAGGCGCATGCGGCCAAGGAGGCCCTCATTCAGCAAGTCGAACAACTGCGGACCAAGACCCGGGAGATGGAGCGGCTGACCCATCAGGTCGAGGAGCAGCGCATCCAACTGGAGGACCGCCAGCGCGAACTGGAAGAGGTTCGCAAGGACTTGGAGCGGGAGAAATCCCACAGCGGCTTGATGTCGGAGGAGCTGGAGCGACTGCGCTTGGAGTTGAAACCCACGCGGGAGGAACACGACAGGGCCCTGGAACGGGAGCGAACCCTTCAGGCCAGGGTGGCGACGTTGCAGAAGCAGCTGGGTGAGCTCGAGGAGAAAACCAGCTCCGAGCTGGCCTCGCTCAGCGATCAACTGCGCCGGCGTGAAGAACAGATGCAGTCCATGACCGAACATCTCGCCAAGATGGAGGAGGACACCCGGGCGGCGGACGCGCGCGCCGGCCGGCTCGAGCGGGAGCTGAACGAGGAGAAAAACAAGGCGGCCTCGGAGCAGTCCGAGCAGGTAGTCCGGCTCGAGGCGGGTATGGCCCAGTCTCAGCGCCGGATCCAGGAACTGGAAAAGGAACTGGCGGCGCGGGAGAACCAGATCGGAGTGCTGCAGCAGCAGTTGAGCGGGCAGGCCGAACGCCTCAATCAGCTCTTGGCGGAAGTTGCCGATCTGAGGTCCAAGCAACCCACCGAGTGACCGTGCGACGCACGGCCAAAAGGGGCACTAATGGACAGCAAGGAACTGGCCGAAGAGGCATTGTCGCATTTGAAGGCCCTGGTTGCCTTCGATACCAGCAATCCACCGGGCAACGAGATGCCGGCGGCGCGCTACCTGGAGGGCGTGCTGAAGAAGGAGGGGTTCGAGCCTATGGTAATCGAGTCGGCACCCCAACGTGGCAATGTGGTAGCCCGGCTCAAGGGTGACGGCACCGAGAAACCGCTCTTGCTGCTGAGTCACCTGGATGTGGTCCCGGCCGAGGAGGAACACTGGGAGCTGCCCCCCTTCGCCGCCGAGGAGAAGGACGGCTACTTGTACGGCCGGGGTACGGTGGACATGAAGCAGATGACCGCCATGTCGCTCATGGCGCTTATAGCGGCTAAGCGGAAAAAGCTGCAGCTCAAGCGGGACATCGTCTTCGCGGCGGTGGCCGATGAGGAGGCCGGCGGAAAATACGGGGCGGCCTACTTGGTTGAAAATCATCCCGAACTCATCGAGGCCGAGTACGCCCTGGGGGAGATGGGCGGATTCCGCATCAACGTCCGCGGGCATTCTTTTTTCCTGGTCCAGGTTGCCGAGCGCGGCTGCGCCTGGTGCCGGGCAATCTTCCGCGGCGAACCCGGCCATGGCTCGATTCCCGATTCGGACAGCGCGGTCAACCGGATGGCCCGGGCCATCGTCCGCCTGGAGAAAAAGGGATTGCCCCTGCACGTAACCGAACCGGTGCGCGACTTCATCCAGTTGGTTTCGGCCAAACAGAAAAAGCACGTGCGGGCCGCTATGAAAGGGCTGCTGAAGCCGCTGACCAGCAAATTGGCCTTGTCGGGAATGGACAAGGAGCAGGCTCGGTTGTTCTATGCCCAGCTTCACTCCACCGCCACACCCACCATGATCAAGGCCGGGCAGAAGACCAACATTATTCCCTCCTCGGCCCAGGTGGAATTCGACGGCCGGGTGCTGCCCGGGCAAACCTGGGAGGAGTTCGAGAAGGAGCTGCAGAACGCCCTGGGGCCGGATGCGGAGATCGAGCGGATCCAATGGATGGATCCGCTGGTTTATACTGCCGATACTCCTCTCTTCGACGTCATCCGCCGGGTGCTCAACGACCGGGAACCTGAAGTGGATGTGGTGCCCTACATGCTCACCGCCTATACCGACGCCAAACACCTGGACAAGCTGGGCATCATCACCTACGGATTCTCACCAATGAACAACGCCGAGACCGAGAACTTCTCCAAGCTCGCCCATGGACACAACGAACGCATCGGGCTGGATGCGTTTTCCTGGGGAGTGGAAGTCTTGTGTGAAGTGGTCGAGAGGTTTTGCTCCGCTCCATCGACCACCAAGGTGGTGGACACCCTCATGGAGGAGATCCTGGAGCCGGGCCTCGAACAACCCAAGGCGGACCAGACCAAGCCGGACGGCGTGGCGGCTGGAGAGCCCGGGGACGAGGACGAGGAAGACTGAGAGCATGCTGCGAGTTTTTTTCGTGATTGCGGTCTTGTTTCTTGGTGGCCAGCCGGCCATGGCCGGGTCCGACTGGGACGCGCGTCTGGGCTTGTTTCTGGGCCCCCAGTATTTCCTAGAAGAGGAGAGCCAGGTGCAGTTCTCCTTCGGGGCCGAGGGGCAGGTTTCCCTGATCGGTCCGCTCTCCGCGGGCGCCTCGGCCGGGATGGGCGTCGTCGCCGACACCACGCTTCTCTCCGTCGCCGGCCTGCGGCTGCATCTGCTCAGACGTAGCGAGCTGAGTCTGGCCCTGGATGTGCGCGGGGGTGCCAGCTTCCTGATTTCAGGGGAAGAGAAGGGTGCTCAGCCGCTGGTGATCGCGGGACTGGAGTTGGTCCACGATCTGGGAGACATGTTCTGTATTCTGGTGCGAACCAGCACCGGCTATCAGGGGGGAACCGATCGCGGCTGGCTGCTGGATCTGGCTGTCGGCCTGGGAATTCTACTTTGAGGCGGAGCATGAAGCCAATATCTCACCTTTTGAGTTCTGTGGCGCTGATTACACTGGTAGCGGGCTGCGGGGAGGACAACGGGGAGAGCATACCCACTCACATCGTGTATGGAAGGCTTACCTCCACTACGGTTAACCCCAGCGGCAAGGAGGGATTGATCAAGCTGGTGGGACCGAGCGAGGGCATCTGGGACGATGCCGTCTATTCGGTTTCTTGCGGTTTCTCCGGACCCAGCTGCGAATACCGGCTCCACTGGGTGCCGGAGGCTAGCTATACCGCCTTTGCATTCATCGACATGAACGCCAACGCAGTGTATGAAAATCCGGTTCCCGACGGCGGGGATCTAATCAGCCTGGGGCGGGCGCTGATACTCTGGGACACCACCGAGGTCAACTTCGACGATGACGTCTGGCACGCCATGCCTTGAAGGGCTGCATGAATTTGACAATCCGCGTAAGGAGACTCTACGATAAAGACCAATGAAACCAGCGATAAATAACAAGATCCTGTTGTTTGGCTGTCTTATTGCCGCCTTGGTCGTTTCAGGATGCCCCGGGGCCTCCTCGCACATCAAGCGGGGCGACGAGCTGATGAACTCCGATCTGCACGAACAAGCCCTGGATGAGTACGAGAAGGCCGAGGAGATCGAGCCGGACAATCCCGAGGTGAAGTCGCGCCTGGAGAAGGTCCGCACGCTCCTGGCGACCGCTGCCCACGCCGACGGCTTGATCATGCTCAAGAACAAGAAGTACCGGGAGGCCATCGTGGCCTTCAAGCGCGCTCTGGGCTACAAACCCGATGAAGCCGCCTTCATGCAGAATCTGAAGCGCGCGGCCAAGGGGGTGTTGGACGAGGGGCGCCAGGCCATCGCCGACAAGCGGTTCCGCAAGGCCACCAAGATTTTCGAGGAAGTGCTGGAGGAGTTGCCCAATTTCGCCGAGGCCAAGCAGGGCTTGAAAGAGGCGGAGGCGGGCATGACCGACCTGCTCTACAGCGAGGCGTTGGACTACTTCAAGCGCGGTCTGTACGGAAACGCGCTCATCTCGATAATCCAGCTGCGCAAGAAGGTGGGCGCTTACGAGGGCTCGGCCGACCTGGAAGTCTCCGCCCGGGACAACCTCAAGCAGGCGGCGAGATTCGGCGTGAAAGTGACCGCGGCCCGGGTGAAAAGGCGCCTGCGGGCCAGAACCAAAGAGGTTGTCGAGCGGTTCCTGAAGGTGGATATCGCCAAGTGCCCCACCGCGGTCATGCCGGTCTCCCAGGGGGCGCGCCTGAGGGTCAAGGTGGGGTTTGAGGGTGCGGCATTCAGCCAGGACAAGGAAACCACCACCGGTGAGCAGAAGTACCGCTCGGGCACCCGCAAGGTGGATAACCCCAAGTACCTGGAGTTGAAAAAGCAGATCGCCGACAGCCAGGAGAAGATAAAGCGGTTGGAAGAAGGGCTTCAGAAGGATGACAAGGTCATCGAGGAATCCCGCCAGGCCATGGCGGATGCCGGTCCCGACGACGACGAGGCCGCGCTGCGCAAGCGCCTGAAGGGTGCGGAAAATAAGCGCGACAAACACCGGGAGGAATTGCAGGAGACCGAGAACCGGCTAATTGAATACCGCGGCACGATCAAGAGAACCAAGCGCAAGCTGAAGGAGCCGGTGTTCGACGTACACAATTACGAAATCGAGAAGGTTACCCGGACCTGCACGGTTCGCATAAAGGTTACCGCCCGGGGCGAAGGCGGAGTCAAGGCTCTGGATGAGGAGTTGCAGGGCACCGCCGAAACCAGCGACACCACCAACCCGGCCAAGAAGAAGTACAACGTCAAGGCCGACCCGCTCAAATTCCCGGTGAAGGACGACGAGCTTATAGAACAGGCCATCGGCAAGGCCATCGAGAACATCGCCGAGAAGCTGGGTGGTCAGTGCCAGAAATGGCATGCGGAGTTGCTCTCGCGGGCCCGGCAGGCCAGCACCGGAGCGGCCATCGAGGCCACCGAGGATTACGTCCTCTACCTCTTCGTCTCCCCTGAAAAGCCCCCGCCGGAGGTAGTGGAGTTTTTGAAAAAGCAGCGGGAGTTCACCGCATTGGGCGAACTGCGCGGCAAGTGATTCCTCTAAGAGGTCGGTTCTTCGGTCTTGGGCGGGTTGAGCAGCTCCTTCAGATCCTTGTAGGCGCCGAAACGGACGACCTTCTTGCGGGGGATCTTGATCTTCTCGCCGGTCTTGGGGTTGCGACCCTCGCGGGCCTTGCGGATCTTGACCCGCAGCACTCCCAGGCCCGGGAAGGTGAACTCGCCCTCGGCGGCCAGCTTCTTCTTGGCCAGCTCCACCAGGCCGTCGTAGAAGCGGTTGATGTTGGCCTTGCTGATGCCGGATGCACGCATGATGCCGTCAATCATTTCGTCCTTGTTCATTTGTGGATTCCTCCTTTTAAAGAATGAGATTCCTTTGATAGCAGGTGTTGCGGTCTTCTTCAATCCACTTGCGCACCTCGTCGGAGATGGGCAGGGGATAGTTACCATCAAAACAGGCCGCACAGCAAGGGTGGGGGAAGGCGTTCTGCAGCCCGGCCAGCGGCAGGTAGGTCAGCGAATCCACGCCTAGCTGGGAGGCCAGGCGCTTTTCGATTTCCTGGTGGTCTTCTTCGGTGGGGGGCTCCTCCCGGGGCGAGGAGCGGAAGGCGGGAGCGGCCAGTTCCTCGTAGGTGGACATGTCGATGCCGTAGTAGCAGGGGTGCACCACCGGAGGTGAGTGGATGGCCAGGTGGATTTCCCGGACTCCCTGATCGCGGACCAACTGGATGGTGCGCTGGAGAGTACTGCCCCGGACGATGCTGTCGTCCACCAGCAGCACCCGGCGGCCGACGAACTCGGAGGTGATCGGGTTGAGCTTGAGCCGCAGCGCGTCGGTGCGTTCGTTGGTCTGCATGATGAAGGTCCGGCCGGTGTAGCGGTTCTTGATGAATCCCTCCCGGTAGGGGAGCTTCAACTCCTCGGCCAGGGCGCCGGCCGAGGGCCGCGAGGTGTCCGGGACGGGGATGACCACGTCGGCCGTAAGCCCCTTGGCCTTCCAGGCGCGGGCCAGCTCCCGTCCCAGTTCCAGCCGCACGCTGTATACGCTCTGTGAATTCATGATCGAGTCGGGGCGGGCGAAGTAGATGTACTCGAAGACGCAGGGAGTGGATTTGCCCGGCTGGATACGGTGTTGTTCGACCGAGCCATCGGGGCGGAAGACCATCAGCTCACCGGGGGGAACGTCGCCCTCCAGCTTGGCGTTCAGCGCGTCCAGGGCTACCGATTCCGAGGCGACCACGATGCTCTGGTCGCGGCGGCCCCACACCGCTGGCCGGATTCCCAACGGATCCCGTACCGCGATCAGGGATTCCACGCCGTCCAGCACCAGGGCGCCCACCAGGGAGTAGGCCCCCTGAGCGTGCCGGAAGGTGTTGCGCAGGGCGATCAGCGCGTCGTCGACCGTGTGGTTCTTGCGGCGGATGCGCATCAACTCCAGGGAGAAGATGCACAGCATGGGCTCCATGTCGCAGCGGCTCATAAGGTGGACCGACTCGTCCGCCAGGTAATCCTGCATCTGCTTGACGCTTATGAAGTTGCCGTTGTGGGCCATCAGCACGCCCGGCTGGCGGTAGAAAAACGGCTGGGCGTCGCGCAGGGTTACCGAGCCCAATGTAGGGTAGCGCACGTGGCCGATGCCGGCGACGCCGGGTAGCTGCTCGATCTCCTCCGGCCCGAAGTTCTGGGCCACCAGGCCCGAGCGCCGCTTGATCGGGAAGCTGCCGTTGTTGATGGTGCCCACCCCGGCGGCGTCCTGTCCGCGGTGCTGCAGCGCCTGGAGCCCAAGTAGAATGTCGGCCGCACAATCCCGCCGGCCGACGATGCCCACGAACCCGCACATTCTAGGGGCAAACTACTTTAGTCCGGCCGGAATGGTCAACAGGAAAAAACTGCGGTTAGCGGGTGGCGCGGACGTTTCGGTCGATGGTGTGGATTTCTTCCAGGATCTTGGAAGCCCGGACAGGTTCGTCGGCAGACGGCGCCATTTGCTCGATGCGCTCCAGGCTGGTCAGGACGTCCTTTTTATCCTTCTCCGGCAGATCCTTGACCTTGCGCACCATGGTTCGTACCCGCGAGACGGATCGCCGGGACGGAAAGGAGCGGCGCGGCGGTTGGTAGCCTAGCTTCTGGGCGGTGGAGGCCGCCTCGAGTTGGCTGGCCAACAGGCCCAGCTCGAAACCGAGTCCGGCCGGTTCCCCGGCGGGGACCGTGCCGGAGAGGGCGTCCTTGAATACCTCCAGCTTGCGGCGTGCGGTGTCGGGGGCCAGCCGGGAGGACAGGCCGGTCTTCAGATCCCGGGCGAATTTTTCCAGCCGCTCGGAGCCTTTTTCCGGGGCCACCGCCCTCAGCATGGGCACCAGGGAGCCAGCGGCATCGCCCAACTCGGCGCGCACGCCCGGACTATCCAGTTGCTCGGCGAAGGTCAGCAGGTAGCCCAGGTGCCGGCCGAGCTGGTAGCCGTCGGCTATGGACGGCTTGCGGTCGGGGACCTTGTAGGCCTTGCCCATTTCGACCCGGGGCAAGTCGGCCTCGGGTTTCAAACTTGAGATCAGCTTGAGGCGTTTCTGGTCCGGCAGAGCGGCCAGCCAGTCTCCGGCCTTCCGAGGTTGCTCGGCGGAGGGTGGTTTTGGTTTTGCCGGCACCGGTTCGACCGGCGGCTTTTTGGGGGGGACCGCCGGGGGTTCTTCCGGTCCGGTGACGTCGCTCACCAGGACCGGGGGCTCCGGCCTTGCCGGCACTTCTAGCCGGGTGGGCGGTGAGGTCAGCACCACCGCCACCACCAGGACCAGGGCCGCGGCCGCGCCGGCCAGGCTCAGGCGCCAGACCGGGGAAGGCCCCAGGAGGCGCTGGAGAAACGAAACCTTTTCCGTCTGTTTACCCTTCGCGCCCAGGGCCGCAGCCTGCTTGACCAGATGGGCCGGGGCAGTGA
>Ga0180432_10004723_pt1 | contig 18493 bp, 11 predicted proteins | sample SS_ome_10_FD_132414 | JGI IMG/M metagenome (GOLD analysis project Ga0180432, IMG submission 132414) | Hypersaline lake sediment archaeal communities from the Salton Sea, California, USA - SS_1_MS_2 metaG | ecosystem: Environmental > Aquatic > Non-marine Saline and Alkaline > Hypersaline >...
CTATACCTTCTCCAAATATTACTGATAGATTACCATCAAATATTCAAAACATCATTAATCAAAATCAAAATCAACCTAGAACTACTTCTCCAACTTATACATATGAAGGTTCAGTAAATTCACATGACCTTGATACAACTGATAATTTTGTAGGTCCTGTAAAACCTTCAACACCACCAGGGGTTAATCAAGAAGAACTATTGAACAGATTTACAAGGTTTTTACCAGAATCAACTCAAGAAACTGTAAACAAAATATATGACACTTATTCCACAGCGAGAGATGTAAATAGACAAACAACGTTAGATGGTTCAATAGGTGTTAATTTAGATACTTGGAATGAAATAGCAAATATCCAAAAAATTAATAAAAGAAATTTAGAAATACTTTTAGAAAACGAAGATATAACAGAGGTTGACCTAGGAAATGGTCCTATTTCAAGAGAAGAAGCTATTGCACAAGTACGAAGTGATATAGATAACACTAGAGTTACATTAGGCTCAACTGTATATGACCCATCTGAAACATCTTATTTAAAGTATGCAAAAGATTGGGATGATTATCGCTCTTCCATTCCTGTTTTTACACCTTTTGATTATTCTCAAAAAACTACTTCTGAAGAACAACAAAAAATTGACAATAAAGCAATAGAATACTATGAAGGTTTAGAAGCTGGTAAATGGTCTAGTCCTTATGAATGGGCAAAACAACAATATAATGATACTGTTCTTATAGACAAAGACATACCATTATTAGGTGGATTAGTCAGTGCTATTAGACAAGGAGATACAACTATAGATGCAGACCAAGCAAAACTAATTAGCACTTTACAAAATGCATCACCCTATATTCTTAATAAATATGGTATAGCAACTGATGCAACGTATTATGAACCAATATCAATGGGGAAAAACGAAGGTATTCAATCACAATTTTTTGACCCTTATAGCAATGCATCAAGTATTCTTGGTTCATTAGAAGAAAAATATCCAGATACTGATTCAACTGGTCAACCATTAGAATATAATTGGACTAACGAAGATGGTACGACAGAAACAGGTCTTTCTGGTTCAGAAGTTCGAGCACGTATGGAAAAAGAATTGTCTGGTTATAATGATTATTGGACAGCAGGTATGACTGCAAGTGACCAATGGCATCCTGATACCGTTATTACTAAATATAATCCACGTACACATCATATAGACACAGCATCAAATAAAGTTATTCCTGGCCCAGAAAAATGGAAAGATGCTGATGGGAATATCATACCTGTTTCAGATTTACCAACTACAGCATATCATAATGATTTTCAAATTTATGGAGGAGATAAATACAATTATTACTTAGATATGTTAGAGAGGAATAAAGGTAATCCTTTAACAGCATTATCACTAGGTGCATCTCCAGAGAATATAGCTAATGTTCCTTTACTTTATTATGGTTTAACAGGTGATACTCAAAAACAGCAAGATATTCAAGTTGCTGCAATGGCAAAACACGCAGAAAATTACGGACCAGAAGGTCAAATGTCATTAGGTGGCTTTGCAAAATCATATCTAGAATCTCCTTACACTCAACTAGGTCTCGCTTATGGAGCAGGTGCAGGAGTTGGGGGATTAGCAGCAAGATATGGCCCAACACTTGCTACGTCATCACCATTATTAATTAATACAGGAAAAGCAGTACTACTTGGTGCAGGTGGAACATTAATTGGTACACAAGCTATGGGCACAGTTAATCAATTTAGACAAGGAGACATTGGTGAGGGTTTAGGTGCAGCATGGTTGTTATCTTCTCAAGCAGCAGCAGGTTCATTAGGTTATAATATGGGTCAAAACCAAATGACTAAATCTGGTTTAACATTACTTGAAAAAAATACTAAAATTAGTGCCAATAAAATGCTCGATAAATTAGCAGCAAACAATTCTGACGATACTATAATTAACATTACAAACAAAGCGACAGGAGAAACAATAAAATTAAAAAATCCTACATTTAAAGAATTTCTTAGAAATACTGGTGATTTTGATGATGTAGCAAATATCACTGATGATATATTATCACAAAAGGGTATGGACCCAAATAAATTTAAATGGAGCTATGAGTCAATCACTAAAAGTGATGCATCAAGGTTTAAAGATAGTATCAATGCTTATTATGATAATATAGCAGCAGGTCGTTATAAAGTAGATACTGGAATAGGTAAATATACAGGTAAATGGAACGAAAAAGATGTTTCTCAATGGCAACGTGATATGATTAATCAACAAGGTGGTATTGATAAAATAATAACAGAACAAACGGGAGACCCAAATGCACCTGCTTTACTTAGAAGAATGAAATCTGGCTTCTTCAATCGAAGCAAACCAGAAATAACAGGTAGTACAAGTTACAGAAAGCAATTAGTTTCAACATTAGATGATGCAAATCTTAATCAATATATGAAAAATAACCCTAACGTAAATATCTTATCACCTGAAGAATTTTTCCTTAAAAGTGGTCGAGGAGGTTTTATTGATGCTAATAGACAAATTACTCTTAATTTACAAAAACCAGGAAGTGTAGGAGCAAACAAAGTAGATGATATTATTGCTCAATATCAAAAAGCTATCCAAGGAAAAACACAATCACAAATTGATGATTTAACACAAAGTTATGGTAACAAATTAAAAGATTACATAAACATAGTAGATGATGCTGTTGTATTTAAGGGTCCAAATGGTGAAAGTTTCACGTATAATGGTTGGATTAGTGGTGATGATATAGTATCTACAGCAAGTAAAAGTGGTTATCAATCATCATGGAAGATGCCAGTGGAGGATAGTTTTACTGTACCTAAAAACACATCAGCATCCATTCAACTTAGTGATGATATTATTGATTTAAAACCAGGAGATATTGTTAATTCGAATTATAATCCTATGGGTGGAGGTCAAATCACGATTAACAGAGGTGGTAAAATAATAACCCATGATACACTAGATGATACCGCCACGCTTGTGTATAAAAAAGGAAGTAATTTACAACATGAGTTACTTCATCATAATTTCCCAACTGCCTCAGAGTCACAAATAAGATTATGGGAATCAGCAGAAAATCCATTTAAAATAAGTACTTATAAAAATGTGGGAGATTTAGATTTCAATACAGCAAGAAGAAGATTTATCATTGATGCTTTGCAAACAAGAAATTTAAAAAATATTGATATGAAAGCTGGATTCAAACCAGGACAACAAGTATCTATTGGTGGTTCTAGAGCAAGTAGCGTACCATTAGATGATGATTTTGTATTATCTTCACTTCAACAACAAGGAGCAACAACTGGTGAAGCAGTTCTAGGAGCATGGCATCCAAAATATGCAAAGAACTTGGAAAATGCAGCAAATATATATTCACGTTTACAATCACTAACATCAAATGTTAAAGGAACAGATACTCCAGCAGCACGGTTTACAGAAGCTGTCTTTAATATAGGTGATAGCCCATTAATTATGCCAAGTAATAAAGTTGCATATTTACAAAGACCATCACTGGTAGATAGATTGTTTCCTTATATTGAATTTGGATATGAACATACTCCAGGTCCAATACAAGGCGGTTTATTTAAAGCAACAACAGGATTAAATCCAAATCAATATGGTATGGGTTCAGGTTATAACTTCGTAGTACAACGTTCAGGACTAATTCCTACTTTTGGCCAAACTCTTGGCACAGGTTCTTCATCTTCAATTTCTCCAGGCTCTTCATTCGGTGGAGTAATTGTAAACCCAACAACTCCAAGCTCAAGTAGTTCTTCAAATAGTATGAGAAATTTAGTTACGACAAGTTCACCATCATCTTCTAGTAAATCATTTTTATCTTCATACATGTCTTCATCTAATAGTTATCCATCCTCTTCATCAAGTGGTTCTAGTAGTTCAGGCGGTTCTAGTGGTTCTTCTGGTTCAAGTAGTTCTTCATCTTCCAGTTCTAGTAGTGGTTCTTCTGGTTCAAGTAGTTCTTCATCATCTTCATTATCTTCATCACAATCATCCTCATCTTCCAGTTCATCCCCAAGTAGCTATTCATCAGGTATGGGTTTCATACCACCTTATATACCAGGAGGCGGTCCATCTCCAGCAGGTGGAGGTTCTGGTAAAGATTATTATTGGACAGAATTTAGACGTACACGCCGTACTCATGCCATGCCTACATTAGCAGCAGGAATTAGAGCTAGACAACAGGCAACTAAACTTAAAGGCCCATATTTCTCACTTGTTTAGAGTCATTCAATAATGACAAAATGCCATACACTACGTGGGGAGAATCTTCTCCTCACCCAAACATGAACAAAAACAAACTACACAAAATCATACGCACATTTGCAGACCAGGAACCAAATGAAAATATCTATAAATTTGGCCTTTGTTCGGAGTTTGCTGTAGCGTTAAAAAGGTTTTTAAAATCAGGTACTATTTATAAAGCAGGATTAATGCATACCGCCCTCAAATGGCAAAATTATTATTGTGATATTACTGGTTGTTTAAATAGAGACCGTTTTCAATTTAGAAATCCATCAATCTCATTATACCCTGCAACAAAAGAAGAAATAATTCACATTAACAATCTATTAGACCATAAAGAAGTTGATAGAATACATAAAACCTTAACCAAAATATCACGGAGGGTAAAGTAATGAAATCTAGAAAATATACACTCAAAAAAATTTCAGCTAAAAACATCGAATCAATCATGAGATTAGATGACCGATTAATATCAACTTGGTCCCGTGATTTATATCTTGAACGTTTAAGATTATATCCAGATTTGGCTTATGGCATGTTTGATGGTAAAAAAATGATTGGTTTTGTTATTGGTAAAAGGAATCCTGATGACACTGTACTCATAAGTAGACTAGCAGTAGACTCAAAGTACGAAAATCAAGGCTTAGGTACAAGGTTAGCAAACAAACTTAAATATGCCGCAAACGCTTTAATGGTCTCAACGGTAAGAGCATCAAACACTCCCTCTTTAAAAGTACATGAACATATAGGTTTCACAGATGTTCAACCTTACACATTCTATGATGGAGAACCTGGATTCAAACTCCGAACAAAAAAGAAGTGGGGATATTAAATTGAAATATCAAATAGATGATTTAGTAAAAATGATGGGTTACATTCGACCTGCTTTCTCTCAAGGTGAAGAGGAATTTATTGCTAAATACATTGATAAAGTACCAGGAATGCGAAAAGATACGTTCGGCAACAGATACATATCAATTGGTAATCATGATACAATGTTCACAGCACATACTGACACAGTTCATCGTTGGTCAACAGGCACAAGACAAAAAGTCTATGTTAAAGGCGGATTTGCATACACATCTGGCCGTGATGTATTAGGTGCAGATGACACTGTTGGTTGTTTCATACTCCTCAATATGATTTACGCAGGAGTACCAGGACTTTACTTTTTCTTCAGAGATGAAGAACATGGTGGTAATGGTAGTAGCTACGTAGCTAAAAATAAAGTACCAAAAAACATAAAAAAAGTTGTTTCCTTTGATAGAAAAGGATATACTGACGTTATTACTCATCAGGGTAGGACTAAAACAGCTTCTGATGAATTTGCAAAAGCATTAGCACGTGCTTTAGGTCGTGGATATCAACCAAGTAACAGGGGAACATTCACTGACTCTGCTAGTTTTGAAGGTATTGTCCCTGAATGTACAAATCTATCAATTGGTTATAAAGATGCTCATACTATAAAAGAAATGCAAGATTTAAGATTTGCAAGTTGGTTGTCACAGAAAGCAATAAAACTTAATTGGAAAAAATTACCTGTCAAACGCAATCCATTTGCTGATAATTATGTGGGTTGGTGGAGTGAACAAAATAAAACAATAAAGAAAAAATCTTCATATGGTAAACCACAACAAACAAAGGAAACAGATAGAGTTGATTGGATGCCAGAACCATTATGGTCCAAATCTACTACTCGTAAAGACTCTAAACCTGAACCTTATACCCCAGAACTCGTTTCATTCAACCCTAAAAATAATATAAAATACAAAAAACCAAAAGGAAAGAAATCAGATTATTCATCGGAGTGGTGGTTATGGTAAAGAATTTAGTTAAAATCAACAAAGTAAAAATGCCGAAATTTAATACGAAAGCAAATATACATGTTCCCTCTTATGCAACTATTAAAATGGGTTCTAAACCAAGGAAGACCATTAGCACAACAAAGCCTCCAATTCTTCCCATTAAGTTTCAAAAGGCTAAGCACATGAATTGGAGTCAAGCAAAAGCTGCCTTTCCTAAATTAGCTCCTTTTGGAGATGTTGATAAGGACCATGTAGTTAATATGTATGATTGCAAACCATTCGATTATTATAAACATGCTGTTCATCCTAGTGACGTGGGAAGACGTGTTCATGCTTGGTCTACACCTGGATTAACTTTTGATAAAGTATTTAAACGTGCAGAAACAGCATTACCTCATTTATTCAAAGAAGGTGGTGAAGTAGAAGACCAAGTTTCTGATTGGTTAACAGAAGCTTTAGAGAAAAGAACTGAACAAAGTCCAGTACCCCCATTCAAAGATATTGTTGGTATTTATAAACGTAAGGTAACATTCACTCCAGAAGAAACTAATATGATTCAGTTAGCTATTAAACAATATTTAAATGCCAAATATCCTAATAAAGATTTTTACTTTGACCATAAAAAACCCTCTGAAGTAACAGTCGTTGATTATGATATAGATGAAGGATTATTAAATCAAATATCATTTGGTATATTAAAATATGGAAAGCGTTATGACCAAATCACTCAAGAAATTTCTGCAATTCAACAAGAATTAGAATCATCCTCTGGTGTAGAAACACCATCCATTTCTGCTTTATTATCAAATCAATCCAGTTCCGAAAGGCAAAATCAACTCAGGTTTGAATTAAACCAACTTATTCAAATGAAAAATAATATAGACCAAACTGCAAGAGAAATGGCATCAAAAGGTAGAGAGAAAACCCAAAAGATAAGTAAAGTTTTAGGTAATGATGCTCCTGAAGAGTATAAAGATTTACTAAAACATTTAGGTTCTGCTGCACAAATGGTAACGTTTTGGATTACAGATGACCCTTCAAGAGTAATGACCAAATCAACTATTACTAATGAAGCAGGTGAAAAGGCAAATCCTGATAGTTTTTATTATGCTTTGCAAAATGAAAGTGACTCTTCAAAATATTTATCTTGGACATCTTGTGAACGTGTATATGGCCCTTATTCTAGGGGAGTTTGGCATGATATAGAACTCCATAATGCAATTGTATATATTTATCTAGGTGGTAGAACACCAAAAAAAGATAGACCCTCTGGTCGTATTATGCTTAGATGGGGAGAAAATCCTGAAACAGGAGCATATGATGTAGGAGTTGAAGCAGTCGCTTATCCATGGGGAAAATCTGATTCTAAAAATCCTGATGTTTCTAAAAATGATTCACTACGTTTTGCTGTTCAAGAGATTCTTCAAGAAAAGGGTTATTTTTTAGGTCGTGTACAAACTCCTTATAGATATGAAGGATATAGTGATGTAGAAAGGGCTGAAGATGTAAGAATCGCATATACTCCTTATGATAAACCAGTATTTAAACCTAAAGATATAAGACAGTATAAAATAAATCTATCAAAACAAGAATCTATTCCTGAACCCCTTCAAGTTATGTTAGCTAAAGATGAATCAGAACCTATACAAATTAGAATTGCTAATAAGGATGAAGTAGCTCCTAAAGCCATGAGAGCTCTACGTACAACACCATATCCTTTTGTTCAACAAGAAATTGCTATAAGACCTGATTTACTTAAAAAACATCCAAAAACATATTTCAAGTTAGTTGATATTCACCATCAAATGGATAAAAGTGAGCAGGAGGACATAAAACTTAATAGAAAACTTCTTGAAGGAAATAAAGAACCACCTAATGAGGCTATGGAAAAACTCTTTACAGATAAATACGCAATGAATACAGCGTTAAATCAACCTTACGGAGACAAACCACAATTTCAATTTAAAATGATAGATATGTTTCCTGAAGATGCTCCATATAAACTTGCTGCTACTAACGATAAATTAAGTGCTCCTGTTATCTCCGCAATTATGAAGACAGATAGTGATGAGGCTACAATAAGGCGTTTGGTAGAGTCTCATGGTGAAAAATTATCACGTAATCAAATAAAACATATCATTCAAAAATATCCCATCTATGGTTCAAAATTTATAACATCAAATAGATTACAACCCATAGAAATAATGAATATTTGGAATAATATGAGTGATGCAGATAAACACTATGCCATAAGAGATACATATGGAAATGTACCACCTATATTACAAAAGGCAATAAAAGAGGGCGATAATCTTTCTTTGAAAGCTCAACTGTACTCTTTTGGTTTATTATCAGATGCTGATAAGGATATTATTTATGATTTGGCTTCTAGTGACCTTTATAATAAAACGGATATACAAGAGGATTTGATTCAACATCATTTCTCTGTTCCTATAATTAATAGAATATTTAAAAACTCTCCTTCTCTTTCAATTATAAATAGAACTATGCAAAAAACATTAAGTAAAGCTGATGAATTACCAAAGAATGATTATCTACAGTTACTGGATACTATGCTCTCTCTTGCTGAAGAAGGAGATAGCAACGCAAAGGAACGTTTTGGTTACTATTATAACGATTTAATGGTGACTGATTTGTCTCCTTCTATTGTATCTAGGATGAATAAATTATTGGATAAAAACCAAAATAAATCTAAAAACGAAAATTCAGATTTTGTAGAACAACCTGAAGTTGCTCAGAGAAACAACCAAGAAAATTCATCTGATATTGATTTATCGGAACATATGACTGCATGGACTCGTAGTCAAATATTTGATGGTTATAGTATAGAAAAAATAGAAGACCGATTCAAGGAATATTTAAATGAAGCTGCTAATTATCATGCACGTTTTCCAACCTTACTTTCAATTGGTGTAAATTATATTATAAAGTTATTTGAAGAGGACTCTAGGTGGAATAGTGATATTGGTGGAAATGTAATAGCTATACTTTATAATTTTATGAAAGATGATAGTAGAGTTTCTACATTAAGAAATGAGACAGTGACTGATGCATTTAGAAGTCTTGCTCAATCAAGTGATAGAGCTGCAACGTTAATAGTAAATAGTGAATATGATATGGTACATAGAGTTATTCCTGTAGACACTGGACTTCTTTATGATACTTCTTTTAAAAGGCTTAGAGAAAGTGATGCTATTGATAGTCACATGAGAACAGAAATGTATAAACGTATTGTTGAAATTAGTCAAAATGAGTCAGTAGCTTGGATTTACTTAAAAGACCATATATTAGAAGAAGACATGGATGAGATGATAGAAAAAATATATGGAGTTAATTAAAATGAACTTTATACCAATACTACATTTTATATCCGCAATTGCCCTCTTCGGCTTAGTAATGTATTTCTTCAATCCTATAGTCGATGAAGTACACGAAGTAACTGGATTAGAAGAAGATGATACTGTCTATACAACCGCAATGTTCTTCTTTTTTGATATCATAGCAGCCGTCAACCTTTTCGGTGCAGGAATCAGATTTGTTATATTTATGCAAGGTGATAAAGAATGAAAGGCTTACACGCTCAACCTATAAAATTAAAACCATTAAAGGTAATAGAAGCAACTCCTAAATTACTGACTAAATCAACCACAGCATTCCCTTCTATATCAATTACACAACCATCACGGAGACGTAGATTTGTCGAACCAGCTTCTCACTATTTGACTAAAGAACAAATAAATCAACAACAAAAAGAATACAACCAAAGTATAAAACATTCTGATAAAATTGGTAACAAAATTGGTATGAATGATGGTCCCCGACCTAATCAAAAAGATTTTGATAAATTTTACAGTAATCGTGATAAGACCGTCAAAGAACTTGTTGAAAGTACAGCAAAAAAACATAACTCTATTCTACATGGTAAACACAACGTAAATTACCTTTTCGCACATTATCTTGGTAAAGAAAGAGCACGTAAAGCAGGTCTAATTCAACCTACTTATGACTATGATGTATGGGCTTTCAATGCTAAACAACGAGCTATAGAAATGCAGAAAGCCATTGATAAAAAGATAGGAGCTGATATAGCTTATGCAGAAAAAGAAATTAATCCACCTGCAATGAAATCACGTTGGGTTGTCAGAATAAAAGATAAACCAGAAGATGAAGAAGTAGATTATGCGACAATACCAAATCCAAAAATGCATATGATTGAAACAACCACCATCAATGGTATACGCAGAGAAACCCTTCGAAGTTCAGCATCAAGAGATTTACAAATTTTACATGGTGCAGTTCCCATGCTCCAACATAGAGCACCTGCACGTTTAGACAGATATGAAAAGTTTAGAAAAATGGAGAAAAAATAAATGCAACCAGCACAAAGAACCCCCAACTGGATAGTCGCTAGTATTTCACTAGGAGCCTTTGCAGCAATCCTCATCATTCTATTCTCTGTAATGACAGGGCCATTCAATACTGTAATGGACCAGATAGGAGATTCAGCAGAAAAATTAGACGTAGAAGACGAAGTAGACCCATTCCTTAGTCTATATCTTACTGTATTTGGCCTCATCTTCATATTAAGCATGATAGGCTTGATTGCATGGTATGTTCTAGGTTCACATCGTGAAGAATATGACGAACAGGTATACCGTAGGGGTCCATAATACAAAAAATTACCGAAACACTTAAATACTAGGACATATATAATATAGTAGGTGGATATAAAAATGAGGAAACGTGGATTTTACATCTTAATTCTAATGTTATTACTAGTTTTAACCATATTTACAATGGGTGCTATTGCAGCAGATGTATATGTAAGTGGTACTGAAGACCCAGGATGGTATGATGCTACTCACGTAGCAACAATTAATGAATCTATTAATAACGCCTCAAACGGAAATGAAGTTTACATTTATGATGGTGAATATACTTGTGAATTATTAGATGGATGGAACGTATCAAAAGAATTGCATTTTATTGGTGAATCAAAGGAAGGTGTTCTTTGTCGTACTTATGAAGGTCAGCTTTGGAATATAACGGCTGATAATGTAACGATTGAAAATATATCTATGTATTCTAATGCATCTGGTGTATCAACCTTTGTAATACAACAAGGCGGAAATTTTACCTTACAAAATTCTTTTCTTGAAGCAAATTATACTTCGATTTTTATGTATGGTTTAAATTTTAACATAACAAATTTAAATAATATCTCATTAACAGGTCATATTACTGAGGGGTTGATGTTTTTACAATATAGTGATAATGTAACGATTGAAAATGTTACTTGTAATGCTACAGCAGATTATGGTATTCATATTTTAGGAAATAACACATTAATCCAGGATTGTTCTTTTACAGGAGCAATTGATGATGAACTACTTCATTTTGAAGATTATTTAAATGATACAATTATTCGAGGAAATTATTTACAAAATAGTGAATATGGTATTAGATTGGCTTCCGATAACTATCATGATGTTCTTATATATAATAATTATTTTAGTAATAACAGTGAACATATGTATGGAGGTTTAGGCAGTGCATCATACAATATATCCAAAACATTAGGAACAAATATTATAAGTGGACCATATTTAGGAGGAAATTATTGGGATAATTACACTGGTGTTGATACTAATTCGGATAGATTAGGTGATACATTAAATCCTGTTTATGGTGATGAACTTCCTTTAACATCTGCTACAGTAGTTTACGTTGATGATAATGCTAATCCTATTTGGTATGATAGAGAACATGTTGCTACTATGCCAGAAGCAATAAATAACGTCTCAGTAGGAGGAACGATATATGTTTGGGATGGAACATATAATAATTCTAATATACAGGTGAATAAATCCTTATCAATTATAGGAAACACTTCAGCAAATGTTACTATTGATGGAGAGAATGCAGGAAACTCTGGTGATGATTATCTGTTAAGAATTGATGCAAATAATGTTACCATTTCAGGTTTTACCTTTAAGCAAGTAGGAAGATACTATATTCCAATAGTGTGGGTTGGTTGTAATGCAATTTTCATTAATAATACAAATAACTTAACTATACATGATTGTATTTTTGATGGTTCAGTTAATTATATGAGAAATGCAATATCATCATATTCACATTCGGAGAACTATTATGATAGATTTGTTGGTAACGTTAGCATCCATAATAATACGTTTATTGGAGGAAACGAAGAATGGTATGTCTCAGTTTACTTGGATGCTGACAGAGAAGGTAACATAGTTGAAAACATTACTATTAGAGAAAACAATATGACGGGAGATGATATGTGGTATCCTATTGAAATTTATGGTGATAATTACAATGACAATAAAACTTGTGGGAATATAAATATTATTAACAATACGTTTAATAAATCATCATCATATACAATTATAACAATCCAAGACTTATCAAATATAGTCATCAAGAAAAATGAACATTTTGGTTTAGAAATGGATGCAGTGGATAATTTACAGTATACAAATAATATAATTAATGGAAGTACTACTTATTATTCACTTTTAGGATACTTATCAAATTCAACAATAGAAAATAACATTTTTACAAATGTTTCATCTAATACTATAGATATTGACATTACAGGTTCTGTAATTATTAGAAATAATACTTTTTCATCAATTCAAGATTACACTGATTGTATTTATGTAGAAGATTATTTTTGGGGTTGTAATTATTCTTTAAAAATAGAGAATAATAATTTTACTGGAGGAGATTATGCAATAATTAACGATATAGGCACAAGTTCAAACGAAGAAAAATCTCATTATTTTTATGTTGCTAACAATACATTTACTAATGTTTCTGGCTATGCAATTTATATGTATGAGGAAACTTTTGATGCATTTATTATGAATAACACATTCACAGATGGTGTTCATGATGGTATAACGTTTAGCTACGAATCTTATAACGATACATTAGTAGAAAGAAATACATTTGAGAATTGTACTCATGGAATATTATTTGATGATTATGTTACCAATATAACGATACATGAATGTATCTTTGAAAATAACACAAAAGGGATAGATATTTCGTCTGAATCTGATGATATTTTAATTTATAATAATATTTTTAGAAATAACACGCAACATGTAGATGACAATTCAAACAGTGGAAATGTGACCTATAACATATCCAAAACATTAGGAACTAATATAATTGGCGGCCCTTATTTGGGTGGTAACTATTGGGATAATTATACAGGTGTAGATATAAGTGGAGATAATCTTGGAGATACATTAACACCATTCCTTGGTGATTTTCATCCTCTAACATCGTATGGAAGAGTTGGTATTAATGTTTATAAAGAATCAGACCCCTCAATTGAAATAACAAATTATACCATTCTTGTAACTAATGAAACTGGTGCAATAACTTACTATCAAGAGGATTGTAGTAATCCTTTTTCTGTTTTTCTTGCTTATTTACCCACAAATGAATCTGTTGGTATTCAAATATCAGCAGAAGGTTATTATGCTCGTACTCATTATTATAATTATTCTAGTATGGATACAAACACATACAATTTGTCTTTCTATTTACCGCCTAACCCTATTGGTGGTGGTGAGTATGGAGATGATGATTATATTTGGCCTTCAACTTCTGGTCGAGTTCTCCGTGGAACTAGTAAATACATTTCTAATCCTGCTGTTGATTTAGAAATAACTTTATTATGTGACATAGAATTAGAAGACATTTATTCAATCAAAATGGTAAACACCTCACCTTACATTCAATACGTTGATGTTCCCAATAATAAGTTTACCATAGATGATAACGTAATCACAGTAGATTCATCGTATCTTGATGATAATTCAACGTTAGTCATTGTTCAATATTATTGTCCTAACACAGAGGAATATGGCCAATACTATTCCATCACAGTTTCTGGCCCAAAAAGTCAATATGGTTCTCTTCAAGAAATCGAGGATGCATTATTAATATGTAAACGTTACATAGATGAGACTGATGAATGGGAAACAATGTATCGAGTTTATACAGATGCATCTGGAAGTTATGGCATGTATCTCATTCCAAGCACATATTATAAATTTGATATCATTGCAGATGATTATGCAACATCTATTGGTAATGATTATATTCCAGCAGAAGATGAAATCACACATGTCTTTATTTTGGAACCATCTGGGACACCCATCGACATTTGTACATTCGATAGTTTCCTTAATGTAAACCTAACTCAGACTAATAGTGGTATAATTTGGTGTAATTATAGTAAAGTGCTAGATAGTTCTGTACTCAATTGGTGCAATGTGAGTGTTTATTATATTAGAAATCAAACCATGATTCTAACAGATAATGATACTGGACCATTTGAGGGTGCCTCACTAGACTTTGAACCATCCACTAGTAGTGGTTATGTTATTCGAATCAAATATAACATAAGTGGAATGAATATGTGCAATGGAATTTATAGTGATTCTTTCATGAGTTATAGTATTGATAATATTGGTAATAGTACTGATATTGAAGATATTATAGAAGATGTGATTGGTGATTCACCATTCAAAAACGTTGACCTTACTGTTGTTGTTCCTTGGATTTATCTCATTGTATTCTTTTTAGCTTTATTTGTAGCTACAACATTTTCAAAACAGAATGGATTTGTTGGTATGATGGGAGCAGGTTTTGTTCTTTTATTAGCTGGTGCAGGAATTACAGGTCTTGGAATATTATATACTGAATATATTTACCAAGGAGCATCATTATTAACTGTAGGTGGCTTATTAATTGCTCTTGGTATTGTCGGTTCATTAGGGGGTGTTGAGAGAAGATGAAAGCAATTCAAATTATGTTATTTCTATTATTCTTCAATCTAGCTATATCAATGGTTAGTATGACTAATATTTACCATATAGGTGATTTTCAAAATGAACCAGAACCGTTCGACAATGAAGGTCTTTGGGAAGATTCTTATGATAATACTGAAGTAGACACTGACTTCGATATAAACACATCGTCAAGTATACCAGCATTGATGGCCACATACATGTTCTCTATATTTGTTGGATTAGCTATTGGTATGATGGCAGGTATTGTTGGTTGGAAGTTTGGAGGTGTTCCAGGTGATTCTGCTTTTCTTTATGGAATGTTTGCTGGAACTTTTTGGTCCTTTACAATTCAAACAGCTCTCGTATTCAGTTCAATGATGGTAATGAATCTGGGTTTTGCCATTGTAATTAGTGTATTCTTAATGGTTTGTGGAATCATATTCGTTATTGGATTTGCTCAATTAATTAAAGGTGGCTTTGCAGCCATGATGTAGGAGATATCAAATGAAAAAACTTTTATTAATAATTGCAATTTTATGTGTTATTGCGACACCCTTAATTAGTGCTTCCTATAGCAGTTGGAGTATTTCACATGCTTATACCCAACAAATAGGAAATGATAGTGTTTATAATATGTATATGTCTCAAACCAACTCTTATGAATTTCAAGAAGTTGTTACCATAGCAGATGAAGTTGATTCAACTTTGTTTGTTCTTAACTATACTACTTTTAAAGCTTATTTTAATACAGGAGAACATTTGAATTTCAAAGACAGTCTATATGTAGGAGAGGAAAGTTATATAGAATATCCATATATGACTCATTGGGTTTCTTCATTCACCGTTCAATGTGATTTTGATGGTGAATGTGACCCAGGAGAAGATTGGTACTTCTGTCCAGATTGTATGATGGCATCTGATTTATTTCCTACTGTTCAAGCATCAACTGTTTCAGAAGTGAGTTCTACAGGAAATATAGTATATCTTGCCAATGAGAGTAGTGTAATTGATGTTTTCTTATATGCTGATGATATTGATAGTAAATCATTTGAGATTATGGAGTCTAGGGATTTTATTAAGATTTTTGCGGAAGGAGATGAAATATATTATATGATGTTGAATCATAATAATGGTCGTGTTTATCAAGCAGGGTATAATGATGTAGCTAATAAATATTTTATTTCTTATATAGGTACAATGGACAGCATGTGGTCTAATCAATCAACTTATATTTTATCCTATGGTCATTCTGTTAGTGATATAGGATATGATACTACTGGAAACATTTGGACTTTAGAATACAATGACTCAACTGATGATGTGTATCTTATATTATACGATGAGGATTTAGAGAGACTTGATTCTCTTTATATTTTTGATGGTGATGATAGTGACTTTTTACATGATGACGAGATTTATGGAGAATATTTTGAAATTGAAGATGATACTTTTATTACAGGTTACAGCACTGTGGATTTTGAGGATGAAAGTTGTGAGGTTGTGTTAAAATCATATAAAGAAGTTAATGATAATATTGTTCTTCAAGACAGTTTATCTATTGATGATTATCTAATTTATGACACATATCATGGTTTAAATGAGGAAGAAGAGGAAACATATCTGTTTATTTCAGGTTTTGATACTTCAGGAGACTTTCCTTATGAACCTAGAGTAGAAAATATCTTTCCTACTGTTCAAGCAAAAGACTCTCCATATCCTAGTTTACAATTAAGAATCGTTCGTTATGATTATGATAGTAATTCTTTTGAATTGGTTTTAGAAGATTCTACTGTTTTTGGAACATATTTTGGTGAAGAGACAGACGTATACCCAGCTTTCATGAGTTATGATGTTCGTAATGACCAACTATTAGTAGCTGGTAAAGACTATTCTACCGACTACTTATATATATATGTTTTCGACTTGAATCATGGCGACTTGTTTAGTGATTTTTGGAATGGTATACTCTATCACTCATTCGATGTTTACTTAGCAGTTCTTGGTGAGTTCTTCTTTGGTATGTTCTTTGGTTTTATTGGAGCAGGTATATACGTAAATAATCGTAATTATTCCACAATTACAACCTACTTAGTTCTAGTTGGTGTCTTCTTTGCAATTATTATGCCAACACATATTGTTGGTGTTTTTGGAATTATACTTTCCTTCTTGATTGGTGCAATATTGTTTAAATCGTTCGTAGATAAATAGGTGAAAAAATGTTAGAAAGTGTATTCATAATGTTTATAGCAATGGGATTCATTCTCTTCATATTGGGCATAGAGATGAGTAGTGTAGTATACGCTATTACTTCTACTTTGATGTGGATTATAATCCTAGCAGGTCAACTTTACATAGAAGTACCAACTGATACTATTTATGATGAACCAGCGTTTTACGCTGTTGGTCTTGGTTTTATCATTATGAATATCATTTGGATAATTATAATCAAAATGGATTATTCATTTACAAGTGAACATATACCCCCACATTTGAGGTAGATAAATGAGTGAAAAACAAAAAATCAAATTGCGTAATATTTCTATGTTTTCTATATTATTATGGTTAATGTTATCTAGTATTATAATCCCTGTATTTACTGAGCAGAAACCAGTGAGTGCGGCTTCTGATGGTCCAAACTCACCATCGGCAACAGGTTACTATTTTAATGAAGTACTAAATCCTACTTACGCCTACTCTTCAGATGATTCATATGCGTTTTTTAGAAGTAGACCTGATGCCGACCAGCAAGATTACTACAACTTCGGCTTATCAATTCCTGGTGGAGTAACCATTAATTCAATAAAACTAGAAATCGAAGGTCATGGTGACAATAGAGGAAACCCAGGTCAGGTAAAAGCAAACCTCTCTTGGAACGGTGGTTCTTCATGGACAAGTCAACAAACTTTTGATTTTCCAAGTGATACTACCGATTCAACAGAATCATATAATGGAACATGGGGAAGGTCATGGTCTCAATCTGAATTCTCAAACAAGAATTTTAGAGTTGGACTACAAGGTACTACATTCACAATTACAGCCATCGACCACATCAAAGTAACTGTCTATTATACAGGTAATAATGCTCCAGTAAACAATGTGACTGATGCTTCATTACCATCAAATAATTCAAAGAGTGTTTCATTAAACCCAACAATAGGTATTTATGTCAGCGATGCAGATGGGGACACGATGAATCAGTCTTTTTGGACGAATGCATCAGGAAGTTGGCAGGTATTGTGTTATAATAATGGGACAACGAATGCGACTCTTTCAAATACTTCTTCAGATTATGGAACAGATGTGTTTGATGAATATTACACTACCTATTGGATAAGTAGTAATGTTTCCGATGGTAATGGTGGTTGGGATAATGATACGTGGTCTTTCACAACAGAATTTCCACCATCTGGTTCAGTGAACATCACTGCTGATTCACTTGGAGGACTGTTAGTAAAATATGATAGTTCGTCTTGGGCAACGACAAGAACAGCCGATAATGCACAAAGTATGTTATATGATGTAGAACGTAGAGGGGATTTTGTTAGAA
>Ga0180432_10004728_pt1 | contig 18479 bp, 18 predicted proteins | sample SS_ome_10_FD_132414 | JGI IMG/M metagenome (GOLD analysis project Ga0180432, IMG submission 132414) | Hypersaline lake sediment archaeal communities from the Salton Sea, California, USA - SS_1_MS_2 metaG | ecosystem: Environmental > Aquatic > Non-marine Saline and Alkaline > Hypersaline >...
AACAACAATGAGTGATGCTAACCGAGTAGGACTTCGTTACATCGAAGAAACAACCTGGAATTCACTGCCAGCAGCACCGGCCATGACCCCGATTCGGTACACAGGTGAATCCATGATTCCGTCGGTGGAGAATATTGTATCCGCTGAAATTCGGGACGACCGGATGATAACGGATCTCATCCAGGTTTCACGGTCAAACACCGGCGGGTTCGAAATTGAGCTTTCCGCTGGCACATTCGACGAGCTGATTGCAGGTGCCCTGTTTTCCGACTGGGTAGGCGACAGTTCTTCATCCGGAGATATAATCAGAAATGGCGTAACGCGCCATTCGTTCAGTATTGAAAAAGCTTTGCTGGACATTGATGAATATTTCCTTTTCACCGGCATGATGGTCAATTCAATGACATGGACGCTTGCCACCAGCTCCATTGCCACCGGGTCTTTCGACATGCTCGGGAGCGGTGCGACGCTCGGACAGACCACAAACGCGAACAGCGTCAACGCCGCGTCCACCACTGCGGTTCTGAACTGTATGGGCAACGTTGCATCATTGAAGGAAGGCTCTTCGCTCACCACCATGGCGGGCATTTATGTGCAGGAACTTTCATTCACCGTTGCCAACAACCTGCGTCCGGTCCACCAGATCGGATCAAACACCATTGCTGAAATTGCGGTAGGTAAATGCGACATCACGGGGACGCTTAACGCTTATTTCACCAATGACCGTTTGTTCGATCAGTTCCTCGCCGGAACTGCCACACAGATCGAATTCAAAATCATGGATGGCGCGGGCAATTATTATACCGTCCTGTTTCCTGAAGTTAAATTCGAGACCGAAAGCGTGGTGGCTCCAGGGCAGGATCAGGATGTCATTGAGAACTTGACATGGCGTGCATTACGGGATGCGACTGAAGATGCCATGATCAAGATAACTCGAAACTTAGTCTAACATGTCCAACGGACATGTTAGACCAATTTTAGGGCCAGGATAACCTTGGTTTACCCCGTGCCAGAAATGTTCCAATATTGAATGGTGTCCTGGCCCTATACCCAAAGGCCACTACATGGAAGTAAAAGAAACCGTGAGGCATGTGTCCATAGAGGAAGCAATTGCCGTAATGGCAAAAGACAATATCGATTTTATCGAAATGCACAAAGGGTATTTTATGGCAGCAGATCTTCCATTCAGGCCACCGCTTCATATTGGATCCATTATTGTATGGCCGCCTGTCGACATTCACCCATCTGCTAAAATCGGCGAGGGTGTTGTTATCGGCAGGTACACGAACATATGCGGACCAATAGAAATCGGGGCACACACAAGAATTCAGGGATTCTGTTTCATCCCTGACAACATTAAAATCGGAGAACGGGTATTCATCGGGCCGAATGTGACATTCACGAATGTCAAACGTCCGAGGATACGTGAGAACGCAATGAAAATCAGGGACGGCGTTACCATTGTTGAAAATGATGCCAATATTGGTGCCGGGGTGGTCATCTGCCCCGGCATCAAAATCGGAGCGCGCTCATTAATCGGCGCAGGCGCAGTCGTCACAAAAGATGTGCCACCGGATACGATCGTAATCGGTTGTCCCGCAACACACTACGGGGGTGTCTAATGAAAAGCTTAGAAAAACTTTATAAGTCAGACGAAAATCTTTCGATCAACGGGGTGCCGATCACTGTCGGATTCAATGAAAAAGACGAACCGATCACAATGATTGTGTGTGAGGCAGGGAATCCGAACCATGAAAAGGCACAGCGCAGGCACAGCAGGGCACTGGAAGCATCCAGAAACAATTTCAAACGGCGCAAGCTCGTGATGGCTGAAATTATTCTCGACGGAAAGATCCTGAAAGACTGGAGTGGTGTGCTCGACAGTGATGGCAACGAAGTTCCTTTTACCCGAGAAAATGCAATCAAGGCTCTGACAAAGTATGACCGGTTGATGAGTGATGTGATTAGCGCGGCGGATGATCACTTAAATTTCAAGAGTGAAGAAGAAATCATCGAAGGCGAGGAATCGGAAAAAAACTCCGGGAAGTCCTCGAGTGGGCAGTCAAGTACGGAGAACAGTTAGAATTTTTTGACAACCTGCGAAAGGACGGAATAGAAGATGATCTTCCTGCATACGATGACAGGCCAATTCTATATGAAGATTTGTATAAAGACTACATGGCTTTTGTAGAACTTTCAGCACATAGGAATATTGACGGGATGTCGGGGTATATATTTCCAATACACTTTTCTGAGATTGAAACGTATATGCGAATCAAACAAATCGAAGATTTGTCCGATCGGAAACACTTCATTGCTCGAATCAAGTTTATGGACAATGTGTACTGCAAGGCCATGAACGAGAAGAGGAAAAAATGAGCGACATAAATATTACCTTAGATGCAAAAAATGCGATCCGTGATGCCAATATACTAAAAGACGCGATGGTTGCGCTTGAAAACTCTGTGGTAAGTTTAGAGTCCAAAATGAACAAGCTGTTGCTGCGTGCCAACCTTGACACAAAGTCCGCAAGGGACAAAATCAGGTATCTTTACAACCGCATCAAAGGAATATCCACGCTCAAACCAACTGTTGACATCGACACATCAGCTGCAACGCTCGCCCTCGACAAAATACTCGCAAAATTGAAATTAATAAAAGCTGAATCTGCAGGTCGCTGGACAGATACAATGTTTTCCGGAGGTACGTTTGAACATCCCGGGGTTGGTGTTGAAACTTCTGGTGCTGTAGAAAAAAGAGTTGCAGGCGAAGAAAAAATAATTCAAAAATTAAAAAGACAGGATGCTGCATACAAAGGGCATGAGACAAGGGCTAAAAACCTTGCAGCAAAAGCGGCAGAACGCGAACGACTGCTTGCCGGGCAGACAGCTCAAGAGAAAAAATTGATCGCTGAGTTGAGAGCTGAGGATGCTATCCAAGCTTCAATCCTTGCAAAAAAACGGGCAGCAATGGCACCGGGTGGAGCACATGCGCCTTCCAGGAAGGGAATAACAACTCAATTAAAGAATGAGGAGAGCATACAAAAAGGAATAGAATCACACATTGCAAGGCAGAATGCGCTGGTAGAAAAAACTGTGGCACAAAGGAAAGTTGCATCTGCACTTCAAAGAGCAGAATCTCAGGAGCAGATGAAAATTGCTGCAGGTCAAAAGTTCATTCTTGACCGTGAGAAAAGCAGAAACCTTACAATGAAAGATATAAATGTTGAGGCTGCAAAAGAATCTGTACTTGCAGGAAAAACATCTGCATTGAGAAGACAAGTTGTCAAAGAAATGTTAACAGCAAAAAATGCCGGAAAGCTCACAACTGCAGAACTACAACGCCAAGAAGCGATTTTGATGAAGCATCTGGCTCTTATGAATCAAAAAAAGAATGCTGAAATTGCATCATTGCTTGCATTAAAAAAGGCAACAACAGGCAAAGCTCATGAATGGGATTGGGATGCTATCCCCGGTGGTGAAATTCCAACTGGAAGAGAATTAGACAAACGAATTGCACAAGCAAGTGGCGCTACACAAGAAAAACTTTCAATGATGAAAGAGTTTGAAGGAATGGATTTCAGTAAACCAAGCAGTGGGATAAAAAACATGGATAGCAACATGGAAGCTCTTAAAAATAGAATTCGTGGGACTACAACACCATTGCGAAGATTCGCTGCATCACTGCTCGATCCGTTAAAATCCACTACTGGTATGACAAAGCTTGACGGTATTATAAGTAACTTGCAGGGTAGTATCTTGGGCACTGCTAAGTCAGCAAAAAACATGGGTGCATCATTTCAACAGGCAGAAAAACAAATGAAGACTGCTGAAGATCTGATGAGATCATTGTCTGAAAAAGAAAAAGTTGCAGGGCGAACAATTGGCGGACTTCAGGCAGCAAAGCAATATGGAACAATGGCAGAAGGTCTTGGAAAATACAAAACTCAATTATTAAAAGGCGAAATTACACAAAAACAATTCAACAAACATGTCGCAGATACAGAAACAAGGATGAAGAAACTCGACAAATCCATTGGCGGAACAAACAAAACCGTCCGCCAAGGCCGTGGATTCTTTATGAACTTCACCATGGCATTGACCGCTGTAGCTGCTGCAATGTTTATCTGGCAGAAAGTCAAGCAGGTAATTACGGAGGTTGTTGATAAGGGCAAAGAGCTGTCAACCACTTTTGCAAAAATGCGTGCTGAAACGGACATACTCACGGATGCAACAGGCGGGTTTGCTTCACAGTTTCAATCCATGTCAAAAGGAACGATATGGGGTATAACAGATATGTATGAAGCATATAAAGAATTGCAACGTCAGGGTTTAGGTGCAGATGCAGCAATGAAGCAAATAATCCCGACGTTAAAGATTGCGCGCAATGAAGACATGGAGCTTGCAGACGCAGCGAATATGGCTGCGTTTAATACGATGGGATTAAGGGATCAGTATCTCAGGCTTGACGATGAAATGCAGAAAACAGGCGGTGAAGCATGGGATAGACTCAAACGGTCAATATCTGGTGTATTTGAATCCGCATACATGAGAGCAGAACCGGCAATCATAAAAACTTTGGAAAGTCTGTCAAAATGGGTAGATGATAATGCGGATGAATTAATTAAATTCTTTAAACGCATCATAGAAATAGGAACCGATCTTTTATATTTTTTCACACGCGTTGGCGGAGCAATAGCAAAATTTATTGGGAACTTAATAGACCTTCAAAACGCAGAAGACAAACTTACAAAAGCTGAAAAACTCGAAAAAAAGTTAGCACAATATGAAAGGATGGAAAAAGACATACTGGCTCAGATAAATATTCAAGCCAGCTTCAAGGTTAAAGAACCTGACATGGAAGCTGCAAAAAAATCATTATCAAACAGCTTAACTGTTGAAGACATGACTATAAGCCCAAAAGTAACTGTGAAGCCAGATATTGTGCCACCTGATGAAAAGGTTGTCAGGGAAATTGTAGATCAGTTTTCCACAATGGAAGACACATTTACTCCAGCTACAATAAAATCAGCTGGTGATCTTGAAAAACAGTTGAGCAAAGTCAGAACTGAAATCATAGCGATAAAAAAAGAACTTGCTGCCGAGGCACCAAAAGAAACGGGCGTGCTCAAACCAAAGGTCGAAGACATAACAAAAGCTTGGCAATATGTGTACGATCAAACCGGGAGAATGACAGAAAGATTTTACCAATCACAAATGGACAAGGCAGTTGAAAGCGGTAATACTCATATATCCACGCTCAAAAAAATAGGGGATACCGGCGGCGCAAGGCTCGCATTACTTGCCCAAAGAACTGCCGTATACAATCTCGAATGGCAAAAACTTGCTCCATACATGAAGGAACATCAGGATTATTTTGAGACTACGAGCAGAATGTCTGACAAATATTTTGACTTGCTTGTCAAAAAAATGACAGATGAAATTAGGCTCTATGATGATTTAAGTATTGCAGAACAGCAAGAACTCATAAACATCAAAAAGAAGGGGATCGAAATACAACGGCTCGAAGCCTCGATAAAACCTCAAAGAGAAATATTCGAACAGACCGGAGAAATGACGGATGCACTGTATGACAGGATGATTAACAAGGCAAAAAGTGCATATCGGACACGGCTAAACATCATTAAAGGTGGTGCAAAAGAAGAAGCTGCCGCACTGAGGGCACTCGCTGTTGAAATTATTCAAATAGAAAAAGACAAGTGGGCCAAAGCCCTTGATCTTGCAAATGAATATTTTGATGTAATGGGAAAGCCGTCAAAAGACTTTGAAAAATTAAATCTTCAAGACATGGCAATGACGACCATGCAGAATATTCAAAGTGGAATGCCTAAAGATGAAGCGATAGAAATGTATTACAGGATGGTAGATAGAATGCACGATGAAGTCCTTCAGCCAATACTTGAAGGATGGGAAAATTATTATGACATGACACATAAAATGTCGGAAAAGCATTATGCAACACAAGTGGATCTGCTAACAAACGAGTATAAATACATGAAAAGCACGCTCGACGACGAGCTTGCCGCGAGGGAATGGCTCCATCAAAAGGTCATAGAGCTTGATATTCAAAAGCTTGAATCAACAGAAAACGCATGTGACGGAATCAAAGCAGCGTGGGCGAGGATGATCGAGGACACAGAAACGCTCGCTGAAACGATATCCGATGTATGGCAGGACGGATTTGCAGAAATGGACGATGCATTGCGCGAAGGATTCTTTGATCTCGTAAAAGGCGAGTGGGACGATCTCGGCGACCACGCCATGAATGTGCTTTACGCCATACAGGACACACTGAATGCGACCGTATATGAAATGATTAAAAATTGGACAAAAAGCAAAATCAAGGACATATTCGGAAACATGCTCGGAGGATCGACGGAAGAGGACATAGTAAAAAAAGTCAGCAATGAGGCCAAAGAAAGAACCAAGCTCACAGCTGTTCTGTCAGGGCAAACCGCAGCAGTCAAGATATTGAACGCTGCATATCAGGAATTACTGATTACTCTTACTGCATTGCAGGCTGTCGGTGGCGGAGGAAGTTATGGCTGGGGAGCAACTGGATATGTAAGCTTTCACAGAGGTGGAGTTGCTGGAATTGATTCAGCACCGACACGTCAAATGCCGACTGGCTTGCTCTTGGGTGCTCCGCGTCTTCACACCGGATTAATGAGCGATGAGTATCCGGCGATCTTAAGAAAAAATGAATCCGTGCTAACACCGGGACAGATGAAGGCTTTAGGCGGACAGACAGCACAAACAACAAACACGCTGAGTATAAACGTACCGGTGAATGTGGACGCAAACACAAAACTTGCCAGCAGATTGAGGACAGAGGTTGAGGAGCTTATCAAAAATGTAATGGACGAGGAGATGCGCTAATGGCTACCATGATGACACTGGGTGGATATGCATTCACTCTAAACCCGGAAGAAGCTAACATGCCAATACCGGCAAAACGCGCTGATTTTCTGGAAACATTTGGCGGAGTGGCATATTTTTCATGGGGCACATTCATAGAAGGTTCTGAGATAAAATTAAAATGGTCATATATGTCTGTTGCAATGTTCGAAACTCTCCAGACAAAATTCGAGGCAGACACGCAAATTGTGTTTACTCCGGGAGATGGAAACAGTTACAACGTCGAAATAACAGACCTGAAAGGTAAATGGTTTCTTGATCAGACAGCAGGAGCACAATTCAGAGGAGACATAGAAGCAACACTTCTTATAATGTCGGAGGTATAAATGTCTATCACTCTCGACCCAACTTTAAAGACAGCTCAGGACGGTGTTAGCCATCGTCCGATCTTCAAACTCACAAGTTCTCCAATGGGTGAAATAATCCCAACATCTGGCAATTATTTTAATACCCTGTCAACAACGGAAGAAGAGCCGCATATTACACTACTTTCAAGTGGCAGGCTGGCTGTAATCTTGGAAAGAGCGAATGCGTTAAAATATCTTTATACACCGACAGATAGAAGTGAATTTACTGAAGTTTCAATCTCAATTCCATCCACACACAATGCTTCAGGGGCGTGCCTGTGCGAACTTACTGATGGAAATGTCGGCATCATATTTGCTACAAACAACAGATATCTTTATTATAAAATCATAACGCCAACAGGAACGACTGTCACAGAATACACACAAATTTATGATGCCGGATCTGGAGCTTGGGTAGCAAATCCATATGTTATCACGCTGGCAAACAATACCTATCTGCTTGTGTATCCCGAAGGAACCGGAACCCCGCCAAGTGAATCAAACACATATTATCTACAGCAAAGAACCTCAAGCAATTTTACTTCATGGAGTGCGGCAACAAATATCACGCCGGGGGCATTCGCATCTTTAAGGTATTGTAATAATCCACACCTGCTTCAAATTGCAAGTGGCAGAATCATACTGCATGTTGATTATCTGTCCCAATATATCAATAATGTTGAATTGAATAATGTTTTTTATATGACATCTGACGATAACGGATCAAGCTGGTCGGGCGCAACCAACGTAACAAATATAACCGAAATAGGAGAATCGGCCATCCATCCAACAGCTGCGGAAAAAGAAAACGGCGATGTTACATTCATGTATGCATTTAAATCTGTTGTCAAAATGCTTGATGAAAACATGGACGGGTATCCATATGGAGAAATAAAGACTGGTGGATTTATTGAGTTTGATCCTGATACAAGAAAAATCATCTGGCATCATGGCATTCATAGTGTTGGGTTACCACATGTTGGCATGACAACAATAAATGTCGATGGATGGGAATGGAATGAAACGTTGACAGAACAAACGATCCCTGCTCTGTGGTCACAAGGGTATGACATTTACGGTGAATCACATTGTGAGTGGACGGTAGCCAGATTGTCATATGGAAATCCTGCAGGAATTCATGCAATAAATCATAACACAAATGAAATTAAACTGTATATGTTTGGCCAATATGCCGGAAATGGTGTTACATATGCTTTCAATTATGCTTGTGGCTATGCAAATCAGAATCAAAAGTGTTTCATGGCGGTAGAACATGATGGATTACAAAAATTATTTATTCTTCATCAATGTTCTGGTTATGGCTCTTATGATGCCAACCTTGGCTGGATTGATTTAAACCAGGTTGCAGATCCGATAAGTGGATTATATGACTATACTGAACTTTGGAGAGACGCTGGATCTAGTAGTATAAGCACGGCAATCGTGGGAACTGTTCTTGGTGCAGGATCATCAAGGTGGGATTATGTCCATGATTATTTCTGCACACATACATGGAATTATCGTCACACAAATCCAGGACTGGTGTGCTGGAATACTAATGGAACAATTGTCCTTGAATTAAGCAGGGCTACTTTAACTGAATTTCCTCGTTGTGGGGTTAGAAGTTTTATGTTCGTTGAAAATGATGTGTATTTTTCATTTCCATACTGGGAAGACGAGCCAGACAGAAGGGGTCTTGGTCATTATCAGGCATCAACAGGGACAGTCATATTTCATCAGCCGACATGGGCAACAGTTAATGATTTCGAGTTTGACCATTTTGTTGACATGGGTGATGGGCGTATATTGATGACTAGTAATAATACGCTGGCAAATGGCGGTGGAATTGCAATCTTTGATACGACTACTGGGTCATGGCAAATAATAAATGATGATACATATCCAGGTTTTGGAAGAACAGGGGCATATTGGTCTAGTCTTGCATACGATCCGGTAACAAAAACAATTTTTGCAATATATAATGATCAATTAATTGCATTTTCGGAATACGGCCCATATAGTTCATTGATGAGCACAGATATTACTAGTGTTAATTCAACATTTGATTATGGCGATTACTATACGTTCACGGCAAATTTCTTTGAATATCAATCAAACATTGTTTATGATCCTGATGGAGTGCTCTGGGCTGTGTGGCAACACCTTGAAGCTGGAACCGAATATTCTGCAAAATGGGTTAACCTTCTTGATGATCTTGAAATCACAGACGATGTGTCAATAAATACAAACATCGAAATCAAATGGGACATTGAAAAGCCAACCCAGTTAAAATTCGGGCTTGCGCGTGGACATCTGTTCGATCCACAAAACTTTATGTCAACGCTGTCTCCATTTATGAGAAAGGGCCGAAAAATAGTGGTTGAATTTGGTGAAAAGGTTAGTGATACGGACTACTATCAACCACAAGGAGAATTTTGCATAAAAAAAACCGCCATGTCATACTCGACAAGAGATTACCCAGAACTTAAAGTAACTGGAGAAGATTTCAGGGTGCTTTGGGAAGACAATGAAGTCGTTGCAACAATGTATTATGAAAATCAAACCCCTTATAACACGCTTTATCATATATTAACCAACCATGGAGACATGGAAGATACAGAATTAGACATCCCAAGCCCTTTTGAAAATGCTCATAATCTGCATGCTCAGTGGGTCGATATGACGCTTGAAGATATCGTGAAAGAAATACTCGACCACTTCGGATATTTTCCGTTTGTAAATGTAAGCGGTGATTTTGAACCAAGGTATATCGACATGGATAAAGCAACTGATCATGCATATACAAATGTTACTCAGCTCACGGAATACAGCCCGAACGATTCATACTCAACATTCATTAATCGGGTCATTGTAAAGGGCATTTCACATGTATACACCGAAGTTCTTTACGGCGAAGAATGTGTTACAAGCTTGAACGGAACGACAGGTTTCTGGGGTAAGGAAAACGATGAAGTTGTCTGGTATTCGAATGATCATCAGGATTCATGCAGATATCCAAGGCTTGAAATCATAGAAAGCGTTGCCAATGCTGGTATATTCGGAATTCAAATGGGCGGTGGCCATGAATCAATAACGGATGTTGATGAAGATGAGCATTATGTAATTGTTACGATTGTTGCTCCGGATCTCACCGGTTTGTTCATACTGACATGTTCTTCATTGGTTACTTTGGGAGTAGCGGCACTTATGTGCGATGGAGCTTTTACTGGCAATTGCGGCTGGTACATCATGGGCTGTATGATGCTTGTGAATGTAATTGTATACATCCTCGGGGCAGTCGCTTCATATAATTACAATATATGGGCTCGTCCTATTGGCCACGAAAAAAGTACTTTTCAAGCAAATGCAGATGATGAAGATTTTCAGCGTGAAATCGGAAATAAAATCATACCAACAACCATTGACGATCCAATGGCATATACAATTGCAATTTGTCAATCGGTTGCGGATCATGAACTTTCAATCGTTATGGCACAAAGAAGAAGGTTAAAATTTAAAAAGACTGCACATTTAATGGACGAGATCGGCGATGTGCTTGAGCTGATACATCCGTATTCAGGTGAGGTTTTAAAGGTATTTGTGCCAACCATGACACGAAAAATGACGATAGGCAAAGAATTCATTGATGAGATTGAAGGCTGGAGAATCATGTAATGCCTAAATTATACGGCAGAAAATTCGCTCACAGATTTGTCGATAAAAAGATGAAGCCGAAGGCTGAAACGCGTGATGCTATCATTTTTGAAGTTGATGAAGACTATTATGTCTGCAAATGCCGCATACAAGGATCAAGCGAATATGTTGATGCTTATTATCCACGGAACAGGGCAACAATTCCAAAATGGATGAAGCCGGGGAATGCTGTTCGTATTCTACATAGGACTGGTGTGCGTGGCTATGCTGAAGTCATAGGGCATGGCGGTGCCATTCCAATGCCAATGGCAGGATATCCGTCACATCCACCTATCTCTGGTGTCGGGAATCATATTGAATCAGGTTTAGAAATAACGGTGGTTGGTTGTCTGACTGTACACATAGGCTCGGGCACGGTTGTCATTGAAGGCGAAACGATAACCATGACAGGCAGCGAATCTGGATATCCAATAATGGATGAATCTAATCCAGAAATGACAATGCATGAAATTTATCCGCCAGCTGACATGGGTGATCCTGCGGGCACAGATTACTGGACAATGAACGAAGAAGATTCATCTGGAGATGCATATCCAGAAGCGGTAACAATGAGTGAAGTGTTTGCGCCAATGACCATTGGGGTTGGTGGTGGGTACTTTGACATTGATCCATTAGATCTCGGCGGGCAGGCACATTTCAGATATGACACATTTCAAGTTGGATCAGATGGCATTATTGATTATGTCAAAGGCGAAGAAAGTTATGGATCTGCGCCAACACCACCAGCAGTTGACGGTGGCCATGTCCAAATAGGGCCATACATTCTTATTGTAGGCGACCCAGACGGCGGAACACAATGTCTGACCGATGCCAATGTCGGATGGGTATGGACTGAACCCATAGCATCTGGCGTTGAACTTGACTATAATCCAGAAATGCAATGGGCTACATCATATGCCAGTATTTCAGTAAACGTTATCAACCAATATGGATATACATATGCAGATCCGCGAACATACACCGCAACACTTGTTCGCGGAACCGGACAAATCTGCACTGCATATGGCGGAACATGCGATGACGATAGCATAGTAGTGAATTCATCATCTGGTGGTGCAGGTTTTCAATATAATCGGGATTATTCAGCGTATCCAGAATCAGAAGGACAAATAGATCCAACAAATATTACTCTTGAAACTTGCCCGCACATTGCTATTACAGTTACAGGCACCGGTGGGATGCCATCGTGGTACGGATTTGCTTTCTTTCAGCTTTATACAATCGGTGATTTTCCGATTCAGGTCTTTGGCAGTGGATCATGGGATCCCGGGTCAACAGGCTATAATGTAATTGAACCAGATTCAAGTGGTGGTGCAGAGTTTACGATTGACTGGGGGGATTGGAAAAATGCTGAGATAATGCTAACACAAGATTCAACGCTTTCCTTTAGCGGTGCATCCGATGCAGACAAGCTCACATTACTGATAAGGCAGAATGGAACTGGGGGCTGGACACCATCTCTTCCGGCAAACGTCACATATGGCGATCAAATAACGGAAGCCAATCTAAGCATATCAACAGATCCATATAGCAGAACATATCTTGGATTTATTTACGACCTTGAAACAGACAGTTACGATCTTGTAGCAAATGTTTCTGGATATGTATAGGAGGCAGAATGAGTCTTTTATGGTTTGACAGCTTTGGCACTTATAATACTTTTTTAGAGCCAATAAAGATTAACAAGTTGTATGCAAATTCTGGCTGTTATTTCTATGCGAGTGGTGGAAGGGGTGACCGTGGATATTATCGCGGGAGCCATGGCACGGACTTTAAAATTGACATTAGTGATGTAAATCCAACTACAGTTATATGTGGATGGGCACTATATATAGACAGTTCAACTGTTCCCGGATATCAGGCCAGTTATCCATTAATAAGATTTATGGATAGGTTTGCAAGGGATACCAGCTATACAGGATCACACATCTATGTCTACATAAATTCTTCAAGATATTTTGAAGTGCGTAATTATTCTAATACAATACTTGGAACAGGCACAACTCCTATTCAGCCTTATACTTGGTATCATATACAAATGAAGGTATATATCCATGATTCAAACGGAACCGTTGAAATAAGGGTTGAAGGTGAAACAGATGTCGATCTTTCAAGCATTGACACCTGCAATGGTAGCAATGCATATGTTGCATGTGTAGATTTAAGGGGGCTGCATTCATATATACAGACGTGGTGGAGTGACTTCTGGCTTGTTGATCTAAGTGGAAGCCATAATAATGACTGGCTTGGTGATCGCAGGGTAGATTGCATAAGACCGAATGCAAATGGAACGCATAACGACTTTGCTTCACATGACGAAGGCGACAGTTCTGGTGCCGCTGGCGATTATACCAATGTTGATGAAAACTATTCAAACCTTGATACAGATTATGATTATGCAGATGACGTTGGTTCAAAAATATCTTACAACATGGAACCGCTTGATGTTCTCGGTGCTGAAATAAACGCCATCAAAACGATTGCGACTGTTCGCAGGGAAGGTGTTGGGTATAAAAAAACAAAGACGTTCAATATAATTAACAGCGTTGAAGATTCTGGTGATGAATTCACGCTCCTTGGCAGTTATACAACAGATATTAAAATGGATGAATTAAATCCAAATGACAGTTCTGCTTTTGATGAAAATGATATTGCATCAATTGAAGCTGGGATAGAGATAACAGAATAATGGCAGAAAATCTTTGTTTAGATTCATCAGTTATTGTCGATCAAAGTTCAGATTATGGCGGTGGGACATATCCTGCTGAAAATGCCATTGACGGTAACACTTCTACGTGGTCTCTTACAAATGGGGGGGCTGGTGAATGGTGGAAGGTTGATCTTGGTGCCATTTATGAAATTGCATGGATAAAGATAGTCAAAAGATCGGGTTATGGAACAAGACCAAAAAATTATTATATTCAAGTTTCAGACATGTGGGATTTTGAAGATTCTGCGGCAGTCGTTAGAACGTTAATAACGGCAACGGATGAAGATTCAGAACTTAATGAATATGGGCCAGACGAATACGAAGATTCTTCAACAGGTATTATAAAAGCAAGATATTTAAGAATATTATGTCATACAACAAATCAATACATAAATCTTGCAGAAGTAGAAATTTATGCAGAAGCAGATGATGCAAATATCAGACTGTCAACAATTTCTATTGAAGCACTTAGGGATGGTGCCCACAACGCCAGGCTGTCAACAATTTCTATGGAAACACTTAGGGATGGTATCCACAGTACCAGACTATCGACAATTGCAATAGAAGTTTTACGTGATGTTGAAGCGCCGATATCGGCACAAAGGACTTCAATGTTTCTGGTCTTTCCAAACATAATTATTAGTTAACGGGGGTAACATGGAACAGGTTTTAAAGGAAATCCAGAATACAAATCGGTTATTGGTTGAAATTTCAAAACAGCTTAATCAGAACTGGAAATTACTTGAAGAGTTGTTTTTGAAAAAAGATGAAAAAAATTTTGAACAGCAGCAAAAAATTAATAACATAAAGACAATGATGGCTGGAGTGCAGGGACAACTTAAACTTAATCCTGCCCTTAAAAATAACCCACAAATTATGCAAATAATAAATGCAATGACAGCTTTTACAGAATAAAGGAGGTACGACATGGCGTTCGGTGAAGCAACAGATTATCACGATCCATATGAAGATGAAGTGACGCAATTTAAGCCGTCACACATGAACCTTCCTATCGATCAGCTTGATTATCAAATTGGAGTAAATGTAACGGCTATTGCATTAAGGTTACAGGTTAGCGATTTCCTTGTATATGATGGAGAAATTGTAACTTATGAAAATGAGCCAGTGGTCAGCTGGCTATAAAAAAGGAGGAAAACAATGGCTGATTTAAAAGAATGTTGCGAGTCGTTACTCAGCACAACGACTGTTACCTTGGCAGGTACCGGCCAAACTACGCTTTATACGGTCCCAACCGGAAAGACCTGCGTGTTAACAAAAGCAATTATCCGCGTAGCTGCAGATGCCGGGGCATCCGTTATCAGAATTGGAAGGAGTACAAACCTTGACGACTTCCTCAATTTGCAAAACCTTGGCAATTTAGACGCTTCCGGAGATGCTGCAATCCTGAAGCCGTCAACACCAGACTATGTTGATTCTTCTGCAGATGCTGCAGGAGTCGAATGTCTAAAAACGTATGCAGCGGGGGTTGCTATACAAATTGACGTTCTTTCCGCACTTGGTGGGGCCACCAACTACGTCGATTTGTTTGGATATTTATTATAAGGTGGTGAAAAAATGGTTGAAAAGCTGCACGTCACAATGAATATGAGTCGTTTTAAATCACTTGGTACAATCGATGAAAAACTTGAGATAATATTTGGAGCATTGATTGACAGCCAAGCGGAATGCGACGCAAGGCGTAAAAAATATGATAACCATTTTAACGAATGTAATGACCTCATCGAAACGTGCAATGATGCAGTAGAATTGCTGCAGTCCAAAATAAAGGAACTAAAAGCTCCCGAAATCAACAAGAAAAAATTTTTTGCTGGTGGTGCCGGACTTGGTGGCATCAGCGGTATTGCATTTTGGGAGGCAGCCAAAAGCTTTTTTGATTTTTTAAAAGCAAAGTTTGGGGGGTAACATGAATTCTTTTGCAAAGATTCTTGGAGTAATTATCTCCTTTGGGGTTATTGCCAGTGCTGTTGCAGGAACGCTATATCATTTCGAAAAAACAAAAGTCGGTATTGAGGAATATCAGACATTTGTAAAAAACCATAAACAGTATTGTGCATACACGGATATCAGATTCCTTGAGCAATACCGGCGTACACTTCAGCAGCGCATTTGGGATCTGCAAAGACGGTATCCGTCTACATACAATCGTCTTCCGGAATATCTGAACTTAATTCAGGAATTGCGCAATGTTGATATGAAAATTAAGGCGTTCTACAGCAGGGGAGGCAGGTAATGGATGATATCGAAATTCAGGAGCGAATAAAAAAAGATGAAGGATACCGTCCCTATGTTTACTTTGACACCAAGGGCATCCCAACCGGCGGATATGGCCATGCATTCCTTCCTCACTCAACAATCCCACACGAAATTGCCGAAATGTTTTTCGAGAGAGATTATGCTGAAGCTGCAAGGCTGTATGAAGAATTCATAAAGAAAAACGGACTGTTCTATCTCAGCAGCACAAGGCGCGGGGTTATAATCAATATGATTTTCCAAATGGGGTGTGGTGGAGTATCAGGGTTTAGGGAAATGATAAAGGCTTTAAAGAAAAAAGACTATGAAAAAGCTGCTGACGAAATGTTGGATTCACAATGGGCAAGGAACCATAAAGCAAGGTCAGGACGTCTTGCAAAGATGATGCGTGATGGCTGATATAATATTTGCATATAGAATCCCTGAAACAAACTGGCTCAATCCAACGTGGAGAAAATACGAAATGAAACGATTAAGAGAACTGGAGAAAAAAAATGAAAAAAATACTAACATTAATGATAATGATAATATTCCTGGCAGCACCAAACGTATTCGCAAAAAACGTTAAGTATACCCTTACATGGAGTCCAAACACAGAGCCTGATATGGCTGGATATAAAATATATATCCGGCTGAACGACAATCCATACAACTATGACGATCCGCAAGATCCCGTATGCACAATCAAGGATGGCAAATGCTGGGTTGATCCGACAAATGAAAACTGTGACTGGGAAACCCCGGACATACCGATACCGGATGGAGAGCTGACAACCATATGCTTTGTCGCTCGCGCTTATGATACAGGCAATAACTACTCTGAAGATTCCAACGAAGTATGCGACACTGTGGATCTGCGGATACTTCCTGCATCATTAATTACGGCAAGCATTTACAACGATGCAACGAAAACAATTGACTTCGTGTTTACACAGGAGCAGTCCGATCGTGTCATACGATGGGAGCTTTACATGGGACCCGCATCCGGCGGACCATATAACAAAATTAAAGAGCTAGTGAACAGCGAAGGACTGACAAGCCCATATTCAATATCGTGGGATGTACCCGGAGACGGTGACTACTATTTCGTAATTGTCGGATTTACGGATGAAATAAATTCCGTAGATTCGAACGAAGTGTATGTAAATGTAAAAGTACATCCGTCACCGATGCATAATTTTAAGATTAAGGCGAGGATACAATAATAAAGGTGGTGATGCCCTGTGTACATTTATCCACAACCCATTGAGATAATATCGGGGGGTGCGCATCCGATCTTTAAAACACGCAATGGGGGTAAAAATGCCCGACATAATTACAACAAACCCGAATGAAGTTCTGAATATTCCAGAAAAGGACTGCCCGATGATGGTGTTCAGTGACAACATAAGGAGTTTCTTTTCATGGGGCATTAAGCTGCATCAACATGGAGTATACAACCATTTCATGTGGCTTGTCCGCCCTGGAATTCTGGCTACTCAGGACACGACATTCAAGGAAGTACCTATTGAAAAATATCTGGAGGGGAACCACAGGCTTAAATTTATCCGCGGGAAGTGGGACAAAGCGACCCGCATTGCCATTGTATTACTTTTAAAAGAACAATTAAACCTCCCGTTTATCCAGCGCCTGTATGATCCCCTCCAGATTGTTGGAAAATTCTTACACTTAAACTGGCTGCAGATTCCCGGCCACAGTAGGATATGCAGCGATTTTGGATATATTCTCGGCAGGTTGGATCAAGAGTATGATTTAAAACATCCAAGCCCGACAGAGGTAAATTTATATACAAAGGCACACCCGAATAAATACGAGGTGTATTTGAGGTTTATACCAGACTAAAAAGGGGGTAACATGGAAAAACTTAGTTTTTACAAAATCCTATCAGCAATTTCATTAATGATAAATTGGTTCACAGTCGCAATAGCTCCGGACGAAACAGGGAAGGTACGAATTACTTTGGACGAAATGATCGAGCTTGTTGAGGGGGTGTGCGGGTTAATGGGGGTAAAACCAGAAATTGATATTGGAGACCAATAATGGCTAAAAAGAAATGGATACAGGGTGCCATCAAAAATCCGGGAGCTTTGACCAGACAGGCCAAAGCTGCCGGTATGACGGTCGCCCAGTTCTGTGCATCCAGTAGAAAAAAAAGCGCTACCACCAAACGCCGCTGAAATCTCTACCGAACTCTGCGCAGGATGCGCAAAAAAGCCCGGTGAGGCAACCGGGCTTCTTCAGAGGAGAATTGGTAACAAGGCATTAGTTACCAGTATTTACTGCAATTTAACACCACTTCAAAAAAGTGTCAAGAAATTACTTGACAATTTTTCCCTGTATGATAAATTGTATTTCACCTCTGAGGCAAAAAACAAATTTTAAATATTATTCCATAACTTTAATTTTTTCAACATGATAGGAGCATTGCGTGCAATATCCACCGTCTAAAACTGTTCCCTGGAATCATCAAATTGAAGCATGGAAACTCATAGAAAAAAA
>Ga0180432_10004729_pt1 | contig 18477 bp, 15 predicted proteins | sample SS_ome_10_FD_132414 | JGI IMG/M metagenome (GOLD analysis project Ga0180432, IMG submission 132414) | Hypersaline lake sediment archaeal communities from the Salton Sea, California, USA - SS_1_MS_2 metaG | ecosystem: Environmental > Aquatic > Non-marine Saline and Alkaline > Hypersaline >...
CGTCTAGGATCTTTTCGGCCTTTTCCAGCAAGGGAAGGTCACTGTCGCACAGGGGAGTGCCGCGGCCTTGAAGGTTGTCGTTCCGGGTCTTGAGCACCGGGATGTCCAGGCGGTCTTCGAGCATGGCGGCCACCGCGCGGGCGTTGTCGCATTTTCCGTAGCCCTCGTCGAAGAGGATGGCCTGCAGGTCGAAGGAGAGGGCGTTGTCCACTATGCGCTTGATGATGCTGCACACGTTGGCCGGCAGCAGCTGGGCGGAGTGGCGGGTGGATTGTTCGTGGAAATTGTCCAGATCCACCCACTCGACGCGCTCGAAGCGCTTCCGCACCGCCTCGAAGCCCAGCTCGGAGGGGCAGCCTACGAAACCCACTTTCACCGCCTTGCCCATTGTCGGTCCTCTGAGTGCAAGATAGCGCCGAATCTCCTTGTTTGGCAAGCGCTTAAGCGGGTATAATCCCTGGAATTTATGGGCGCATGGGCACTACAGCTGGTGATCCCAGCGATGCTGGGGCTGATGACCGTGATGCTGGCCCCCGGCCAGAATGTCCTGGTTGACGACGTGGTGGCGGTGGTCAACCGGCACGTGATCACCCGCTCGGAGATCCGCCAGGAGGCCGCGCTGGTGCTGGTGGAGCAGGGCGGGGACCGGAGTTTAGAGCGCGAGATCACCCCGGAGTTTCTGGTGAAGGTGATGGAGCTCTTGATAAACCAGCGGGTTCTGCTGGACGAGGCGCAGAAGGTGGGCGTACCTCCGGTGTCCGAGGAGCAGCGCGAGCGGCTGCTGATGGGGTTCCGGCGGCGTTTTTCCGATCAGGAGATCTACGCGCGCTTTTTGTACTCGCACGACATCTCCGAAGGCGAGATCGGGGACATTCTGGTCCGGCACTACCGGGTGGAGCGCCTGAAGGAACGCAAGCTCAAGGTGATGCCCGAGGTGACCCCGGAAGAAGTGCGCCAGTACTACGAGAAGCACCGTATCGAGCTGGGCAACGCCTCGTTCGAGCTGGTCGCCGAGGCCATCCGCCTCAAGCTGCTGACCCGCCAGAGGGAGAAGGAGCTGGCCCGCTGGATCTGGGATCTGCGCAAGCGCGCCGAGGTCAAGGTGCTGGTCGATCTGGCCGAGAAGAAGGCGGAGCAATGAAACCGCGTATCGAAACCATGCGGCCCGAGTACCTCGACCAGGTTCTTAGCATTGAACAAGCCAGCTTCAAGAACCCCTGGCCGCCGGCATCGTTCGCCGCCGAGATCCAACATCCCTGGTCCTGGTTCAGGGTCATCGGGCCCGCCAAAAAGAGCGGAGGATTGAGCCGGGTGGACGGGTTCATCATCTGCTGGGTGATTCTGTCCGACATGCACCTGCTCAATCTGGCAATTACACCCGAATACCGCCGCCAGGGGCTGGCGAGCACAATGCTGACCGGAGCGCTTGCGGATTTCGCCCGCGAAGGCGGCGGATACGTCAGCCTGGAAGTGCGCCCCTCCAACCTGGCGGCCCAGGAGCTTTATCGCTCTTTCGGCTTCGAGGCGGTGGGGCGCCGCAAGCAGTACTACCGCAGCGACAATGAGGATGCCATAGTAATGGCCCTGGAGGTGGGGGAGGAGCAAGAGCGGGGCCGCAAGGGCACCGGGATCTGACATGCAAGCCGTCCAAACCCAGGCCGAGATCATTCGACGGGAGACCGTGGCGCGCTCCACCCTGCTGCTCGAGCTGCGCGCGAAGGACTTGTTTTCCGCCGGCCGCCCGGAGCCCGGGCAGTTCGTCATGCTGGGGCCGCTGAAGGGGGATTCGACCGATCCCTTCCTGAACCGTCCGTTTTCCATTCACCGGCTGTCCGGCTCCGATCGGCTGGAGCTCTTGATCGCCGTGGTCGGACGCGGAACCCGGATCATCGGAACACTGGAACCCGGCCAACGGCTGAGCCTGCTGGGTCCGCTGGGAAACGGCTTCAGTCTGCCGGATCCCAAGCGCCCGGCGCTGCTGGTGGCCGGGGGCCTGGGGGTGGCCCCGCTGTTCTTCCTGGCCGAGGAGCTCTGCTCCCAGGGAGCCCGGCCGCGGCTGCTGTACGGCGCCGGCTCGGTCGACTTGCTGGTACCCACCGACGGGCTGCAGGCCCAGGGGGGTTCGGTGAAGCTGGCCACCGACGACGGGTCGGCCGGGTTCCACGGATTCGTATCCGGGCTGCTGGAAGAGGAGCCCGAAGAGCCGGGCGCCTACCTGGCCGCCTGCGGCCCGATGGAGATGCTCAAGGCGGTGGCCGACGTGGCCGAGAGCCGCAAGCTGGAGCTGGAAGTATCGCTGGAATCGCGCATGGCTTGCGGCCTGGGAGCCTGCCTGGGTTGCACGGTTTTTCTTCCCGGCGGCGCCAACCGGCGGGTATGCTGCGACGGGCCGGTTTTTTTGGCCCGGGAGGTTTTCGGCCCATGAGCGCGGTCGACCTGACGGTGAGCATCGGGCGCCTGGAGCTCGAGAACCCGGTGATGGTGGCCTCGGGGACCTTCGGTTACGGGAGCGAGTACGCCGGGCTAGTCGACGTCGACGCACTCGGCGCCGTCGTCACCAAGGGGATCTCGCTGGCCCCCACCGACGGCAATCCCGCCCCGCGCACGGTGGAGACGCCCTCGGGCATGCTCAACGCCATCGGCCTGCAGAACCCGGGCCTGGATGTATTCGTGAAAGAAAAAATGCCGTTTTTGCGCAAGCTGCGCGCCAGGACCATCGTGAACTTCTTCGGTTCGACCGTGGAGGACTACGCCGAGCTCGCCGGCCGCCTGGACAAGGTCGACGGCGTCGACGCCCTGGAGGTGAACATCTCCTGCCCCAACATTCAGGCCGGCGGCCTGACTTTCGGCAGCGATCCCGAAACCGCCGCCCGGGTGGCCGCCGAGGTCCGGGGCCGGACCGAGAAACCCCTGCTGGTAAAGCTGAGCCCGAATGTCACCGACATCGTGGCCATCGCCCGGGCGGTGGCCGAAACCGGGGTGGACGGGCTCACCCTGATCAACACCCTGCGGGGGATGGCGGTCGACCCGGTCAGCGGGAAGGCGCTTTTGGGCAATGTGATCGGCGGCCTTTCGGGTCCGGCCATCCGACCGGTGGCGGTGCGGGCGGTCTATGAAGTGGCCCAGGCGCTGGACATACCCGTCGTGGGCTGCGGGGGTATAGTCGAATGGCCCGACGCGGTGGAGTTCCTGCGCGCCGGGGCTTGTGCCCTGCAGGTGGGATCGGCTACATTCAGGAATCCCGCCGCGGCCCTGGAAGTCTTGCGGGGTCTGGAGGCTTTCATAAAGAAGGCCGGGCACCGGAAGGTGGGAGAGCTGGTTTCAACGGTGAAGGCACAGTGAGCGATGACCGACAACCCATAGGGCTTCCCGCCCGCTTCGGAAAGTACCTGCTGGTGGAGCTGATCGCCCACGGGGGGATGGCCGAGATCTTCAGGGCCAAGTCCTACGGGGTCAGCGGATTCGAGAAGACCATCGTTATCAAACGCATCCTGCCCACCTACTCGGACGACCGCGAGTTCATCGACATGCTCATCGACGAGGCCAAGATCTGCGCCTCGCTGCAGCACGCCAACATCGTGCAGATCTACGATTTGGGTCGCCTGGAGGGGCGCTACTACATAGCCATGGAGTACGTGCGCGGGATCGACCTGATCCGGGTGCTCTCGCGCCTGCGCAAGGCCAAGCGCCAGCTGCCCCTGGAACTGGTGTGTTTCATCCTGTCCGAGGCCCTCAAGGGCCTGGACTACGCCCACCGGGCCACGGACCCCGAGGGTGAACACCTCAACATCATTCACCGGGACTTCAACCCCTCCAACATCCTGCTGTCCTACCAGGGCGAGGTGAAGGTGGCCGACTTCGGCATCGCCAAGGCGGCCGTGCGGGATTCCAGGACCCAGTCGGGCGGGCTCAAGGGCAAGATGGGTTACCTGTCTCCCGAGCAGGTGGCCGGCAAAGAGCTGGATCCGCGCTCGGACATCTTCACCGCCGGGATAACCATGTGGGAGATGCTCACCAGCCGCCGGATGTACGCCGGCGGCACCGAGCTGGACGTGCTCTTGAAGATCCGCGACGCCATCATCCCCAATGTGACCGATTTCGCCCCGGATGTCCCCGAGGGGCTGGTGAGCATAATGCAGAGCGCGCTGATGAAGGATCCCGCCCGGCGCTTCCGCGGCGCCGGCGAGTTCAAGGAGGCTCTGGAAGACTACCTGTTCGACCGCGGAGTCAAGGTGGATTCCAGCCACCTGGAGGGCTATTTGAAGCACCTCTTCGCCGACCGCATCGAGGAGGAGAAACTGCGCACCAAGACCGGCAGGGTCGAGGTGACCCTGGAGCGCCCGCCCAGGTACTGGGTGCGCAAGCCCGGTGAGCAACCCCGCGGCCCCATGGAGCTGGAGGCCCTCTCCAGCCGGGTCATCGCCGGCGAGGTGACCCCGAAGAGCGAGGTGCTGCGCGAGGGCGGCACCTGGCTGTCGATCATGGAGGTTCCCGAGCTGGCGGTGCACTTCTCCAAGCTGCCCACTCCCGAGGAGTCCGATCCCGACGCGGTGGCCGACTACCAGGGGATGATCGCCGAGGTGAGCTTCCCCAAGCTTTTCTACCGGCTGGCCATCGCCAAGGAGAACGGCCGGCTGGTCTTGAACCGCGCCAAGCTGAAGAAGGAGATCTATATCCGACAGGGCATGCCCGAGTTCGTCAAGTCCAACCTGCCCAACGAGCGGCTGGGCGAGTACCTGATCGCCACCGGCGCCATAACCGGGAAGCAGCGCGACGAAGCCGTGCGGGCCATGAAGGGCTATTCGGGCCGCCTGGGCGACACCCTGATCGGGCTGGGCATGCTCCAACCCCACGAGCTGTTCGAGCACCTGCAAAAGCAAGTCAAGGAGAAGGTTCTGGAGGTGTTCGCCTGGACGGCGGGCACCTACCGGTTCTTCTCCGGGCAGGTCTACACCGGCGAGGTGATGCCCCTGAAGGTGGGCAGTTACGCCCTGATCGTAGAGGGGGTGCGCCGCTACACTTCGACCGAGGTGCTGAAAAACAAGCTGCGGCCGCACATGGACCAGCGAGTGGACCGGGTGGAGAATCTCTACCTTTCCCCGGAGAGGCTGGAGCTCAGCGCGCGGGAGCAGCGGGTGGTGGATTGCATCGACGGGACCCGCACGGTGCGGGACCTCTTCACGGTGAGCGGATCGGATCGCCGGGACTTCGAGGGGGCGGTCTACCGGATCCTGTACATTCTCGAGGAGCTGGAGATGATCCGGTTCGTCGCCGGCAAGTGAGGAGGATACCAGTTGGTCGACTTCATCGAAAACAACCCCCGCACCCACGACTGCGGAGCGCTGCGCGCGTCCGACGACGGCGCCCAGGTTGTGTTGTACGGCTGGGTGGCCACCCGCCGGAACCTTGGCGGTTTTGTCTTCGTAGATCTGCGCGACCGGGCGGGAGTCACCCAGGTGGTCTTCGATCCCGGGCATGCGCCCGAGGCCTTCAGGTTGGCCGGGGAGATCCGGCCAGAGTGGGTGGTGGGGGTCAAGGGCCAAGTGCGCTCCAGGGGCGAGAACATCAACAAGAAGATGCCCACCGGCGAGATCGAGATACTGGCCGGAGAGTTGGCGGTGCTGAACCCATCGCCGACACCACCGTTCGAGATCGTAGACGAGGTCAACGCCCACGAAGAACTGCGCCTGGAGTACCGCTACCTGGACCTGCGGCGCCCGGAGATGACCCGGCGGCTGAAGATGCGCCACCGCATCACCCAGCTGGTGCGCAACTACTTGGCCAGGGAGGGTTTTTTGGAGTTGGAGACCCCCATGATGATCAAGAACACCCCCGGCGGGGCGCGAAACTTCCTGGTTCCCAGCCGGCTCTGCGCGGGCAACTTCTACGCCATGGCCGAGTCGCCCCAGATCTTCAAGCAGCTGTTCATGATCGCCGGGTACGACCGCTACTTCCAGATCGTGCGCTGCTTCCGCGACGAGGACCTGCGCGGAGACCGCCAGCCCGAGTTCACCCAGATCGACGCCGAGATGAGCTTCGTCGCTCCCCCGGACATCTACAAGGCCATCGAGGGGATGATGCAGGAAGTGTTCAACCAGGCTCTGGGGCTGCAGGTGAAAGCGCCGTTTCCGATCATGACATACTCCGAGGCCATGGCCCGCTTCGGCACCGACAAGCCCGACGTGCGCTACGGCCTGGAGCTGTGCGACCTGACCGAGGTGGTCGAGCAGCACCAGGGCGGCGGGATCGACCTGATGAAGAAGGCGGTCGACGCCGGCGAGGTGGTCAAGTGCCTGGCGTTGGGCCCGGACACCCAGATGAGCCGCAAGGACGTGGACAAGCTGGAGGCCAAGGTAAAGGAGATGGGCGGCAAGGGGCTGATGCGCGCCAAGGTGACCGGGGACGGCGGCTGGAGCCAGACGCCGCTGGCCAAGAAGATTACGCCCGAGATGCGCGCGGCCATCCACCGGGCCGCCGGCGCTGGTCCGGGATCGATCCTGTTGTTCCAGATCGGCCCCGCCGGCCGGGTGAACACCATCCTGGGCGGACTGCGGGTGCACCTGGCCGAGAAGCTGGAGCTGATTCCTCCCGGTAAATGGGAGTGCCTCTGGGTGGTCGACTTCCCGATGTTCGAGGTCTCCGAGGAGACCGGCGAGATCCAGGCCTGCCACCACCCCTTCACCTCCCCGCACCCCGAAGACCTGGACCTGCTGGAGAAAGATCCGCTTAAATGCCGCGCCCGGGCCTACGACCTGGTGCTCAACGGCGTGGAGATCGGCGGCGGCTCCATCCGTATCCACGACTCCGCGGTCCAGGCCCGGGTGTTCAAGGCGCTGGGGATCAGCGACGAAGCCGCCGGGCAGAAGTTCGGCTTTTTGCTCAAGGCACTGGAGTACGGCGCGCCACCGCACGGAGGGGTGGCCCTGGGCCTCGATCGGCTGGTCATGCTGCTTTGCGGGAGCACTTCCATTCGCGACGTGATCCCCTTCCCCAAGACCACCAGCGGCCAGGACCTGATGTCAGGCGCCCCATCCCCGGTGGACGACCGGCAGCTGAAAGACTTGCATTTGAAAAAAGACGTGTAGGGTTGACAGCCAAAGCCGCCTGGCCTATTGTGGCGCGTAACACGGTGGAAGGAAAGGATTGTTGCCCATGGCACGTGTGGTTGTGTGGACTTGTGTTCTGGTCTTCTTTGCCCAGTTTTTCTCCTGCACCTGCCGGGAGAAGGGCACCTGCGAGAAGGACTCCCATTGCGAGGGCGCCCAGGTGTGCTTCGAGGGCAAGTGCATCACCATGAAGGAGCGCGAGGAGATCCTCGAGAAGCGCGAGGAGGAGGCCAAGCCCAAGATCTGCCGGGACGAGGACGGCGACGGCGTGCGCGCCGGGGACGGGTGCCCCGAGGGGGAGCTGATCGACTGCAACGACGACGATCCCAACATAGCTCCGGGCAAGACCGAGGTGTGCGACGCGGTGGACAACAACTGCGACGGGAGGATCAACGAGGGCAGCAAGGGCTGCGTGCAGACGCTCTTCGGCGGGGCCACCTGGGGCAACCAGAAGGAGCACCGGCTGGTCAACCCCACCTCGGTTTTATACCATAAAGACGGGTACGTGCTGGTGACCGACAACCACCACCTGTGGAAGGTCCACCTGGACGGGGCGGTGGAACTGCTGGCCGGCAGCCACCTGTCGCATTTCCAGAACGGCAGCGGCGCCGAGGTGCGCTTCTCCTACCCGCAGGGCCTGGCCTGGGCCCCCGATGGCAACGTGTACGTCTCCGACATGAAGAACAACTGCATACGCAAGGTGACCCTCACCGGGACGGCAACGTCGATTGCGGGGTTCTGCTCAACACTGACCAAGTACACCAACCAGTTCGCCGACGGGCAGGGCGAGTCGGCGCGCTTCTACGGCGTGGCCGACACGGCGGTGGCGGCCGACGGCACCCTGTTCGTCATCGACCGGATCAACTCCCGCATCCGCAAGGTAACCACCGACGGGACGGTCACCACCATCGCCGGCGTGGGTCCGGTGGAGGTCGAGGAGGGCACCGGGCAGATAGGTTTCCTGGACGGCCCGGCCCACGAAGCCCGCTTCAACGATCCCCAGTCGATCCTGGTCGATTCCAAGGGGTTTGTTTACGTTTCCGAGTCGTTCAACTGCCGGATCCGCCTGATCAATCCCAAGAAGGGAGAGACCGGCGAGGTGACCACCCTGTGCGGGGAGTCGGACACCAACCTGGGCATCGGCGGATTCCAGGATGGTGCGGGTAAGCAGGCCAAGTTCTCCTTCCCTCACGGGATGATCTGGGACCAGAAGGGCAACATCATAATCGCCGACACCGGAAACGCGGTGATCCGCCGGGTGACCAGGAGCGGCGCGGTGCGCACGATGTACGGCAAGGCCGGAGAGGACAAGTGCATCGACGGGCCCATCGACCAGGCGCGCTTCCAGACGCCCATGGATCTGGCCCTGGGGCCCGATGGCAGCTTATTCGTGGTGGACACGGCCTGCGGCCGCCTGCGTTGGATCGTGCCATAGATCGATTAACAAGGAGGTTTGCATGAGACGGGTGCTGACTTCGTTTTCTGTGTTTGTTGTGTTGACGGTCTTCTTGCTGTCCGGGTGCAAGGACGATCTCAAGCCGGGTGAGTGCAAGGACGACAACGACTGCAGGGGGCAGGTGGAGGGCCTGGCGGCCTGCTACAAGGAGCCTCCCGATGCGGAGTTGGGCAAGTGCATGACGGTCAAGGAGGCCAAGGCCGCCCACGAGAGGTACCTGGAGAAGAAGTCCGGGGTGTGCGTGGACAAGGACGGAGACGGCGCCAAGTACGGCGGGGCCTGCGAAGGCGAGACCGACTGCGACGACAAGGATCCGGCGGTCAAGCCCGGGGCCACCGAGGTGTGCGACTCCAAGGACAACAACTGCGACGGCTTCATCAACGAGGGCCTCAAGGGATGCGTGGGCACCGTCCTGGGCGGTAAGCAGGATCCGGTGGTGCAGTTCATGACCACCCAGACCGCCGGGGTCGAGGTGGGTCCCGACGGCACCGTCTGGGTCACCGACCAGCACCGCGTCTACCACCTGGGCTCCGATTTCAAGGCCAAGCGGGTGGCCGGCAGCAACAAGCCGGGCAACGACGACAAGAAGGGCAAGTTCGCCCGCTTCGATCAGCCCCGGGGCATGGTGGTGGGGAACGACGGTTCGGTCTACGTCACCGAGAGCCGCAACAACTGCGTGCGCCGGGTGGCCCCGGACGGCAACGTCTCCCGCTTCGCCGGCAAGTGCAGCGGCGAGGCCGACGACACCGGCCTGGACGAGGTCGGGGCGCTGACCGCTGCGCGCTTCTGGAGCCCGATCGACATCGCCTATGACAAGGACGGCACCCTGCTGGTGGTGGACATGCGCAACTCCAAGATCAAGCGCATCACCAAGGACGGCAAGGTGGAGACGGTGGCCGGCCGGGGCGGCAAGGAAGACGAGGAAGGCTACGTCGTGTTCGGGTACAGCGACGGCCCGGCGCTCAAGGCCGAGTTCAACGAGCCGGCCGGCATCGCCGTGGGTTCCGACGGGACGGTCTACATCGCCGACATGAAGAACAACTGCATCCGTTATTTCAAGGACGGCAAGGTGGGAACCTTCGCTGGCAAGTGCGTCTCCGGCTCCGACAAGGGCGGGCACAAGGACGGCCCGGTCTCCCGCGCGCAGTTCAACCAGCCCAACGCGGTGGAAGTGGCCCCCGACGGAACCGTCTACGTGGCCGACACCTTCAACCACTGCATCCGCAAGATCAAGGACGGTAAGGTGACCACCTTCACCGGCCAGCCCGGCCAGCAGGGATACTACGACGGCCCGATCAAGGACGCCCTCTTCAACGGCCCCCAGAGCATCTCCCTGGGTAAAGACGGTTCCCTCTACATAGTAGACTTCGGAAACTACCGGGTTCGCCGCGTCATTCCTTGACCCGGGACTTCCCCAAGAAGTTGGGCCAGTATGAGCTGCTGTCGCACCTGGCCACCGGGGGAATGGCGGAGATCTACCTGGCCCGCCAGACGGGCATCGGCGGATTCGAGAAGCAGGTGGTGGTCAAGAGGATCCTGCCGCAGCTGACCGCGCGCAAGGAATTCGTCGAGATGTTCTTCGACGAGGCGCGCCTGGCCGCACATCTCAAACATCCCAACATCATCGAGATATACGACTTGGGCCAGGAAGGCGAGGACTACTTCATCGCCATGGAGTACCTCAAGGGGCAGACCCTGCGGGAAGCGGTGGTCGAGTCAATCAAGCGGGGCAGCCCGCTGCCGCCGGTGATCGCGGCCTTCGTGGTATCGCAGGTCTGCGACGGCCTGGCCTACGCCCATGACTTCTCCGACGAGTCCGGCGGATCGCTGGGGATCGTCCACCGGGATGTAAGCCCCAACAACATAATCCTAACCTACTCGGGGGGGGTGAAACTGGTGGACTTCGGGGTGGCCAAGACCCGCGTCCAGATGCACCGGACCGAGGCGGGAGTGTTGCGGGGCAAGCTGAGCTACATGTCCCCCGAGCAGTGCCTGGGGCGGCCGCTGGATGCCCGCGCGGACGTTTTTTCTGCGGGAGTGGTGCTCTGGGAGCTGTTGGCCCAGCGGCGGCTTTTCAGGCGTAATTCAGAGCAGCAGACCATCGAGGCGGTCTTGTCGGCGCACATTCCCCTGGTCAAGGAGTATCGCCACGGCGTTCCCATGGAGCTGGATGCAATCGCCCGGCGGGCCATGGAGAGGAGCGTCGAGTCCCGCTATCAGGGCGCCGCCCAAATGGCAACCGATATACGCAAGTGCCTGCTGAACCAGGACAAGATGGTGTCCAACCAGCAAGTCGGAGAGTTCGTGCGGAAGCTGTTTCTGGGCGAAAATCAAAAGTCAAAACGCCGGCGGGAAAAGATACTCGCGCCTGTAAGGCGGCCTGCTTTTCTGGACAATCTGGACGACGACACCTCGCCGGCGGAAGTCCGGGCCGGACGGCTGGTAGATCTCGACGAGGAAGAACCCTACCTGGCCGACATCGACACCGAGGTCGAGGCGCCGGTGACCCGCACCAAAGAGACCGGGCCGGCGGCGGCCCGCGTCAAAAGGTGGCCCTGGATAATCGGGGTCGCGGTGGCCCTGGCGGTGGCCGCTCTGGTGATAATACTGGCGGGGAGAGATCACAAAAAAGATAGCGCCGCGGCCGGAGTGGATGTCTACGAGGACGACATCGAAAACCTGACCAGGCTGGTGGTGCGTTCCCGCCCTCGGGGATGCGTGGTTAAGGTGAACGGGATCAAGATTCCCGGAGTGACCCCCCTGGAGGACCTGGCGGTGGTGCCGGGGCGCAAGCACGTGGTGGTGGTCAACTGCATCGGCCACCGGCGCGAGGTCCGCACGGTGACCGGCCGGGCCGGAGAGATCCTCACCCTGGACTTCGCCCCCGCCCGCAACAAGTAGCCTATTTGATTAGCCAGAGGCCCTCGATGAAGCGCGGATCCAGCTCGTCGGGCCGGTGGACCAGTATTTCCTGCCAGGCCAGCTGGGCCAGGGCGGCGGTCAGGCGGTCCAGTCCGGGCGGCGGGGGATCGACGAGGCTCCCCACCCAGTCGCGTAAGATCTGATAGAGATCGTCGCGTTCGCCGGGCAGCCGGTCGAAAAGCTCTTCGAGATGCTCGGCCGGCAGCGGTTCCGGCCTTGCTTGCAGCCCGGCGGTTTTGCGGGCAAATCCGGTCAGCAGCAATGTATAGAAGGTCAGTCCCTCCGGGGATTCGGGGATGCAGCCCGGGATCGTCTTGAGGGCGCCGCGTTTCAGTCCCAGCGCGTCTCCCACGGCGAAGGCGGCCTCCACCAGGTCGAGATCCTTGTCGAGCATGTCCAGGTCGGTGCCGTCTTCAAACTCGCGGGGCAGCATTTCCTCCAATGACACGAACAGCGGCCGCGGGGCCAGCAGCGCCTTCAGGCATTCGGGCAGCGGCGCGGGCAGCCAGTCGAGCAGGTCGCCGGATCCGGCTTTCATGATTTTCCGGGCCCGCTCCACCCGCTCGGAAATCGCCCCCTGGGCGACCCGGGCCACGTCCAGCAGCGGGATCGTGCCGAGCAGGCGCGCCGAGGTTTCCGGGTCGTCGGCTCCCAGCAGCCTAAGCCCGATCTCCAGCCGGCCGCGCACTCGTCTTGAGGCCAGTTTCAAGGACTCGGACTCTGAAGGGATCATTCCGTCGGCTATGATCACCCGGTTGATCAGATTGGCCAGCTGACCGGCGACCAGGTTTCTGGGATCCGATTCGAGATTTTCAATTCCCGCCTGGAGCAAACGGCCGGTGTAGCGGCGTTCCAGGGGGAAGCGGGGAGGATCGGCGATGCCGAAGGGCAGCCGCTCACTCGAATGCACCTGGTCGGGTTCGGCCGGCTGGTAAATCCGCATGGCCTCGTCCAGGTCCGGCCAGCCCCGATCGGCCAGCCGGCCGTTCCTCCAGCGGTAGGCCAGCTCCTCGACCTCGGCCGGCGGATTGGTGCCCAGATTGCCGGTCAGGGCGAAGAAAAGGTCCGGATCCTTGGCGAACATCAGATCCATCAGCTTGGTCAGCAAACCGTATTCGGTTCCCAGCTTTACCAGCAGGTAGTGGGTGTTGTCGGGGGTGTAGATCCGGTCGTTGAGCCGCTCGGGGAGGTTTTCCAGCTCCTCGGGCTCCAGCAGCAGCACGGTGCGTTCGAACAGCAGGACCAGCAGCTCGAAGTCGACCGAGCGGACCCAGCTCAACACCCGATCCTTGCCGCACTCGAAGAGTATCTCCAGCCAGTGCAGCAGCCGGCCGAGATCCATGCCCTCTCGGATCCATAGCTCCAGATCGAACAGGTAGTTCAACTGCGGGTTGGAGGCCATCTCCAGCAGGGGAACCGCGTCGGTGTCCCCCAGGTCCTTGATGCCCAGCACCAGGTCTTCGGGGGGGATGGCCCGGGTGAGCTCCTCGGGGCGCGAGGATGTCAGGATCAGATCCATGCGCTGCTTGCCACCGGGCAGCGCAAGAACCAGATCCACCCGCCGGTCCAGAGGCAGGCCGTCCAGCCGCTTGGCGGCCTCCTGCGGCTCCAGCTTGAAAATCTCCAGCGCCTGTTTCTTGGGCTCCATGGACGGAAAGCATGGTACCATTTGACGCCAGTCAGTCAACTGGTTACCATCCCCCGCATGCCTCTCTTCGAACCGGTGCTTCCGGATTCCGGGCTGGTGGGCAAACTCGAGCGCATCTGCGGCTCGGGCGGAGTGTCGGTCAGCGAGCCGGACCGCATCGCCTATGCGCGGGACATGTGGCCGCGCTCGCTAATCCGCCAGCGCCTGGGGGCGGTGGACAGTCCCCCCGACGTAATCGCCTGGCCGCAGACCGCCAAGCAGGTGGCCGAGGTAGTGCGGCTGGCCCGCAAGGCCGGACTGCCGGTGGTTCCCTTCGGCGCGGGATCGGGCGTCTGCGGCGGAACCCTGCCGCTGCGCGGCGGGATCGTTCTGGATCTCAAGCGGATGAACCGCATCCTGGATTTTTGCGCCGAGGACCGGTTGCTTGCGGTGGAGGCCGGAGCGGTGGGCGAGAACCTGGAGCGCGAGGTCAACCGGCGCGGGTTCACCATCGGGCATTTTCCCTCGTCGATGTACTGCTCGACGGTGGGCGGCTGGATCGCCGCCCGGGGCGCCGGGCAGTGCTCCAGCCGCTACGGCAAGATCGAGGACATGGTCCAGTCGCTCACCTTCATCGACGCCGAGGGCCAGGAGCACACCACCCCGTTCCGCTGGCCGGGCCTGTCGGCCTGGTCGATCGATCCGCTGCTGGTGGGCTCCGAGGGCACCTTGGGGATCATCACCTCCGCTTCGCTGGTGATCAGGGAGCTGTCGGCCGAGCGCTGGTACCGGGGATTCAAATTTCCCAACGTGGCCAGCGGCGTGGAGGGCATGCGCCTGATCTTCCGGCAGGGCCTGCGGCCGGCGGTGGCGCGCCTGTACGACGAGTTCGACACCGTCATCGCCAAGACCGGCCCGGAGGAGGAGGACGTTGCCGAGCCGGTGCTTTCGGGCCTGGGCGGCAAGGTGGCCGGTCCGCTGAAGCGCCTGGCCACCCTGGGCCTGACCAGGCTGCTGCATTCCCCGCGGTTGCTCAACCGGATGGTGGACATGCTTCCCGGCGGCTGCCTGATGGTGGTGGTGGCCGAGGGGGTCGAGGAGGAGCTCAGCCACACCAGCGAGGCCGTCACCACCTTGTGCCGCAGCCGCGGGGCGGTGGACCTGGGCGAGGGGCCCGGACGCCACTGGTGGAAGCACCGCTACGGCATCTCCTACAAGCAGTCGGCGCTGTTCGCCGCCGGCGCCTTCGTGGATACCATGGAGGTGGCCACCACCTGGGACCGGATCCCCTCCCTGTACAAGGCGGTGCGCAAGGCGGTGAGCCCCCTGGCGTTCATCATGGCGCATTTCTCCCACGGGTATCGCGAGGGCTGCTCGATCTATTTCACTTTCGCAGCCGCCGCCAAGGACGATGCGGCGTCGGCGGCGCTCTACGACCGCATCTGGGACGCGGCCCAGGAGGCGGTTCTGTCCGAGGGCGCGGTGGTCAGCCACCACCACGGGGTGGGGATGAGCAAGCAGCGCTTCCTGGTGCGGCAGCTGGCCGAGGCCAACGTGCTGGCCCAGGCCGCCAAGACCGCCTTCGACGCCGGCGGGCTGTTCAATCCCGGCAAGCTGGGCCAGCGCGGGGGGAGCGTGCCGCCATGAGCGCCAGGCGCCGAGAGCTGTCGGACAACTTCTGGCTTTCTCTGGCCAGCACTTTCGGGCACCGCAAGGTGCTCAAGGACAAGGCCGCCGCCGGCGCCATCGCCATGCAGCCCGGGCCTTTAGCGGCGTTCTTTCCCGAGGATCCCTCGGAGGTCTCCATCCTGCTGCAGACCGCCCGCGCGGAGAAGGCCAAGGTGGTTTCCTGCGGGGCGTGCAGCCGGGCGCACGATTCCATTCAGAAGCGGCTGCCCGCCGAGGGCTACGTGGCCATCGGGCTGAGCAACCTTTCGGGGATTCTGGAGGTGCAGCCCGATTCGCTGTGGATGTCGGCTTGGGCGGGGACAACGCTTGCGGCCCTGCGCCGGACGGCCGAGGAGTACGGGCTGCAGGTCCCTCTGACGGAAGGAGCCACCGAGGAGGGTACCCTGGGCGGGTGGCTGTCGGTGTGCGGGAACACCAACGACGCCATCCTCTCCACACCGGCCCCGGCGGTGCTTTCAATTGAGGCGGTGCTGCCCACCGGCAACCTGGTGAACTCGGTTCCGGTCCCCCGCGCGGCGGTCGGCCCGGATCTCTTCTCGATGTTTCTGGGGACCTGGGGCGGTTTCGGGGTGATAACCCGGGCCACCTTAAAGCTGCAGCCCCTGACCGAGCGCCGGGCCCTGGCGGGGTACCGCTTCTCCGCCACCGGCAGGGCGCTGGAAGTGATGCGCACGGTGTCCGGGCGCATCTGGGCCCCGCAGGCCGCGCGGATGATCGTCGAGTCCTCGGGCGGCAAGAAGAAGGCCCGACTGGCCATGAGCTTCGAGGGCGAGCAGGGCCTGGCCGAGGTGGCCTGCAAGTATTTCCGCGCCGAGGCCAAGAGCGCCGGCGGAACCGCCGCCGGCCAGGACGAGGCGCGTTCCTGGCTGTACGCCGACCCCGCCGGAGGCCAAAAGTCCCAGAGTGGCTGCATACGCTGGTCGCAGGTGAGCGGGCTCTTGCGCAAGCTGTCCGGTGCGGAGCGGGTGGTTCTGGACGGCCCGGGCCTGGCCGGCTGCCGGTTGCGGGTGGTTCCTGGTGACCGGGATGATCTGGCCGCGCTGCTCGATCCCGAGGGGAGCCAGCGCGAGTCGCTAGACACCGCCCGCGAGTTCTTAAGCGGCATCCGCACCCAGCTGGATCCCGACGGCCTGGTCAACCCGCACGCCTGGCCGCTGCCCGCGCCGGGAGGTGGGCTGTGAGCCTGGATTCCCACAAGCGCAGCCTGGGCCACTGCACCTACTGTCCCAAGCTGTGCCGTTTCTGCTGCCCCGCCGCCGAGGTGGAGCACCGCGAGACGGTCACCCCCTGGGGCAAGATGACCCTGGCCGAGATGGTGCGGGAGGGGCGGGTGGACCCCGGCGGCGACGTCGGCGAGATCTTCTACCACTGCTTCTCCTGCCTCCACTGCCGCACCCACTGCACCCACCGCATCGACGTCCCCGGCGCGATGATCGAGGCCCGCGCCCGGGTCCTGGAGTCCGGCGGCGGCATTCCGGCGGTGGACGCCGTTTTAGGAAAGTTCAAGGACACCGGCAACACCACCGGCGACGATCTTTCCAAGTTGCTCCTCGACCAGATCGAAGCCCGCTACCTGGAGCCCGACGCCCAGGCGGTGTTGTTCTTCGGCTGCGACGCCTTGCGCTACGAGTCCGGACTGCCCAAGATGATCTTCGAACTTTTGGCCGAGCTGGGCGTCGACTACGTGGCCGCCCACGTCGGCGAAGACCTCTGCTGCGGCATGCCCCTCTACCAGGCCGGCGACATCGAGGGCTTTCGCGCCCACGCCAAGAAGCTCCAGATAGCCCTGTCCCGCTACCGGACGATCATCTCCCCGTGCCCCACCTGCGTCTACACCTTCCTGGGCCTATACGCCCAGTATGACCTGGCCCCCAAGGCCTCGGTGGTCCACCTCTCCAGCTTCCTGGGCCCGCTGTTGGAAGGCAAAGACCCCAAGAAGAAGCTCGACGGCCGGTACACCTACCACGACCCCTGCTACTTAGGCCGTTATCTAGAGAAGACCAAGCTCCCCCGCGAGATGCTCTCCCGCGTCCTGAGTGAACCGCTATTGGAACCCGTCTGGACCGGCCAAGACGCCACCTGCTGCGGCGGCGGCGGCCTGGTTCCCCACGTCCTCCCCGAAGTAGCCCAAGGCGCCGCAAACCAGCGCATGGATCAACTAAAGAAAACCGGCGCCGAAAGAATAATAACCGCCTGCCCCGGCTGCATCCACCAGCTCACCGAAGCCAAAGACGCCTTACCGGTCGACAGCCTGACCTCGATTATATTGAAATCATACTGCGGCTAATCATCGTGCCCGCGCGCGTGCCCGTGCCCGAAATGCAATCCCAAATTGCAGTATGGTTGGGCATTTACGTGGTTGCCATTTAACCTGGATGCTCTAGCACACATTGTCGTCGGGATCGGTGAGAAGATGTCCGATCGGGCGGTTTTCTATATGGAGCAGCATTTTCTGGGATCCAATCTCAGAATGGCTGATGCGTTGATCGCGGCGACGGCGTGGATTCTGGGCGAGCCGCTTTTGACCGGTAATGTGAAGCACTACCGGGTTCTGAAGGACATCAGGCTGGAGAAACTCAGAAGATAGCTGGCTTGAGTTGCGGTTCTACCTAAGATAGTGTTTTCACCGTGAAGTCGAGCACAAAATGGATAATAGCTCTCGGTTGTTTTTTAGCGGGCAGTCTGTCGCTGGTTCTTGGTTGGTATTGGATCAGCTCCGCTCACTACCGTCAGCAGCGCTTCGCTTACATGCTCGAAAATCCCTCGGAGATTTTTACGGCTAATCCTTTGTTGCTGGCAGGATTTGTAGTGATGGCGGGGTTGGTTATATTTGGTCTGGTATGGGGGAGCATTCTGACGGTTCGTAAACTGACAAGGAGCAGCCACCCATGACCAGATGTCCCAAGTGCGCTACTACACTTCCTGAAGGGAACTTCAAGTTCTGCCCCCACTGCGGCGCCGACCTGGCCGAGGCTCTGGCCGCCTCAATCGGCCCCGGAAGTTCCGCCCCGGGGTCTCGGCCGGCCAGGAAGAAGAGCAGGATTGCGATCCTGGCGGTCGCTATCAATTTCTTGGTTCTGGGAGTGGTGTTCTACTTCGTCTTCGGCAAGGGGGGGTGCTCCAGCGTCGAGGGCCAGTTTGTGGCAACCGGGGAGCCGCTGGGGAATTTCACGTTCGTGCCCGATTCCTGCCGTTCGGGCCAGCGTATGAACTTCTTCGGCGTGGTCATCCTGGGCAAGGGCCCCAACGACGGGGCCATCGTGCCGATTCACGACGTGGCCCAGGGCAAGATGGTCAAGGTCGAGGTGCCCGGCAGCTGCCAGCCTCCCGACCTGGAAATCTGCAAGGAGATCGACATCAAGCCCGAACACTGCAAGGTCTTCGAGCTCTCGGTAAAACGCACCAACACCACGGTAAACGATATCAGACTGCTGGATGGGCACCTGAAGCTGGACTGCAAGTTCCCCGAGGGCGGAACCGCCAAAGCCGATATGAAGTTCACCAGCTGCGATTGATCCAAGTTTCCAAGGAGTTTCCAAGGTGCTTTCCAAGGTGCCTTTCCAAGGTGCTTCCAAGGTGCCATCGAAACCGAAAGAAACACCGAAACTTCCAAGGTGCCATCGAAACCGAAAGAAACACTGTGCCTTCCAAGGTGCCATCGAAACCGAAAGAAACAC
>Ga0180432_10004730_pt1 | contig 18477 bp, 11 predicted proteins | sample SS_ome_10_FD_132414 | JGI IMG/M metagenome (GOLD analysis project Ga0180432, IMG submission 132414) | Hypersaline lake sediment archaeal communities from the Salton Sea, California, USA - SS_1_MS_2 metaG | ecosystem: Environmental > Aquatic > Non-marine Saline and Alkaline > Hypersaline >...
CAACGACCTGCTGGCCTACGAACAGATCACGCAGGTCGAGGTACGGGGGATCCGCAACCCGGAGATCACCCTCGAGGTCCCGCAGGCCCGACTGCGGGAGCTGAACCTGACGCTGGACGATATCGCCGGGATCGTGCGGGCCACCGCCCGCGACGTCCCGGGCGGCGAGGTCCGCACCGAGGGCGGCGAGGTGCTCCTCCGCGCCGCCGGGCGAAGGTTCTTCGCCAGCGAGTATCACGACATCCCGGTGGTCAGCGGGCCCGGCGGGGCGACGCTGCGGCTGGGCGACATCGCCACCATCACCGACGGCTTCGAGGACGTCGACCGCGTCTCCTCGTTCAACGGACGGCCGGGCGTGACGCTGTGGGTCTACCAGACCGGCGACCAGAAGCCGCTGGAGATCGCCGAGATCGTCTACGACTACGTGGAACGCATGAATGCCGAGCTGCCCGACTCGGTGGAGATGCTGATCATGTGGGACCGGGCCCGGGAATACCGCGAACGCCTGGAGTTGCTGCTCAGGAACGGGGCGTTGGGCATGGGTCTGGTGCTGGTGGTGCTGGCGGTCTTCCTGGCGCCGAAGCTGGCCTTCTGGGTCGGTTCGGCCGTGCCGGTGTGCCTGCTGGGCGGCATCATGTTGCTGCCGGCCATGGACACCACCATCAACATGATCTCGCTGTTCGCCTTCATCATCACGCTGGGCATCCTGGTGGACGACGCGGTCATCATCGGCGAGGAGGTCTTCGAGAGAATCCGCCGCGGGGCCACGCGGATGGAGGCCGCCATCGCCGGCGCCCGCCGCATGTCCGTGCCGGTGGTGTTCGCCGTGCTGACCAACATCGTGGCCTTCGTGCCCCTGCTCTTCGTGCCCGGGCGAACGGGCCGGTTCTTCGCCGCGATTCCGCTGGTGGTGATCACGGTGTTCGTCATCTCGCTGGTGGAGAGCCTGTTCATCCTGCCGGCCCACCTGGCCCATGCCCGGGCGGTCGACCCCGGGCGGCGCGGGGTGCTGCCGGTCATCGCCAGGGTGCAGGCCCGGCTGGCCGCCGGTTTCGAGCGGCTGACCAGGAACGTCTACGCACCGATGCTGGCGTTCACGCTGCGCCACCGGGGCCTGACGGTGGCGGTCTTCCTCAGCGGTCTGATCGTCATCGGGGCCTGGTACGAGAGCGGGCGGCTCAACTTCACCTTCAATCCCCGGATCGAGGGCAACCGCGTGGACGCCGAGGTGCGGGTGCCGTTCGGCGCCCCCTTCAGCGAGACGTCGCGCGTCTCGAAGGTCATCGAACGCGCGGGGCTGCGGGCGGCGGACCGCTTGGGGCCACGGGATCAGGTTCTGGCGGGCTGGATGAACAGCCAGGGGCGGTTGGGCTCGAACACGGCCGACGTCAACTTCATCCTGGTACCGCAGGAGCAGCGGGAGTTCACACCGGCCGACTTCGTGCGCGTCTGGCGGGAGGAGATCGGCCCGCTGCCCGGCCTGGAATCGCTCTACTTCGAGTGGGAGGTCGGCCCCTCGGGATCGCGGGGTCTGACCGTTGAGCTGTCCCACCCGGACCGCCGCACGCTGGAGGCGGCGGCGCGGGACCTGGCCTCGACCCTGCGGACCTACACCGGGGTAACGGACATTGACGACGGCTTCGCGGCGGGCAAGCCCCAGCTCGACCTGGGCATCACCGAGGCGGCCCGGTCGCTGGGGCTGACGCACGAGGCCATCGGCCGGCAGATCCGGCACGCCTACTACGGCGCCGAGGCGCTGCGCATGCAGCGGGCCCGCAATGAGATCAAGGTGATGGTCCGCCTGCCGGAGGCCGAACGGCGGTCGCTGGCCGACCTGGAAAACATGATCGTCCGCACGCCGGCCGGCGGCGAGATGCCGCTGTCCGAAGCGGTCGACCTGGTGCGGACGCGGGCCCACACCGAGATCGAGCGGGTCAACGCCCAGCGGGTGTTGACGGTCACCGCGAACATCGTTCCCGAACTGACCAACGTCAACAAGGTGCGGGCGGACCTGGAAGCCAACGTCTTCCCGGAGCTCACGGCCAACTACCCCGGCCTGACCTTCTCCTACGGCGGGAGGCAGCAGGAGGAGATCGACGCGATGCGCACGCTGCTGCGGGGGCTGGGCGCGTCGCTGCTGGTGATCTTCGGCATGCTGGCGGCCATCTACCGCAGCTACGGCGAAGCGCTGATCACCATGTTCGTCGTGCCCTTCGCCATCGCAGCTGCCCTGCTCGGCCACATTGTCATGGGTTACGATCTGTCGGTGGTCAGCGTGCTGGGGATCATTGCCACCTGCGGCGTGGTGGTGAACGGGGGGCTGGTGCTGACGGTGACCATGAACAACCTGATCGCCCGCGGCGTGCCGTTCGAAGTGGCCGCCCTCGAAGCCAGCAAGCGCCGCTTCCGGCCGATCCTGCTCACCTCGCTCACCACCTTCATGGGCCTGGCCCCCATGATCTTCGAGACCTCGCCGCAGGCCCGCTACCTCATCCCCATGGCCATCGCCCTGGGCTTCGGCATCATGTTCTCGGCGGCGGTGGTGCTGCTCATGATGCCCGCCTGCCACGTCATCATCCACGGCCTGGGCCGACGCCGCGCGGCGGGGGCGAGCGAGCCGCCGGGATGATCCCGGCGCTGCCCGGGCGCCTGGCACGCCAGCAACGCGGCTGTGACGCTCTGCCTTCCTGCTCTGGCCCCTCAGCAGCACCGCTGCGTTTCGGCAGGGGCTTCCCACCGCCCGGGTGGCGGGCTCAGGTTCGGGCGTCCCGTCTGCCCCGGGCGTCCCGGCGTGCCGAAATCGCTCCGGCCTCCAACGCGAACGCTGTCGGGGGGCGGCAGGAAAGTAGAATGTCCCCTTTCTAGCCGCAGCCGCCCAGGGCGAAGGGCCAGAGGAACACCCGGTTGAGCAGCGAGTTGCTGAAGGCGAAGGCCCCCGTGACGACACCCGCGTAGACGACGTCGGCGGCGGCGCAGACGAAGAAAGCCATCAACAGCGTTCGAAGCAGTCGGGATCTCATGGATCGCGGTCTCCCAGATCCCCGCGGCGGCGGATCGGCGTGACCCCGGCCGGCGGGTGATCGCGGTCGAGTATACCGCAAGCCGGGCGAGACGGTGTGGCGTTTCGCGGCGCCGGCCGGGCCCCCGCCGCGGGCCCGTGATCGGGACCCGTTTGACACTCCCCGCCGCGCCGCCTACCCTCACAATGGACCTGAACATGCGGGGTTGCGGCGCGGAAACAGAACCGGAGAACGACCATGGCCAGGCTTTATGCTGAGTCGACCCAGGCAATCGGAAACACGCCGCTGGTCCGCGTCCGGCGGATCATCGACGCCGCGGCGGAGGTGTACGCCAAGCTCGAGTTCTTCAACCCGCTCTCCAGCGTGAAGGACCGCATCGGTGTGGCCATGATCGACGCGGGGGAGCGGGACGGGAGGATCAAGCCCGACACGGTGATCGTCGAGCCCACCTCGGGCAACACGGGTGTGGGGCTGGCCTTCGTGTGCGCCGCCCGCGGATACCGGCTGGTGCTGACCATGCCGGAGAGCATGTCGGTCGAGCGGCGGAAGGTGCTCCAGTCGCTGGGGGCGGAGCTGGTACTCACCCCGGCGGCGGAAGGCATGCCGGGGGCGATCCGGGCGGCGAACGAGCTGGTGGCCTCGACGCCGAAGGCGTTCATGCCGCAGCAGTTCGACAACCCGGCCAACCCGGAGGCGCACCGGCGGACGACGGCGGAGGAGATCTGGAACGACACGGACGGGCGGGCGGACATCCTGGTGGCCGGCGTGGGCACCGGCGGCACCATCACCGGGGTGGGCGAGGCCATCAAGGCCCGCAAGCCGGAGTTCCGCTGCGTGGCGGTCGAGCCGGCCACCTCGCCGGTCATCACCCAGGAGCGGGCGGGCCAGCCGCTGGCGCCCGGGCCGCACAAGATCCAGGGCATCGGGGCGGGCTTCATCCCCGGTGTGCTCAACGTCGACATCATCGACGAGGTCGTCTGCGTGGACAGCGACGAGGCCTTCGCGTGGGGCCGGCGGGCGGCCCGGGAGGAGGGCATCCTCTGCGGGATCTCCTCGGGCGCGGCCCTCTGCGCCGCCAACCGGGTAGCCCTGCGACCCGAGAACCGCGGGAGGATGATCGTGGTCATCCTGGCCAGCTTCGGCGAGCGTTACCTGTCGACCCCCCTGTTCGACACGTAGCGGCAGTGCGGGGCAGGGCCCGCGACGGCAAGCCTCCGCGGCGCTGCCCGGCCCGAGAGGAACATGTCCGACACCAACGCCGTCAAGTGGCTCCGCGCCCAGGACGTCGGGTTCGAGGTCCTGGAGTACACCTTCACCGAGATCGGGGCCGACCACGCCGCCGAGGCGGTCGGCCGGCCGCTCGAACAGGTCTGCAAGACGCTGATCGTCAAGGCCAGCGGCAAGAGTTTCTGGGTGGCCATCGTCCCGGGTGACCAGCGGTTTGACGCCCGGCTCATGGCCCAGGCGATCGGCCAGCAGCACGCCGACCTGGCCGAACGCGACGAGGCTGAGAAGGTCTCCGGCTACCAGGTCGGCGGGGTTTCGCCGTTCGCCATGCGGCGCAAGCTGCCGGTGGTGATCGAGGAATCCCTGCTGGCGCTCGACACCATCGTGGTCAACGGCGGCCGCCGCGGCGTGCTGGTCGAGCTGGCCACCGACGACCTGGTCCGCCTGCTCGAAGCCACGCCGGCCTGCATCTGCCGCTGAGGAGCCCGGGCGGGCCGGGCAAGCCCCGGCCATCACAAGCTCGACCCCCCTCCCGCCGCCGGCGGCCGGTGTGCCGCCTCAGCAACGTCGTGTCCTCCGGTTCACACGCCAGGACGGTCACCGCGGCGTTCGAACGGCCGGGCGATGCTCCGCCGGGCGCCGGCGGTGTTCCCTGTGCGGCTCGACACCTGCGGGGTTGGTACGTTACTGCGCAGCCGGTTCCGTGCCGGGTTGGGGGGCTTCGGGCTGGGGAGGGGGTGCCGAGCGGGCCTCTTCGAGCTTCTGACGGAGGCCGGCGTCGAGGGTCTCCGGGGGGAGCTTTCCGATGGCCTCAAACAGGGGCGCCAGGTCGTTCGCTTCGCCGGCCGCTGCCCGCGCCTGGGCGTGTTCCAGCAGCATTCGGCCGATCTCAGCCTTGCGGGCCGCTTCGGCGCCTTCCGTCAGGGGGGAGAGGATCTCGCCCACCCGCTCATAGCGGCGGAGTTCCAGCCCCGCCCGCAGCAGGGCCAGACCCACCTCCTGCCGGCTGGGGTTTCCGTCCGGCGGCAGGTTCTGCCAAAGATCACGCAGCATGGGGAACGACTCGGCGAACCGCCCGCTGGCGTCGTACAGGCGGGCCAGCCGCCACCGAGCGATGTTGATCTCCGGCGCCGGCGGCTGGCTCGCGCCCAGGTCCCTGACCAGGGCCGTCAGATAGGCCTCCTCCAGATCCGGAAAGTCGGCAAGCCGTTCCGCCCATTGAAGACGCGGCTGGGCAGGCTTGCGGGCGAGAATAGCCTGGAAACCGGCCCAGGCGGCCTGGCGGACCCTGGGGTTCGGCTCGGTACCCGAGGCCAGGCGGTTGACCAGGGCCTCGAGGTGGGCGGGTTCGCTGCCCAGGGCCCCGACGGCCTCCGCGGCGGCCCGCCGCACCCGGGCGTCGTCGCTGCCCAGCAAGGCCAGGATGCGGTCGATCCGCGTGGCGTCGCCCAGAGTCCGCACGCCCTGGAGGGCGGTGAGCAGCAGTTCCGGCTCGGCGGCCTCGATGTTGGCGGTGAACTCCGGCGCGAACTGCGGCGATCCGATGCTGGCCATGGCGCCCAGAAGGGCGGCCCGAAGGCGGACGGACTGCGGCGGCGCGGCGGCGAAGCGCTGCTTGAGAGGCTCGATGACGGGGGCGGCCACCTCGGCGGGCACTTTCTCGCGCATGGCCAGCATGCCCAGCGAGTTGGCCGCCTCGACCCAGCAGCCCTCCGAGGCGGACGGATCGTTCAGTTCCCCGACCAGGACGGGGATGGCGGCAGGATTGCCCAGTCGGCCAAGGGTGCGGAGGACCACCTCGCGAACCGCCGGGTCGCGTTCCTCCTTCAAGCGGGCGAGCACCGCGTCCGCGTCGGCCGGGTCGGTCAGGGCAGCCACCACGTCGAACACGGCGCGGCGCAGGTTGGGCGCGGGGTCGGCGAACCGCTCGCGGAGGGCAGCCCGGACCGCATCGCCGGGGCGGTGGCCGTCCGAGATCCGGGCGGCGACCGCACCCACCGCCGCCTGGCGGAACTCGAGCAGCGGGTCCGACAGCCAGCCGATGAGCAGTTCCTCCCGCTGCGGCTCGGGCGTAAGGCGATGCACGTTGCGAAGCTGTTCGATCAGCCGGGTGGAGAGCACGGCGCAACGCCGCTCCGTTTCCGCGCGGGACTGCTCGAAGGCCTCGCGGGCGGCCCGATCCCGATCGCGCAGCAGGCCCACCCGGTCGCGCAGCCACCCCGCCTCGTCGAGCGAACTTCTGCCCGCCCACCACTGCCGCCACGCCGCGAGGTCGGCGCCATAGTCGTCGCGGGCCGCCGGACGGAGGGCGTTGATCACCGCAGCCCGGAGCCGATCGTTGTCGGTGGCCAGCAGGTCGACGAGAGCGGCCACAACCTGCCGCTGGTCGAGGTTGAAGGCCAGGGCCTCGACCGCCGCCAGACGTTTCGCGAGCGGTGCCTGCGGATCGGCGGCCAGCCTGCCGAGGTGCTCGGCAACGCCGCCGTCCCGGAACACGGACAGCGCCGTGGCGGCCTTGGCCCGAACGGCTGCGTCAGCCGACCCCAGCAGGCCCATCAGCGGGCCCACCAGCTCCGCGCTGAGCAGCTCCGGGCGCCGCCCGCCCACCGCGGCGATCGCCTCGCACACGGCGATCCGGGGCAGCGGATCCCCGTTGCCTCCCAGGATTTCCACGGCGAGGTCCCGCGCCGCCGGGTAGGTGAGCCGCAGCAGATCCTCGGCCCCGATCCGCCGGACCTCCGGGCTGGCCTTGACGTCGGTGATGATGGTGCGGGCCCGGTCGAGTTCCGCCGCCTGCTCGGGCGTCAGCGCCGGTGCCGCCGGCTGCGTCTGCTGGCCGGCTGCAGTCGCCGCGATTGCCAGGGCGATCAGCATGCACCTCCGCACTGCTGATGTCAGCGTTCGGTACACGAGGACTTCCGTCAACTCCTGATCTGGTGGCGTCTCCGCCCGGCACGCCGATCCCCGAGTCCGAGTCGCCGTCGACCGGCCCCCCAGTCCAGACGCGTCAGTTGTCGAAGGCGGTCCTGAGCGGCTATCCCCACAGTGTGGGTGTCTTTGTAACGCTCCCCGGCGGCGATTGCAACCGCGGCGCAGCCCGCCCGCCCCGGCAGCAGGCAGCGCCGTTCGGCGCCGCCGCCCTGCGGGCATCCGGCGCGGCCTACCGGCCACGGGGCTCAGCCCGCCGCGAGTTCGTCCAGGGCCCGGCCGACGCGCGACAGGCCCTCGCGCAGCAGATCGGGCTCGAGGATGAGCCCCAGCCGGATGTGGCCCGCATCCCCGAAGAACGTGCCGGGCGTGATGCCGGTCTCGTATCGCGCCGCCAGCAGGGCGGCCAGGCGCCCGGCATCCAGGCCCGGGGGCAGCCGGACCCAGGCGAACAGCGCTCCGTCATCACCGTAGCCGGCAAGGTCGGGCCTGGACGCCAGCCACTCGGAAAAAACCGGCCGGCATCGCTGGTACACCCGGCGACAGCGCTCGGCCAGGGAAGCGATGTTGTGAACCGCCTGAAGAGCCACCCGGGCGGAAACGACCGGGTTGACCACGTGCAGCAGGTCGACCACCCGCTCCGCCCGCCTGCAGAACGCCGGGGCGGCGATGATCCAGCCGGCCCGGAGGCCGCCGAGCCCGTAGACCTTGGTCAGCGAGTCGGTCACCACCACGTGATCCCCCAATTCGGCGGCGGACCGGCGGGGCCGGTCGCGGTTGAGGCAGGCGTAGTCCAGATACACCTCATCGACGATGAGCCAGGCGTCATGTTCGCCGGCCAGACGAGCCAGTGCCTCCAGGTCCTGGTCCGGGCAGATCCGTCCGGACGGGTTGTGCAGGTTGGTCAGCACCACGCACCGGGCGCCTCCCGCCAGCCCGTGGGCGATCTCCTCCAGAGCCGGGCGGAAGCCGGCCTGCGGGTGCCGGGAGAACGGCAGCGGGCGCAGCCCCAGGAAGCGGGCGGCCTCGGCGAGCGGCTCGTAGACCGGCCGCTCGACCAACACCGTGTCACCGCGGGCCGCGGCACAGGCCAGGGCGATGAAGTTCCCGGTGCTGGCCCCTGTCACCGGCAGCACGCGGTCCGGGTCCACCTTCCTCAGCTCGGCCAGCGCCTCGATCAGAGCCGGGTGGCCGTAGGTCCCCTCCTCCCGGAGATCCACCGCCGCCACCGATCCGCCGAAGTCGGCGAGCTGGGCCGGCGGGGCGCCGCTCGCGGTAAGCTCATACTTCACCCGGGAATGGGTCTTGGCCCAGTGCATGTAGGTGCGCGCGGTATCGTCCATAAGATCGGGGTTGTAGGGCCCGGGCCCCGGCACCGCAAGCCCGACCTGCCCGCCGAGCCCCGCCAGGATTTTTCTGTCATCGGCGGGCAGGTGCTTGTCACCGCCCGCTTTGGAGAGTACCGTTTTTTGTCGATGCCCCGGCCCGTACCGTGGAGGGGGGGGTATGGGCACGATGTGATCAGGCAGCACGTTCCCCTGGAATCGAGGAATCGCGGATCATGCCCACGAACATGAAAAACCGTTCCGATTTCACCGAGACCCTGGCGGTGCATGCCGCCTTGAGACTGGCCGTGAAACAGAAGCTGTTCGCCAAGGATGAGCGGGTCCGCAAGAGTGCCGACAAGCTGTTGTCCGCCCTGGAGAGCGAACGGACCACCTACGGCAGGCAGCTCAAGATGCTCTCGCTCATGCAGAACGGGGCCAGCATCGAGACCATGCGCCGCAAGCTGCGCTGTTCGAGGCGGACCATCTTCCGCTACCTGAACCACCTCGAAGCGGCCGGCGTGGAGATCACTCTCCAGGGCCAGAAGTACAGCGTCTCGGGAACGTTGGTGAAGTCGCTTCTCAAGTAGCCCACGGGTTGCGGCCGGCGGGCCGGGTCCTCAGGGGAAGCTGATCGCCAGCGCTTTGTCGATGTCATTCACCCGGAAGACGCCCAGGCAGCGGTCGGTGCCCGGGATGGCCGAGGAGTACACGTACTCGATGTTGACGTCGTTCTCGGACATGATCCGGGCGACCTCGGCGAACCCGCCGGGCTGATTCCTGATCGGCAGCCCCACCACGGGCATCACCACGTGGGCGGCGCCCGAGTTCTGGAGGGCCGTCTTGGCCTTCTCCGGGTCGTCCACGATCATCCGCAGCATACCGATGTCGATGGTGTCCACCGCGCTGACCGCCCGGATGTTGATCTCCTGGTCGGTCAGGGCGGCGCACAGATCCGCGATCACGCCGGGCCGATTCTCCAGGAATACCGAGATCTGTTCCAATCGTTCCGCTCGTGTTGCCATGCTGCCTCGCGTCCCTCAACTGTCCCGTGGCGGCGCGACGGCCACCGAACCTCAGGGGGCCCAGGATACGCGATCACCCCGGTTTTGACAAAGGCGGGTCGCCGCGAGCACGAGCCTGCCGGACACGGTCCGGTCGCTTCCGGGCCTGCCACGCAGGGCTGCGTCGTCCGGGCGATGCCCGAGGGAACGGGCGAGCCGGTCAAGACGAATCCGACACGCCTTCGGCCGGAGTGCTCCTGGCCGCCGGAATGGCGGGCGAACACCGGAGACCCCCTCCAGGGACCTCTCCGGCCGCTCCGACGGAAGGTGGTTGACGCCTGCCAAGGTTCGCGGCGCAGGGGGGCGCCGCGCGAACCGGAGTTCGCCGCTCGATCGGGGTCAGGGAGCCGCCTCGAACTCGGCCAGATCGATCCGGAAGCGCTCGATCTCGGAGTCTGCCAGCAGGAAGACGTCGTCCGAGCCGGTCCGCGCCGCGTAGCGCCGTTTCTGGCGGTCCTGGTCGCAGACCCGCTCCGACACGATCAGGCCCTGCTCGGAACCATCCTCGAGGGTGACGCGGACCGTCCGCCCCGGCGTGTCCAGACCGTAGGCGGCCAGATCCTCGCTGCCGAAGGCGACGTAGCGGTGCGTCTTGAGATCCTTGATTCGCAGCAGCAGGCTGGTGATCTTCTTCGGATCCAGGGGCAGATCGGGCTCGACCGCGTACTCCCAGCCCTCGTCCACCCGGCGGAAGCCGTGGCCGGCGCCTCCCGGCTCGACCACCGACACGGAAACCACCTGCGACTCCTCGAACGCGAAGATCGCCCGATCGTGGAACTCGGCCTTGAGCAGGTTCATCACCGTGCGGGCCACCTCGTAGATGGCCGGGCCGTCCTCCCGCATGGCGAGCACACTGTCGCCGTGCGGGTTCAGCCGCAGGGTGTACTCCTCTGCCGGCGGGGTGTACTGCTCGCTGCGGAGCTTCGGCTCGGCCGGCTCGTCCTTCGCGGCATCTGCCTGGTCCGCCTGCTCGTGGCCGGCTCTCTCCGCGGAGTCGGGCTCCTGCTCTTCGGGCGGCGTCTCTTCAGCCTCCACCTGCACGTAGCGGGTGATGGTGGGCGGCTGGCGGGTGATGCGACAGACGAACGCCGGATCGTCCAGACCGAACCGGGACGGCTGGGGATCGGGGAGCACCTTGACGGCCTGGAGCTTCGACAGCGTCTCGGTGAGCTTGCGCACCTCGTCGGCGGCCGCGTCGGCCACCACCGGCTCGACCAGCCGGAACTCGCCCTCCTGGCGGGCCAGGGCGAAGGTGAACCGGCCTCCGGACAGCTCGTCCGGCCGGGTGATCTCCAGCCGGGTGATCTGGTCTTCCGCGATCGCCAGGATGGTCCGGTCCTGGTACTCCACGGGGCTGCGAATCAGCTTGTGCACGTCGGCCAGCCGCACCTTGGCGATCGATTCCGAGTCGTTCCGCCGCACGAAGACCAGCCGCCGGGTCTGGAGGTCGGTGTGCCGGCCCACCGTGATCCGCTCCGGCTCGGGCTCGCCGGGCACGTTCAGCCGGATCTCGGCCTGCGGGGCGTCGAACCCGTACTCGGCCGGTGCCCCCTCCAGGGGCACGAAGTTGACCGCCTTGAGCTCCGAGAGCTGCTTGAGCAGCCCAGCGACCGTCTCGCCGTCCAGGGCCTCACCCGAATCCTGCACCCACTGCCCCTGCTGCAGCAGGAAGGTGCCCTGGCCCAGTGGTGTGGCCAGTTCGATCCGGTCGGCCTCGGTGACCGGGACGGTGGTCAGCCGCATCTCCCGCCACTCGGTCATGTCCGGGGTCATGCGGTCGGCCACGCCCTTGATCACCACCCCCACCGCGGGGTCGCCCTCCCGGCGGGAGTACACCTTGTTGTCCTCGCCGATGGGGGACCGCCGGGAGAGGTGCAGGGTGATCAGCCGGATGACCGGCTCGGGCTCGGCCGGCTCTTCCTCCGCCTCGGCGTCGTCCTGCTCAGCGGCGTCCTCGTCGTCCTCGTCGGGCGCGGGGGACGGTTCGGGCTGCTCCTCGACGGTGGCCTGCACGGTGATGGCGGGCGCCTCCAGCCCGAAGAGCTTCAGGTCGTCCGGCTCACCCTCGATCCAGCTCGACATGCGCAACGAGGCAAGCTGGTTGGCGATGCGGTCGATGTTCTCCTTGACGGCCTTGGCCTTCACCGGAGACTCGAAGGTCCACCCCGTCTCCGAGCGGACCAGGATGTAGGTCTCCGGCTCACCCTGCTCGGGGCGGTGGGTGATCTCCAGCCGCTTCACCTGGTCGGCCTGGATGTCGAAGACGTTCTGATCGCGGTACTCGACCGCCTTGTCGCCGAGCAGCTTGTCGAGCCCGGGCGACACGACGTAGATGTCCGCGGCGCCGGCCAGGCGGACATACGTCTCGCTGTCGGAGATCTCCCTGCCGATCTCGACGCCGATGCTCCGGCCTTCCTTGTTCTCCAGCGTGACCACCGCCTGCGGCGGCTCCAGCCCCGCTCCCTGGGCGGTGAGGCCCTCGCCGGCCGCGTAGCGCACCTTGTACTTCAGGCTGGTGAGCTTGCGGACGATGTTGTCCACCTTGTACTCCGAGGCCGCCACCTCGAAGGGGGCCAGCATCTGCCAGCTCTTGAGGGCCGCTTCCCGGGGGTCGGAGGGGCGTTCGAAGCGCCAGGCCTCCTGCTGGTCGTGAGCCTGACAGGCGAGCTTCACCACCCGGCCGAAGTCGTCCGGAATCAGGGACGTCTCGGCCAGCAATTCCGTGGGCGGTTGCACCGGGCCGCCGGTTTGGGGGGTCTCCGTCCCGGAGAACCAGACGATGGCCAGCACCACCACCAGGCAAACCGCGAGATAGAGCGTCGTTCTGAAGTTCATGGTTGAATCACCTCCGGCGCACGAACCAGACCGCGGCGCCGCACACCGCTACCGCGATCGGCCAGATGGCCCAGACCAGCACCCGAAGGAAGGAGAGCGTCGGGCCTTCGGCGATCTCCAGGGCGGCGGAATCGATCGGCCGGCCGAGGTCCATGATCTGCTCGTTGTCGTTCAGCCAGTGCAACGTGTTGACCAGCAGGGTGAGGTTGCCGGGGTTGCGGGAGCGCAGGGTGAGCCCCTCGGCGGTCAGCATGAGGTCGCGGGCGAAGGCCATCTCGTCGGTGCAGAAGCCACGGGAACTGATGACGGCCATCTTGGCCTCGCCCTTCTCGGCGACCGCCGCCACCGTGAAGGTGCCCACCTCGTCGCCCTCCACCCGGACGACGTACTCGTTCCGCATCTGGTCCAGGTAGGCCTGCACGTCCTTGACGCCCCACAGGCCTTCGCTCTGCTCGCACCAGACCAGCCGCTCCAGCGTGACGCCCTCGGGCGGAGTCTCCTGCAGCCGCAGGGGACAGGTGTAGGGCAGCACCATCGGCAGCACCTTGAGCCGCTCGGAGATGGCGTGATCGGAGAAGGAACAGTCGGTCATGAAGGCGGCGCCCCGCCCGAAACGGTACTTGCCCGGAGCGAAGGGCGTCGCCCGGAGCAGCAGGGTGCCCCAGTCGACCTGGATGCCCCACTCCCCGGCGAGGTGGTCAGCGTACTCGTACTGGCCGGGCATGGGCCCGAAGGGCCCCGGATACCAGCCGGCCAGGAACACCGCCCGGCCGTCCTCGCCGATGGCGTCCAGGATCGCCCGCCGCTGCTCCTCGCCGAAGGGGGTCTGGTCCTGCTGCATCATCGGGTTCGGCGGCGGCGAGGTGGGCTTGAGCACCACGTAGATGGTCCGGGCCGGCGGCGGATCGATCTCCGGCGGCTCGGGCTGGGTGGCCAGGTCCCATTCCTCGACCACGAAGTTGAGGTCCTCCAGATGGAGCTTGACCTGGGCGTAGGCCGGCTGCGGCTGGTTGGGCATGAATCCGCCGAAGAACAGCGGCTGGCCCCCGTGGCGTACGAAGACCACGGCCGTCTTCTGCTCCTCGGTAAGCTGCAGGATCGCCGAGGAGACCTTCTCCTCCCCGCGGAAGGCCCGGTCCTTGAAGGCCATGCTGGTGGAGGCCGAGGGGTCCAGCGGGGGCCAGATGTCGCGGAAGGCCACCACCCTGGCATCGGTCTCCGTCTCCACGATGATCGGGTTGGAGTCCGGAGCCAGTTGCCGGGCGATGTCGTCGAGGTCCAGAGCGGGCAGCTCCCCGATGGTCGCCACCTCCCGGTCCAGCGTTTCCACCAGCTCGGCGTAGCGGGCCTGGGCCCCGGCCAGGAACTCGGCCTGCTCGGCAGGCAGGTTGCCGGCCGCGTTGACCTGCGAACCCACCGTGCCGATGTCCTTGCAGGCCTTGCTCAGACTGCTGTAGAACGAACGCAGTTCCGAGGTGGCCGCACTGTACCGCGGCAGGTCCGCCTCGCAGGCGTTCCGAATGTCCTGCCGCACGGCGCCGGCCTCGCCCTGCAGGTTCTGCAGCAGCATGTCGATCTGTCCCAGGACGGTCCCGCCCGCCGCGGCAAGCGTGTCCCCGAACGCGGCGATCCGGCTCCGCTCCGCATCCAGCAGCGCCGTGACCTGCGGCAGCACCTCGGCCTCGAAGCGGTCCAGGATCTCCCCATGCCCCACCGCCTGCTCCTTGAAGCCGGGCTTGTCCCGCAGGCGTTCGAGCAGTTTCTGCCGCTTCTCGTGGTCCTGGAGCGGGTTGAGCGCCTCGATCTCCACCCTGGAGCGGTTCTCGATCTGGTAGAGCTCCACCAGATCCTCCACGGCGCCGCGGAACTTGGCCTGGTCCTCACCCTCCAGGTCCGTCTCGAAGTAGGCCGTGGTGATCCAGACCTTCTCGTCCAGGTTGTCCAGCAGACGCTCGGTGCCCTCCGAGAGGCTGTTGACGCCGGAGCTGGTCAGGTCCGCCCGGCCGCTGAAGCGATACGCCCCCCACTGGAGCACGCCCACGATCGCCACCACCAGCAGGGTGGCCAGCAGCACGTTGGTGCCCACCAGCAGCCGCCGGCCGGCCATCGGAAGCCCGCTCGCTTTCTTGTCCTCTACCGCCATCGTCGCGACTCCAGCACCTTGACCGTAAGGAACAGGAACAACACCGTCGTCGAGAGGAAGAAGATCAGGTGGTTGGTGTCCACCAGCCCGCGGGCGAAGTCCTGGAAGTGGGCCACGATGGAGAGGTGTTGCAGGACCACCCGCAGCGTGCCCTCCTGCTCGCGGGCCAGGTAGTTGGCCAGGAAGGTGAAGACCGCCAGCAGCACGAAGCTGCACAGCACGGCGATCACCTGGTTCCTGGTGCAGGCCGAGAAGAACAGGCCCACCGAGATGTACAGCCCGCCCAGCAGGATCAGCCCCAGGTAGGTCGCCAGCAGCATGCCGACGTCCAGCGGCCCATACACGGCGATCAGGACGACGTGCAGCAGGGTGGTGGCCAGCATGGCCAGGTAGAACACCAGGGTTCCCAGGAACTTGCCCAGGACGATGTCCGCCTCGCTGACCGGGGCGGTCATCAGCGTCTCGACCGTCCCGCTGCGGAACTCCTCGCTGAGCAGCCGCATGGTGAGCATGGGCAGCACGAAGACCAGGATCAGGGGCAGGTAGTTGCCGAAGGTGATCCGCAGCGAGGCCTCGGCCCCGGGCAGGAAGTTGTCGCTGGTGAAGAAGATGCCGGTGACCACCAGGAAGATGGCGATCACCACGTAGGCGATGGGCGAGAAGAAGAAGACGCTCAACTCGCGACGGGTCAGAGTCCCCACTTTTTGCATCGGGACACGCTCCTTGCACGCACCTGTTGGAAGGCGCCGGGCGCCGGGGTCCGCGGGCGGACCCGCCGGGCCGGTCAGATACCGGGGGCCTGCTGTTCGGCCACGATCTTGACGAAGTAGTCTTCCAGGCTGGCGACCTCGCGGCGGATCTCCCGCAGGCTCCAGCCCTTCTCGGCGGCCAGCTTGAAGATGTCCGCCCGGACATCGGCCCGCTGCGAGGGGGAGATGGCCAGGCGGTGCCAGCCGTCCTCGGAGCGGATCTCGACCTGCCCCACTCCGTCGAGGGCGGCCACGGCCTGGCGGATCTCCTCGGCCGGACCGCTGATCTCGGCGATCAGCGGCGACGAGGCGCTGACCCGCTGGCGGAGTTCGTCGGGCGACCCGCTGGCCACGATGCGTCCGGACTTGATGATGATGGCCCGGCCGCAGACCTGCTCCACCTCGTGCAGGATGTGGGAGCTGAGCAGAATGGTGTGCCGCGCCCCCAGCTCCTTGACCAGCTCGCGGGTCTCGCGGATCTGCGTGGGGTCCAGGCCGATGGTCGGCTCGTCCAGAACCAGCACCTTGGGATCGTGGATCAGGGCGTCGGCCAGGCCCACCCGCTGCCGCATCCCCTTGGAAAGCTGCCCGATGGGCCGGTCGATGAACTCCCCCAGCCAGCACCGCTCGGTCACCCGCCGCAGGGCCGCCTCGCGGTCGCCCCGGGCCATCCCGTGCAGCCGGGCCCGGAACTCCAGGTACTCCCGGGCCCGCATCTCGGGGTACAGCGGCGCCGATTCCGGCAGATAGCCGATGTTCCGCCGCACCTCCATCGACTCGTGGAACACGTCGTGCCCCACCACCGTCGCCGACCCGCTGGTGGCCGGGTGGAAACACGTCAGGATGCGGATGGTCGTGGTCTTGCCCGCCCCGTTGGGCCCCAGCACGCCGACGATCTCGCCCGCCCCCACGTCGAAACTGATGTTGTCAACGGCCGTGACCGGGCCGAACCGCTTGATCAGATTCTTGACTTGTATCATGGCCTACCGACGAACTCTTCTGTCCTGTATCCACATCGGTGTTCGGTCGATAAACAGCGCCCCACGGTCCTCACTCCTAACTGCCTGTTGAAAAAGAGGGCAGGCACCTCGCAATACGGCTTGTGCGATGCCGTGAGAGGGCCCCCGGCCGGAGCCAGTCCCCTTTTTCAACGGGTTGCCAACCTCCAGGGGAGGGCCTTTTACACAGGATGGCCCGTTTGTCAAGCCCCCGCCCCGGGCCGCCCCCCGGCACCCCCGGGAGCCTACAGTTTCTCCCCTTCCGAGACGTCCGACTGCCTCTCCCGCCGGCCCTGCTCCGGATTCAGCCGGTATTCCACCATGCCGGGCGGCTCGGGGAAGGCTTCCTCGACGTCCCAGGGCGGCTGCTGGAAGGCACAGAACTCGGTGAGATAGGCCGAGACGCGGTCCCAGACCATCTGCCGGGTCCGCAGCTCGAGACCGAGCCACACCCGGGCCTTCAGCGCGATGGGAATGTGGGGATCCCGCAGGTACCGCTCGGCGACGTCGCGGCGGATGATGCTCAGCTTCTCGAGCTGCCGCCGGGTGTTGCGGTCCTGGGCGGGGTCCTTCTGGTAGTAGGCATGGACCTCGCGGGCCAGTTCGACGGCGGCCACGCTCTTCTCCGCGTCCCCGGCGGCCAGCTCCCGCAACGACCGCATCATCAGCTCGGCCACCACCATGTTGGCGGTCTTGAAGCCGGCGGCCGCGTCGCGGAGGTCCTGCATCACGAACTCGCGCAGCGGCTGGAAATACTGCGCCTTGGGGCTGCCGTCGGGATTGCGGTTCACGTCCCGCAGGTAGCGGTAGTACTTCTCCGCCTTGCCCACGCTGGCGGGATCGCCCGAGAAGTAGAGCTGGGGGATGGCATAGTGCAGGAAGTTGAAGTGGCCGATGCGGTACTGCCGGGCGGTCTGCCCCTCGGCCACGTAGCGATCGTCGGGGAACTGCTCGGCGCTGACCTCCAGCACGGTCCGGTGGTAGTGATCGATGAACCGGGGATCGGGCAGCAGCTCCAGGTACGATTCGTTGGGACGATCGAAGTTCGGGGCCAGCACGATCTTGCCGCGTTTGACCATGTTGTCCAGGGCGAAGAAGATGAAGCGCCCCGTGTTCATGGCGTCGTGCGGATTGAGGTTGAGCTGCCCCCGGGTTTCCATGTCGCCGAAGCTCGCCCAGTACAGGGCCATGGCGAACGGGCTACGCCAGTCGATGGGGCCGTAGCGCTCCATCAGCGCCAGCATCCAGTCCACATCCATGTGGTACCGCTCGCGGAGCACGGCGGAGCGCAGAGCGGCCAGCAGCCGTTCCCGCGCCGCGGCGCTCTCCGGCTCGCTCAGCAGGGTCATCTGCCGGCCGAAGAGCGTGTAGGCCTCCTCCTCCGTACGGGTCTTCAGGTAGCGGGCCAGGGAGATCTCGTCCCGCAGATGCCGGGCCACGAACTCCAGCAGGGTGGCATCCGGAGTGAGCTCCACCTCCCCCAGGCGAGCGGCCAGGGCGGCCATCTCAGGGTCCTCCCGCAGCATCCGCTCCAGGTCCCGCGGAGCCTCGACGATGCGGCGGAAACGATCGATCTCCTCCTGCTCGGTCATGGCCGGCGGCGGCGCCCCCAGCACCCGCTCCATCTCGACCGCCAGCTCCTCCTTGTAGTTCCAGTGGTGGTCGTCGAGGAAGTCCCCCACCTTGTGCCAGTAGATCCAGGCCAGCTCCTTGTAGAGCGTGACCGACTTGGGGTTGTAGGGGATCCCCCGGTCGCGCAGCAGGGCGATCCCGTTGTTCACCCACTTCCAGCGCTGCTCGGCCGTGTAGGTCGCCACCGAGATGTTGTAGGCCTGATTCCAGGCATGGAAGGACCACACGCTGGGGAACCGCGGCGCCAGCCGGCAGATCGAGTCCGCCAGCTCCTTCAGCTCGTAATACTTGCCGTCCTGCTTGAGCCGCTCGGCCCGGGCGAAGGCCACCTGGATGGCCACGGCCCGGAAGGTGCCCGTCCTGGCCAGCAGGGTCTCGATGGGCGGCAGGCCCCGCACCGTGTCGGGATCGATCACCAACTGGCTGTCGAGCCGGACCCGGTTCATGGGCTCGACGAGCAGGCTGGCTCCCACGACCGCGGCCACGGCCAGAACCGCGGCCACGAGCTGCACCACGCGCTCGCTGCGGCGGGCTGCACGCCGCTCGGCCAGGTAGG
>Ga0180432_10004731_pt1 | contig 18475 bp, 12 predicted proteins | sample SS_ome_10_FD_132414 | JGI IMG/M metagenome (GOLD analysis project Ga0180432, IMG submission 132414) | Hypersaline lake sediment archaeal communities from the Salton Sea, California, USA - SS_1_MS_2 metaG | ecosystem: Environmental > Aquatic > Non-marine Saline and Alkaline > Hypersaline >...
CGCTAAAGGTCGAAAGTTCGCCTGTGCGTTAACGACCGCCTCCGCCATGGATATAAAAGGACTTACGAAAATCGCAGCATGAAAATCAATCACAAAAAACAAAAAGATGAAGGATTGTATTACTGAGTCACGCGACTTGGCACCTGATCTGTCGACCGATGGTTTGGTGCTCCACTTTAGCTCGGACAGATCAGGGAATTGGGACCTGTACGTTACGACCCGGGCAACAACGCATGATGACTGGGGAGAGCCTAAGAGTCTTGATGTGATTAACACGACACATGGCGAGATGTGTCCACGCATGACATCCGATGGACTAACGCTCTACTTCACGGACACGTACGACCATCGGCCCGGTGGACAAGGCGACATCGATCTTTGGGTATCAAAACGAGCCACGACAGATGATGACTGGTCAGAGCCGACGAATCTTGGACCAATGGTGAACAGTTCATCTCACGATTTCGCACCGACCGTTTCGGCCGATGAACTGGCCATTTTCTTTGGCTCCACGAGGCCTGGCGGATTCGGTGCTTGGGATATCTGGGCGACGACCCGAACAACGACCGAAGATGACTGGGGGCAACCTAAGAATCTGGGCCCCCCTATAAACACATCGTTCACCGATGATACGCCCGTCATTTCATTTGACGGCACCATCTTGTACTTCAAATCGAGGCGACCTGATAACGGCGACCACAACCTATGGCAGGCATCAATCGAACCGGTTGTAGACCTCAACAGCGACGGCATTGTTGACGCCGCCGACATGGTCATCATGGTTGACCACTGGGGCACCGACAATTCATTATGTGATGTTGGTCCGATGCCCTGGGGCGATGGTATCGTCGATGTCGAGGATTTGATCGTCCTTGCCGAGCATTTATTCGAGGAAATCCCATGATCTGGAAGGCGTGACAATATTAACCGTTCCCCGTTTGAGTAGGGACAAGCTTTGAAGGAGAGAAAAAATGAAACGATTGAATAGCAATTTTCCATTTTGGTGACGAGACATGTAAATTCATAGTTCGGTCAGACTCGTCGTTTTGAAAGGGGCACTATTTAAAAAGCAATTGTTTTAGGAGGTTGACCATGTTCTCAAATACAAAAACCATTTTCATCGCTTGTTTTATTATTGTTACTCTAAGTGGCGTTTTTCAAATGACCGCTAACGCTTCGGAAGAAGAGATGAGAGCAGCGATGCAAGGACTGATAGATGGACTCAACGCCCATGATACAGCCCAGATGACTTTGCATTGCACCGATGACATCGTGTATGATTTTGTGGCCCAGCCGCCCCCTCTGAATGGTAAACAGGAATTAGCGGCCTTTTTTGAAGGACTCTTCCAGGGAGTCCCGGATTTCCAGAGTACGCAGACTCGCATCCTGGTTTCCGACAATATCATGGTTACTGAAGCTGTGGCCACTGGAACGCATTTAGGCGAATTGTCTGGGATTCCACCGACGGGCAGCAATCTTCAAATGGCCCCGCTGCACATTTGGGAATTTGAAGGGGACAAGATTAAACGGGCCACGGAGTATTTGGATATGGCGAGCACGCTGATCCAAATGGGTTTGATGCCAGCTCCAGAGCTTGACCCGGCGCTTCTGGTTCCTTCCTTCCCGCTACCGGATGCAGAGCCGACCGGACTTTCTCCCATAGACGCTGTCGAGGATTTTGTTTCTCGCTACAATGCTTGCGATCTATCCGCCATGGCCAAGATGATTCATCCCGATGCGAACATTTTGATCGCTCCACTTGGGATTCCCCTATCTCGCAGTGCTTATATTGCTGTGGGTGAGATGATGTTTCAGGGATTCTCCGAAATGCCCATGGAGATCGTGCGGGCTATTGACCTGGGAGATGGCTGGGTGGTGTCTGAGTTACTGATCACAGGGACGAACGACGGCCCATATATGGGAATGCCAGCTACAAGACGTTCCATTCAGGTGAGAGGAGTAAGTCTTCAACGGTACAATGCAGAAGGTCTGCTCACCGATCTTTCCAGCTATTACGACAACCTAACTATGCTGGCGCAGCTGGGCTTATTTCCCCCACCCGATCCTGAGGCAAACAAGGCCCTTGAACGGCGTGTCTTCGAGGAGATCTGGAACCAAGGGCTTTTAGACGTTGCAGACGAGGTTTTCGCCCCGGATTCCATTCTTCACCTTGGCACAGACGATGTACAAGGGCCTGAAGGTTTTAAAGAATATGTGGCCGGGTATCGCGCAGCCTTCCCTGATATCCACTGGACCGTAGAGGATCAGATTGCCGAAGGAGAGATGGTAGTCACCCGACTAACCGGCACTGGCACACATCAAGGCGAACTGATGGGCATCCCGGCTACTGGGCTGCCGATTACGGCCACAGCAATCGCCACTGTGCGCATTGCCCAAGGCAAAATCCAGGAGAGCTGGAGTTCCTGGGACGCTCTGGGCCTAATGCAGCAACTTGGTGTGATGCCGATGACGAGCACTGATTTTACGTGGGGCGCGCCGTCTGAAGTGACCGGGGATCCGGGTGATCCGGCGGCGAATACAGCTCAGGTTCTCTACTTCATCCAGAAATTCTGTAATGAGCAAAACGTGGCTGCATTGGATAACACCCACAGTTCTGACGTCATTGCGCACGATCCCGTCATTCCCGGCCATCCTTCGCCTTACAATATGTACAAGCATGTTTGCTTGCTGTACCTCGCAGCCTACCCTGATTTTCGTGTCACTACTGGGAACATAATTGCAGAAGAAGACAAGGTAGCGGTCCGCTGGACGGTGAATGGAACACATCTTGGTGAACTGATGGGTATACCTCCCACGGGAAGGCCAGTAACGTTTACAGGGATGACCATCCATCGCCTTGCTGATGGTAAGATCGTGGAGAATTGGTGGTCCTATGACGCCCTGGGGATGATGCAGCAGATCACAGCGCCTGCGGAACCCGAACCTCCACAACCATAAAAGCGAATCTCCACCATGTTTGTTTTGGCTATCTAATTAGGGCTGTGAGTTTACCGCTTGCAGCCCTTTTTTAATTCCCAAGACATCCCACAAAATCTCACGACATACCGTTTATCGCGTCTATTTCGAGCCAGAACAGACGATCCGGCCTCGATGGGTATCACACATCCCTCAAGCGTTCGTCTGCCAAGTGTATGAATTCACAAACTCCATATCCGCCTCTTCATCACGCTTCGGAAAATCTCTTTCCCGCTGCCTCATCTCAATCATAGCAAAGGCCAGAGCCTCAATCGCCGGATAATCACCAAACTGTAAGTCCACGACCTCTCCCGGCTCGATCCCGCTGAGAAAAGTCGCAACCTTACTGTCCTTCAAGAACAACTGCCGGTTCTCCGGATCCAGAAGCTCTTTGATTGCCGTCAGAATAGATTGATACAAATGCTCCTTATCGAGTATCGATGTCCGGTAGAAATTAAACCGACGCTTCTTTTTTTTATGCCGCTCAGCATTCAGCCTGCCGATGTAGGGATATGCGGCATCGTTGCTGAAATCCCCCATCCATATCTTCGGCTCGTACCTTCGGTCAAGACCATCACAGAAGTTTATCAGTTCCCGGATATCAAAGGATTCTGCTTCATCGAGAAGATGGATATCGTAGTGGTCCCCATGCTTTTCTTTGTCCATTGCGATAACGACGGCGAAGCCTTCTCGTTTGCCAGGAAAAGCCACAGCGCCGTATATCGCCCTGCATTGCTGTTTCAGTTCCTTCTGAGTGAATTCGTAGCCTAACGGGGCTGTGTTGATATCCATTTTATTATCCTTTTATCCCTTTATACCGTTTGATACCACCCTTCGTCGTCCTCATCTTCATCCGGCCCTGGATCAGTAGCTCCCGGCCTGAGCAGGTGGTCGTATTCGCCTTCTTCGAAGTCCGGATCAATTCCCGTATGTGTTGGAAAAGGGCCGGCAGATTCATTTTCCACCATGCGGAGTGCCTCGACAGCGGCATATGTCAATGCTTCCAACGCCGGGTAATCGCCGCGTTCCAATTCGTCCCCTTCACCCGATTCAATCTCACCCATGTAGCTGAGCACTTTGCTGCTCTTCAAGAACATGCGCCGATGCTCTGGATTGAGGAGTTCTTTCAGCTTACCCAGCACGTAGGGATAGAATGGTTCCATCTCCATCAAGTCTGTCTCACTTAGATAAAAGCCAGAATCGTCTCTCATTTCGTACATGAACTCCTCTGCCGAATCGTTCGTCGTATCGCCCACCCACATGTACGGCTCATACTTGGAGTGCATTAAACCACAGTGCCGGATAAGCTCTCGCATGTCGAAAGATTCAAACTCATCGAGAAGGTAGATTTCCCAGCCCGGTGGTTCTTGCGAGCGCACAATCGCCAGCACGACTACAAATCCCGGTCGTTTTCCCGGCCAAGCCAACCCCCCGTACACGGCTCGGCTCTGATTCCTCAACTGTGCCTGTGTAAAATCCTGCCCTAAAGGGGCTGTTTTGATATCCAGTTGAATACTCCTGTTATTCATTATCGCGTCCCCAAACAGGTCCTATCTTGCGAGCGCACGACGTCCTCCCCACGGCCAATAGGCATCCGGATTGACTTTCCCATATTTTATATTCAAACGGCGAATCTCTTCGTTGGTAATGCTCGGCTCCCAGTTGTCTTCAAGAGCGGCAAACGACAAAGCCTCGATAGCCGGGAAGCTGCCAAGTTCCAAATCCGTTTCTTCGTCCTCGTTAATCTGCCCCAAATAATCGATGATTTGGCTATCCTTGAGGAATAGCTCGCGATTCTCCGGCTTCAAGATAGGACGGAGGCTCTGGAGAATGAATTGATAGGGTTTATCCATGCCGATGATCGTCGGGCGGATCAAGGAAAATGGATTCTGCCGTTCCTGATTTAATCGTTGAATGATGCGATTTGCAGCGGCATTGTCCGGATCACCGTACCAATCAGCGGGCTTGTATTTGAGATGGAGGGCCTCACATTTATGAATGAGTTCCGCCATATCCCGGCTTTCAACTTCATCGAGTAGAACGATTTCGCGTCTCGTACGTCCGAAACGCCGGAAGCTATTCATGGCGACGACGACAGCGAAACCGGGATTCTTGCCCTGCCAAGTGACGGCGCTGCGAACCGCCTTACAGCATTCCTTCAAAGCCCTAACATCAAACGTCTGGCCTAATGGAGCGGCTTTGACCTCACTCCATTCAATCTGAGTAAATTCATTGTATTTTGACATAACTGGATACATGGTACTTTTTCCTCTCAATGCCTTCTTCGGTTTCCTATTTTGAAGCCACGAGTCAGGGTATTGTTGTCCCAGGGCTTATGGTTTGGATCAACTACTTTAACGTCTTTTTCATCTCGCATCATCTCGATAACCGCAAAGGCCAATGCCTCGATCAACGGGTAAGCGCCCAGTTCAAGCTCCGTGATATCCTCAGACTCGATCCCGCTCAGATAGCTTAATATCTTGCTCTCATCCGGCAGGAACAACTGGCGACGATCCGGAGCCAACAATCGTTTGATTTCATCGAGGATATAGGGGTACAGCGGCTTCATTTCCAGAAGCTCAAACGGTTCGATGGGGCTGAACGGCTGACGCCCTCGTTTCACCAAGTTCTCATTCATCTCCTGTGTGAAACGGTTCGCCGGGCCATACTGCCCATCGCCGATCCAAATTTTCGGGCTGTATTTTGAATCGAGCGCGCCGCAATGCCGAACAAGGTCTCTCACACTAAAAGACTCGACCTCAGCGAGTAAACAGACTTCATTTCTTGCCAAAGGGGGAGCATGGTTCATCGCCACGACGACAGCGCCACCTTCCCGTTTGCCGGGCCAGACAACACTCGCATAGACAGCGCGACAACAATATTCCAATCCCCGAATGTCAAACGTTTGACCTAATGTCGCATTCTTTAAATCTTCCCATGTAACCATCTTTGCACTCCTTATACTAACACATAGCCGACGGAGGTCTTCTCCTTCGTCGCGGCCACGGTCGGTCGATTGCAACCCCCTTTTCTCGCAATGCTACTGCCGTAAAGCCCAGGGCATCTATGGCGGGAAAGGTACCAAGCTCAAGGTCCGCAATTTCGTTTCTCTCGATACTATTCAGATGGCCTTTTGTCCGGCTTTCATCTTTGAGATGCAATTGTCGGCATTCCTCGTTTAACATATTTTGAAGAGTACCCAGCAGGTATGGGTAGGGACGTTCCAAGTCTTCCATAATGAGCGTGGATGAAACATGGAAGCTCCGCTCTCCTTCGTTGGCTTCCTTGGAACGAGCTTGAGATTGTCGATTATGCTCTTTAATAATGAGATCTGCTGAAGTGTTTTTCGGATTCCCGATCCATCGGGTTATCTGGTACTTGAAGGCTAATACTCCACATTGCCGAACGAGCCTGAGAAGGTCCATCGACTCGAATTCATCGAGTAGATAGATATTGTATCGACCACACTGCTTATCGCGCCCCAGACCGAGAACCACTGCAAATCCTTCTCCCTTTTTCGGCCAGCCTACACCCCCATATATCGCATGAAAATGTTCGGTCAATTCTTCCGGCCTAAAGGTATGACCTAATTCCGCGTTCTTCACGTCTTCCCATTCAATCATCTTCGTACTCCTTACGATAAATCACTTTCACTAAAATAGAATTTCCCTTCAACACCGTAGATTCCGTATCGAAGGCAATCACAGGTATGATCGTTCACCTTCAAAGGCTCGTCTTTGGCGTCCTTGATTTCGGTCCCCTCAGCCCACTTGTAGCCGCTCATCTCCCGGATCGTATTCTTACAGGTCTTGAAGATGAACAGCCGGGGCTTGCCATCGTCCTGAATCTTCAAAGCGGCCTGGACCGCCTCAATGCCCAGATGGATGTCCTTCTTGGCGGGCATGGTAGCGAGTCCGAGCTTACTGAATTCATGGCGCTCCTGGGCATCGTGGTCCGCCCACGTCACACGGTACTTTTCACGACCGCTTATCTGTTTGATCCGCTCGGCGTGATAGGCCAACGTCTCTCTTGCCTGATAGTGTTCGGCATAGACATACCAGCGTCGATCCGGGTCCCGCGCCAGCCACAGGCAGGCCAGGGGATTGTTATAGCCCCAGTCAATCGAGCGATACCGCGTCCAGTCGTCGGGTATCTTGAAGGGCTTAATCACGTGGGCATCACGTGAGAAGGTCTTATAGACAGCCCCGGACAGCGCCGCAAAGTAGCCCTTGATCCGTGTTTCCTGGACTTCGGGAGGCCACTCGGCTATCATGGCGTCAATCTCTTTATCATCGACGTAACCGCCCCGGCTTTTACGGTTATCGTTCAAGTCGGCATAGAAAACCGCGTCCGTGTCGGGAAGGTATTGAATTCGTTCCTCAAGCCATGATTGCGGGATGATGGGCGTCATGCTCTGTGCGGAAAATCCGTTCTTATCCATCAGCCGGGCTTGTATCTCCCGCCAGATTGCCTCACTGTCGGTCTTGCACTGTTCGTCCCCGTAGTAGGCGTCAATCGCCCGACCTTCAAAAGCCTTTCGGCCCTGCTCGTAAGCCTTGAACTCGATTCGATTGCCGTTCACTAAGCGAAGCTCAGAGGGTATTTCGTTCTGCTTGTTATGCCAGCTAATGCCATTAGGCTGGATTTGAGACAGAGGTAGGTAGGTTTTAATCTTCTCGCTCCATAGGAGTTTGCCGACAAGCGGCCATGAATTCGCTCCGGCCCAGATGGTAGCGTTCCTCGGTGTTCTCCGATAAGGATGCACTCCCAAAGCAAAAGAGCAGAGGTCATATCCGATGTTGCCCTCAGACTTGCCGGAGCGGTTCCCCCCGCATAGCCAGCGGTTCTTAGCCGGGTTTCGGTGAAATTCCCGTGGGGCAGGTAATGGCCGATACAAGAGAATCGCCTTGCCAATACTTCGTATCTGCCTATCCGTTAGCATTCTTGAGCAATGCCTCCCTGATTTGCTCGCATTCCTCATCGGTGAGGGTGTTTTCGTTCTCAATAACTAAGTGCTCGACCGCTTTGCCTTGTTCCCGGTCGAATACATGCCGGGCCAGCCGCTCCGAGCCGGAGTATTTGCCAGCCTTCATGTTCTTAACGAGCCTCAGTGCCGTCTGCTGAGCCTGTGTCAGTGTCTTACGGTCCAGTTTGGCAAGCTCAGCGTTCGTTAGGGTCATGTACTTGCAGAACCAAACCCAGAGGTTTGTCCGACGAACAGGTGGCCCTTTGGGATTGCCGGATTCGCCGGGTTTGAATTGATGCTCTTTCGGCGGTTGCTTATACCCGGCTTTTGATTTTCCCTGTTTGGCAGGGACTTTCTTACCCTTTATTGTCCTTTTCTTCGCCATCTTCTTATGCCCCCAAATCACTAAAATCTTGTTTTTCGCTCCAATACTGACGTATAGCACTGACGTATGAGAGTTGTCTCATTCATAAGCTCCGCCCACACACAGACTTTGGTGCTGATGACGTTCCACTATGGAAGCCGAACGTCGTGTTTTTAACCTTGCAGAAACCAAGTCTTTCGAGCACTGAAAATCGTCTGAATCATTTGTCCTTTGCTTTGTGTTCATACGTCACTTTCCACGTCACTTACTCTTATTTCTGTTTATGCAATGAGTCCGGCGTTGTCTCTGCAATGAGTCTGCAATGGTTTTCGCCGTATGAAAAACGCTTATAATTGCTTGAAGGACAAGTGCTTAGGAGGGGATATTCAAATCGACACGCAGGAGGTCACTGGTTCAAGTCCAGTATCGCCCATTTTCCTAACCTGCTGCGTGTAAAGCACTTGCCTCGCCTTCGTAATCTATCTTGCCCTTTCTGAACCGCTCAAGTCCGGTTCATACGTACCAGATACATACTTTTTTCCTTTCTTCTCTTTTTCTCTTGTGACATGACGGCGTCTATCAACTGCCTGAGCCATTTGTCTGTGATGATATCAATACGCAAATAGCGAATCGCCTGGGCTTGAGTCAGAAGACTTGGACACGGCTTTCGTATCCGCCATCACTTGTCATCGTAAGAGTGTCAAAAATACTCCTATGTCAATGAGTTAAATAGACCTCCTAACTATCAAGCAAGAACTCGCATGCTTCTAAGGTGTTACACTATAAAAACTTATGATATTCACATGACCTCGGCGTTTTCCCCAGGCGTCATTTCCTGAACAGAGGGCCATATCTCTTTGGTGAAAAAAGCCCATCACGGGGATCATATACCAGCGGCTTCCTCAATCTTCCTCCCGAGCAATTGTTGCAAGGGATTTGGCCTGATCATGTACGTACTCCAGGCGTGCTAGAATACGTTGTTAGTTATATCTCATTCTTTTGGAAGCATCCATCTGACTCCGGCCACGGGCCAAACACTCCGGAGATCAACAGTTGGTATGGCTTGCCGGGATAGGTCCAGATAAACAAAGCTTGCACGCTTTCTATCCCAAGGATAGCATAAGGAAGTGATGCAGGGGCCGCATAGACGTTGTCATTACAGCGTTATTTAAATGGATCTGTCACATGACGTGGACAGTATAGTCTGTTTAAGCAAGAAGGGCTCCGGCTGGGCGAGAGAAGTTGAGAGACCCACGGGAACACTTGCTTACAAACGAGATGAGGCTTACAACAGTGACTTCCAATATCCCAGTAAGAAAGGAGATGTTGACATGAAACAGAGATATCTGCTCAGTATTTTTGTTGTTCCAAGCCTGGTTTTGTTGCAGCCTATCTCCCCGGTGTGGGCGAGCTACCTCCAGACAGGCTCCCGCGTCCAGAGATTTCTCGACGCAGCGGCAAACGGCGATATTGTGACGGTCAAATCGCTCCTGGATACTGACCCGGATCTGATTCGTGCAGAATTCAGAGGCTTTACGGCCCTGCACATGGCGTCGGAGATGGGCAATAAACCGATGATCGAACTGCTTCTCCGAAAGAAAGCTGATGTCGGAGCAGTGGAGAGTACGCTGGGTTATACGCCGTTGCACATGGCGGCGCGCAAGGACCGCATATCCGCCGCTCGGCTGTTGCTGGCAGCGGGCGCTCCAATTAACGCCGAGAATACAAAGGGGAGAACACCCCTTGCGATTGCCGCCCGGGATGGGTACAAAGATCTGGCCGCACTGCTGATCGAACAAGGGGCAGACGTCAACATCCAAGCGTCGGACGGAGCAGGGCCATTGCACCTCGCGGGTCTTAAGGGATACGAACCCCTGGTCAGGCTCCTGCTGGACAACGGGGCCAACACCTCGGCGCTGACTGCAAACGGAATGACCCCTGTGGATGCTGCGTTGGCAAATGACCATGCGGATGTGGCCAACCTGATCCTGAGGTACTCACAGGTTCAAGCGAGCCGGCCGGCACCTGCGGATCCGTGGAGGGCGAACCATACTATTGCATTCGCCTCCGCCCGCGACGGGAATTTTGACATCTACCGGATGAAACTGGATGGCTCCAATCTGGAGAAACTCACGTCCGACCCCGCCATCGACGGAGCGCCGGCCTGGTCGCCCGATGGAAGCAAGATAGCCTTTCATTCGAAGCGCGCGGGGAATCGAGATATCTATGTCATGAATGCCGACGGATCAAACTTGCAGCGGCTGACCGATCACCGCGGTGAAGATATGGATCCCGCATGGTCCCCGGACGGCACCATGCTTGCATATCATTCCGACAGAAATGGCAAGGACGACATCTACGTGGCGAATTCCGACGGCTCGGACGCCAAGCGGCTGACCGACGGCTCGGCTGATGACTTTGCGCCTGACTGGTCGCCCGACGGCAGTAAGATAGCCTTTTACTCGAATCGTGACGATGACCTCGAAATCTACGTGATGAACTCAGACGGGTCGGATCCGAAACGATTGACGGACAGCCCGGGGCGGGATAAGTCTCCTGTGTGGTCGCCGGACGGCCGACGCATTGCGTTCCACTCACACCGATCCGGGAACTATGACCTTTACGTGATGAATGCGGACGGCTCCTCTCTGAAAAGGCTTACGGATGGAGCGACAAACGAGGCGCGTCCGAGCTGGTCGCCCGACGGTCAATGGCTCGTATACGGCGTTGCAGGCTCGGGAAAATACGGAATCTATGCTATCAGGACCGACGGCGCCGAGACTGTTCAAATCAGCAACGAGGCGCGACTTGACGCTGCTCCGGCATGGAAGCCGCAAGCTCCTCCGGTCGCCAGACCTGAGAAGGGCTCCGGCACCCTTCAACCAGCATCTGACAGCACGGTAACAACTGAACCCAAACCCGTGTCCAGTGAAATCGGCGGAGAGGTGACTGTCACCGGCCTACTCGTGGGCAAGGGGACCGTCAAGCACAAGATGACGCTGATGTTCTTCAAGAATGGAAAGGCTGGCATAAAGTTTGGGGAGGGAGGACGATTGCTCAATCCATTCCGTGAACCCTCCAGTGATGATCGTTTCACACTTTCAGTCGATACCAGCCAATTTGATGCGGACGAATTTATTCTAACCCAAGTCACAGGTTCAGACAGTGGGACCTGGCCTCTTCTTCAGGACGGACGGGGGGCGGTGATGGTTTTCAAGTTTGCCGGGTGCGGTTACACGATAGACGTGGGAAACGTCGTTGCGAAGCAGGATCAGCTCGCTTTGACGAATCCGGACGTTTTGAAAAAATCTCCTTATTATGTCGGACAGGAGACGGCCGACTCGAGTGGATGCGTCTTTCTATTCGCGGATTCGCAAAGAGAGCCGATTCCATCAAAGAAACTACCTACATCGCTGGAGAAAAAAGAAACCGATCCAAACGTAGTGATCAAGCTGGATTCTGCGAGGAAGACATTACAGGAAAGAGCTGAATCTGAACGACACCGGCAGGAATACGCTAAGTGGCTCAGGCTTGCCGAGACGGCGGAAAAGGACGGCAGCCCAACAACAGCGATGCAGCTTTACAAGGAAGCTCAGGCCTTTGCAGAGATGCAGGATTTCGCATCTTTACGGGCAAAGATTGATGCGCTTGAGCAGCAAATAGTCAAGAAGCGAGCAATTGAAGAACGAGCCAAAGTCTCGGTCGACTATGGCTCTCGTAAACACCGTCTTGATCTGAGTCTTAAAGGCCGGGGGTGGGTCCATGATGTGTGTTTTTCCCCCGCCGGCGACAAAATTGCATCGACCGACAAGGGCATGATCAGAATATGGGATGTGTCGACGAGTACTTGTTCACAATTACTTAGAGGCCATACCAAAGACGCTGGATTAGTCTGCTTCTCAGGGGACGGTAACTTCGTAGCATCCGGTGAAGCCCGGGACAAGGTCATCAAGGTATGGGATTCCTCAACAGGCCGGTGCCTCCGCACGATTCGAACCGGACACCGTAAAGACCTTCTCGACATTTGCTTTTCTCCCGATGGCCAGCTCATCATTTCCGCAAGTGATGATAAGATGCTTAAGTTGTGGGATGTGAATACAGGACATAATGTCAGGACATTCCAGGGGCATGGGGCGGGAGTCTTCTCCGTGGATTTTGCCCCGGACGGCAGAAGCATCGCCTCTGGTAGCTGGGATAAGACAATAAGACTGTGGGATGTCCAGAGCGGTGAACTGCTTAAAACATTGAAGGGCCATAAGTCAACTATAGAGTCTTTGGCCTTCTCCCCCGACGGAGGTTACATCGCAGCATGCGAGTATTGGGGTAACAAAGTCATCGTTTGGGATGTCGAGGCGTCACGAGCTATAGTGAAAGAGGACCTTACTTGTGCATTATGCGTCGCATTTTCGCCCGGTGGTGACCACGTCGCGGTCGGAGACGCGTACGGGCAGGTCCACATATTGAATGTGAAGAATGGCCAATGGGCCAAGAAGTTCAGATCACACAAGGGATTCCTGGGATTCGTGAGGATTAACGCAGTGGCGTTTGTTCCAGACGGCAGGCACGTGGTTGTTGGCGCCGATAACGAGTCTGTGAAAGTGTTTGTATTTGAATGAGGAAGTCTGGTATATCTCTGCGGTGGTGTCAATCCCTGGCTGTCGGCATAGCGGACCTCCTAATAGACAAGCAAGACCTCACAGCCATCCCTCCCCTTGGGCATCCTTCAGAATGTTGTTCTTGAGCTTCTTCAAGGATGCAGGGCTCGACTTAAGCTTCTCGGGATCGATGGACGGCAGGTGCCGGGGTAACGTTCAGTCGATCATCTGTGTCATACAAACCTTGATAAAAGGTGCAGGCTGCCGTAGAATAACTATACGACATTTTATTTTGCTATTCCAATGACGGGGAGCTTGATCATGAGTTTTCAAATACGTTCCATTTCCATTCAAGTAACCGAGATGCTCTGTCTGCTCCTGAGTGTGTGGCTTACCCCTTCATCCGTTGCACACCCTTCTGCAATCGAACGCACGTATCCCAAGTCGTCCTGGCAGACAAAGACGCCTTCAGAGGTGGGCTTGAATTCGCAAAAGATTGACGCCGTCGCTCAGCTTCTGCAAGGGCGAGGCTGTATCGTTCGACACGGCCATATCGTCAAGACCTGGGGCAGCCAATCTCAGAAAGGCGATTGGATGTCATCGAGCAAGCCGGTCTTCAGCACATTACTGTTTTTCGCCGTTCAGGAAGGCAAACTGGAATCGGTGCACACCCCGATCAAGCGATTCGGCTGGGATTTGCATCCCAAAGACCAGACTATGACGTTTCACCACCTGGCCAATATGATCAGCGGATATGCCCGTCCGGAAAAGCCGGGGGCGGCATGGGCGTATAACGACTACGCCATCAACCTGTACCGCCTGACCCTTTTCGATCGTCTGTATCAGGAGACACCGGCCGCTGTGGCAAACGATTCGCAGCGTCTGGGGCCTTTGCGATTTGAAGATGGTCTGTCATTTAGCAGGAAGGCCCGCGTTGTTGCTTCGGTGCGAGACTTTGCCCGCTTAGGCTGGTTCTGGTTAAACAAGGGTAAATGGGAACAAAGACAACTCCTGTCGCGCGACTTCTTTGATGAGTATTGCAAACCCCATGTGCCTAAGACGCTGCCCCATACGGGCAAAGCCGGGACGGAGGACTATCTCGATATCGGGTCCTATGGCGGCGGATCGGACCATTTTACAAAATATGGTCCGGGCATCTACGGCTATACCTTCTGGTTCAACGATACCGGACGAGACCATCCCAACCATGTCACGTGGCCGGACGCTCCGCGCGACACCTTCATGACCATCGGAGCCGGCGGGAACTCGGCTGTTATCATACCAAGCCTGGACATGGTCATTGTGGCCGCCAAAGCCAGGTGGGGTAACCCGAAGCCGGGTGATTCCAAGTCTGTCATGAATCAGGTCATGAAGATAGCTACCGAGGCTCTCCCGGACGCCCGGGCGGTTAATACGCGGGACTATGCAATAACCGGTGAACGGAAAAAATGGCATCCTGTCACGCTTGATTTCAAAGGACCGGATACAAGTGAAACAGCGACTGATCCCAATCCCTTTCTGGACTACCGCTTTCAGGTACAGTTTACGAGTCCCGAGGGCCGCACCTATGATGTCCCCGGCTTCTATGCCGGGGATGGCAAGGGACGCGGTTCCGGGAATATCTGGCGCGTTCGTTTTTCACCGGGTGAGGCGGGCGAGTGGTCCTTTGCGGCCTCGTTTCGAAAAGGGTCACAGGTCGCCGTAATTCTGGATGCTCAGGCCGGTGAGTCCATCGCCTTTGATGGCTGCGAAGGCTCGTTCTTTGTGGCGGAACGCGACGAGAAGGCCCCGGGCTTTCTCAAATGGGGCCGGCTCGAATACACCGGAACGCATTACCTGAAATTCCATGATGGGCCGTACTGGTTGAAAGGCGGAAATGATACGCCGGAAGATCTGCTGGCCTATCAGGGATTCGACAACACACCCCGCGCCAGGCACAAATACGCCGAACACGTGCACGACTGGAATAAGGGCGATCCCGATTGGAATAAAGGCGCCGGGAAAGGAATCATCGGTTTTTTAAACTACATGTCGAAAGAGCACGTTAATTCGATATACTTCATGCCCAACAACATCGGCGGCGACGGCAAGAATGTCTGGCCCTATGCGGGCAGGATCGATCCGAAAGGTCATCCCGACAACGACAACCTGCATTTTGACATCAGCAAGTTACATCAGTGGGAAATCGTGTTTGATCACGCCCAACGAAAAGGCATCTTCCTTCATTTTGTGCTGAACGAAGCCGAAGAGCCCAACAAGCGTGAACTGGATGACGGCAGGTTAGGTGTGGAAAGAAAGCTGTTTTATAGAGAGTTGATCGCCCGTTTCGGTCATCATTTAGCGTTACAATGGAATTTATGTGAGGAATACAACCTGCGATTCAAGATCTCTCCGGAACGGGCAAAAGAATATGCCGGCTATATTCAGGCCGTCGATCCCTATCATCATCCTATTTCCATACACCACGCAGGCAAAGCCCTCAAGGCGTGGGAGCCGTTTCTGGGTGACAAGCGGTTTACCGTGACCTCTTTTCAAACCCAAGACATAGGTGTCGTTGAGAAATGGCGCACACTATCAAAAGAAGCGGGGGTGCCGCATGTCATTGGCATGGATGAGTTCTTCCCGGACAAAGCCACACCCGAGAATGCAGACCGGCACCGAATGCAGTATATCTGGCCCGTTTATCTATCGGGAGGTCAGTTGGAATTTATCCTCGATGAGCTGCTAAAGACGGAGGACTTTCGCAAATACGAGAAGCACTGGAAATACATGGGGTATGCCAGGAAGTTCATGGAGGAAAATCTCCCGTTCTGGGAAATGCATCCGGCGGATGAATTGGTGGTCGGTGAAGGTACGGTTCACATCGACATAGGCGGCAATAAGACATTGGAAGCAAACGCCGAGGTGTTTGCAAGGCCGGGATGTGTTTATGCGGTTTATCTTCCCACAGGAATGCCCAGTGGGACGATTCACTTAGATAGGATCGACGGGGCTTATTCATTGAGATGGTACAACCCGCGCACCGGAGAATTTGAAGGAGAAGACACACCCATACAGGGTGGGAGACAATCCAAAATTGGATTGCCGCCTCGACAGCAAACACAGGATTGGGTCGTATTAATCAAGAAGAATCATGAGCATGAGGAGAATCTATGACGTGTATCAGTCGATTAATCAGATCATTGACATGCCCTTGTTCAACAAATACCCTTTTGGCGATTTGCACCGTCATAGGTCTTGTCTTAATAGGCGGCGACTTTTGCGCGGGGCAAAACCTGCTCCGTGCTTTTCCCGAAGCAGAAGGTTTCGGCGCGTTCACTCCGGGCGGACGAGGTGGGGATATCCTCTTTGTCACAACGCTGGATGACTATGTCCCGGGTAAAGAGCAACCCATTCCGGGCAGTCTGCGCGCTGCAGTGGATGCGGAAGGACCCCGTTATGTCCTCTTTCGTGTGAGCGGTACCATCGAATTAAAAGCGGATCTATGGATTCGCAGGCCGTTCATCACGATGGCCGGCCAAACCGCACCGGGCGGCGGTATCTGTATTAAAGATTATCAGGTTGTTCTGGCAACTCATGATATCGTGATTCGCCATCTCCGTTTCCGTTCGGGGGATGAAACCCGCAAGGAACAAATGGCGATCGGCATTTTCGGAGGTCATGACAGTATTATCGACCATTGTTCCATGAGCTGGGCAATTGACGAGGTCATGAGCTCGTTCGGAACGGTCCACAACCTGACCGTTCAGTGGAGCACTATCGCCGAAGGTCTGTCGCGGTCTTTTCATCCAAAGGGAGAACACAGCAAGGGATCGATTCTCAATGGGGACGGAGGAATGAGTATCCATCATTGTGTTTACGCCCATAACTCGGCGCGCAATCCACGGGTCGATACGATCATTCTCGATTTTCGCAATAATATTATTTATAACTGGGGATACCGCGCAGGATATACCAGCAGCGAACCGTGTATGATGAATTATGTGGGTAACTATCTGAAAGCCGGTCCATCAACCCGTCGATCTGCGGTAACCGATCTTTTTCAGCCCGCTGACGCTATGGTGCGGATATACCTGCAAGATAATCTATTGGTGGGACATTTGCAGGAGACAAACAACAACAGCCTTTTAATCGATCCTCCTAATTGGGTCGAAGAGGATAACGCATTTCGTCATGAAGTCGTCGTGAAATCTCCGTTTTTGTGCCCCTCCGTTCGAACAACATCACCCGAAGTCGCTCTCCAACAAATCCTCACTCATGCAGGCGCGACGCTTCCCAAAAGAGACAGCGCCGATCAACGGCTCATGAAGGAGATCGAAACCGGGACAGGGCGCATTATCGATTCCCCGAGCGACGTCGGGGGCTGGCCGGTTTTGGGGCCATCCGATCCTCCTGCCGATTCAGATCGTGACGGAATGCCGGATGCGTGGGAAATGGAGAATCAATTCAATCCAAATAATCCCACGAATGCATTACACGATCCGGATGACGATGGCTATCCCAATCTCGAAGAATTTCTGAATGGAACGGATCCACATACGGCAGAAACAGGTCATAGGGTCAATGCCCGGAAAGTGCAGGATATCCAGCAGAAAGCGATTCAATTATCTGCAAAAAGGAAAGGAGAATATCGAGAACTCCAAAGAAAAAAAGCAGAGCAACTCGAGGCCGAGCGGAAGAAGAAACTCGATACGTTGAAAATCGAAGTGGCACCCAAAGCCGGCACGAGTGGAAAACGACTTGTTGTAAAGATCGGTGAAGAAGCGCTAATCGAATTGGTCAAAATTCCCGCCGGCAGTTTTTTAATGGGATCACCCGAAAGCGAAGGCGGATTGCCGCGTGAACGTCCCCGGCATCGGGTCAATATCTCCAAACCTTTTTATATGGCCACGACGATGACGACCAACGCGCAACTCATGCCCATCCTGGGCGCAACATCCCGTCGTTCGTGGAAGGATGAAATCGATTTTCCCGCCCACGAAGTGACGTGGTACGAAGCCATGACGTACTGTGAAATACTCAGCGATAAAACGGGCCGAACATTCCGGCTTCCCAGCGAGGCGGAATGGGAATATGCCTGTCGCGCCGGCACCACGACCGCTTTCAACACCGGTTCCACCATTTCCTCGGATCAGGCGAATTTCGATGGGACGGTCGAGACCGCGTTGAATCCGGCGGGGAAATATATAGGGAAGGAAACCCCGGTTGCGTCATACCCTCCCAATGCCTGGGGGTTTTATGATATGCATGGGAATGAGGCCGAATACTGCCTGGACACGGCATACCGGAAATACACGGAAGATACAGTGAACGACCCCGTCCATTTCTCCAAAGAAGGTGCCCGGGTTCTCCGCGGCGGTAAAGCCAAGAGCAAAGCGTTTTATATCCGCTCGGCCTACCGTTATGCATACGCCCCAAAGGTAGGCTATGGCTTTCGTATCGTCATGGAAGACTGATTTTTTATGGTATTGATCCGACGTGTACAGGGACATGGCCGGGAGGGCAATCGTTAAGGCCGTCATCCTGCAGGCTGCCTATTCGGTACCTCTGCCTTAAGGACCGATAATCGCAGAA
>Ga0180432_10004732_pt1 | contig 18473 bp, 15 predicted proteins | sample SS_ome_10_FD_132414 | JGI IMG/M metagenome (GOLD analysis project Ga0180432, IMG submission 132414) | Hypersaline lake sediment archaeal communities from the Salton Sea, California, USA - SS_1_MS_2 metaG | ecosystem: Environmental > Aquatic > Non-marine Saline and Alkaline > Hypersaline >...
AGCTTGTCCATCTGCTTCAACGAAGCGTGCTCGGAGAGGGAGGGCAGGGCCACGGTGGCGACCGCGACGGCGAACACGCCCAGGGGCAGCTCCAGGAAGCGGTTCGAGTAGTAAATATAGGTCACGCTGCCTTCGGGGAGCAGCGAAGCCAGGGCGCGCGAGACCAGGATGTTGATCTGGTAGACGGCGATACCGAAGACCGCCGGACCCATCAGCTTGAGCATCTTCTTCACCGCCGGGTGACCGGGATCCCACTTCAAGCGCAGGCGGATCCCCTTGAGGCGGATGAAGGGCAGTTGCAGCAGCACCTCCAGCAGGCCGCCGGCCAGCACGCCGATGGCCATGGCGGTGATGGGCGGCTCGACCACGCCGGAAAGCAGCAGCGCCGCGGTGATGATGGCCGCGTTCAAGAGCACCGGCGCGGCGGCCGGCGCGGCGAAGTGGCGGTGGGTGTTCAGAATGCCGATCATCAGCGAGGTGAATCCGATGAAGAAGATGTAGGGGAACACCAGGCGGGTCAGGTAGACGGTCAACTCGAACTTGTCGTCCTCGAAGCCCGGAGCGAACAGCCTCACCAGCGGGGACGAGGCCGCCACGCCGGCGAGGGTTACCACCACCAGGATGATCAAGAAGAGGGTGAAGGTCACGTTGTAAAGGTGGCGGCTCTCCTCCTGTGTGCGGGTGGTCTTGTACTCGGTGAAGACCGGAACGAAGGCGATGGACAGCGCCCCCTCGGCCAGCAGGCGCCGGAAGACGTTGGGGATGGTGAAGGCGATGTTGAAGGCGTCGGCGGCCCGGCCCGCGCCGAACAGGAAGGCGAAAACCATGTCGCGTACCAGACCGGCCACCCTCGAAAGCAGGGTCAGCCCGGAAACCGTCCCGGCGTGCCTGGTCAGGGTTCGCTCTTCGCTCACGGGCTATTCACTGACTATCTTGAACTCCACCCGGCGGTTGGAGGCCCTCCCCCGGGCCGTGCGGTTGGAGGCGATGGGCTTGACCTCCCCGTGCCCCACCGAGTTGAGCCGGCCGGGGTCGACGCCCTTTCTCTCCAGGTACTCGCGCACCGATTTGGCGCGGTTCTCCGATAGCCTCTGGTTGTAAGAGTCGGAGCCGCGGTTGTCGGTGTGGCCCTCGATGGAGATCTTCATCTTGGGGTAGTCCTTGAGCACCTGGACCACCTGGTTGAGCAGGCCGAAGGACCGGGGCAGGATGCGGTACCGGGCGGTCTGGAAGTGCACCTTCTGCTTGATCTCGATGCGCTTCTTGTCACGGTTGATCTTGACCAGCGAGTACTTGCGCGGGCAGCCCTTGCCCTGGGGGCTGTCGGGCGGACCCGGCTCGTTGGGGCACTTGTCTTCCTTGTCGAGGATGCCGTCGCCGTCGTTGTCGGGATCGGGGCAGCCGTCTTCGTCCTGGAAGCCGTCTTTGTCCTCGGGGTCATTGGGGCACTTGTCGGTGGTGTCGGGTATGCCGTCTTGGTCGTTGTCCAGGTCGGGGCAGCCGTTCTCGTCCTCGAAGTTGTCCTTGTCCTCCGGTTCGTCGGGGCACTGGTCGACGTTGTCGGGAATACCGTCCTTGTCGCGATCCTGGACCGGGCAGCCCTGGTTGTCCGGCGGACCGGGTACGTTGGGGCACTTGTCTTCGATGTCGGGGACGCCGTCTTGATCGTTGTCGAAGTCGGGGCAGCCGTCCTCGTCCTGGAAGCCGTCCTTGTCCTCGGGGTCGTCGGGGCACTTGTCCACGTTGTCCAGGATGCCGTCTCCGTCGCGATCCGACGGCTTGGGCGGAGGGCAGCCCTGGTACTCGGGCAGCCCGGGGACGTCCGGGCACTTGTCGTCCACGTCGGGGATCCCGTCTCCGTCGCGGTCGGTTTTCTTGATCGCCACGATCTTGGGCGGGGTTTTTACCAGGACCTTCTTGGGGCCGCAGTCCTTGGAGTCTTCGAGGGCCCGCTTCACCGCGGCGATGGCCACCTGCACGTGCTCGTCGGCGCGCAACCAGTTGCCCTGATCGAGCTCGTCTATGCAGAAGCGGACGTTGGTCTCGGCAATGGCCAGATCCTTGGGGGCGCACTTGTAGGCCCCGCTCTCGCGGGCCTTGGCGATGTCGCGCTTGACCACCTCGGCATCGGCGCGAATCTTGGAGCCGGATACACAGGCGGAGGCCAGAAGGCCCAGGGCACCCAGAGCCAGAAACAGAATTGCAAGACGCCGGATGGGTATCATAGGGCTCTCCTAGTCGTTTTCTTTCTTCATCGAGCGCTCGCGCGCCTTCTTGGCCAGGTCCCGGGCGTCTTTGGCGTAGTCGATGGAATACTCGAAGTCGGAGGTGCCCCACTTCTCCCGGGCCTTGTGCAGGTACTGCTCGGCGGCGTAGTACTCGTAGGGGGACTTCTTCACGGCATCGGCGGTCTTAGCGCCCTGCAGGGCGGTGTCTGACTGAACGATCAGCGAGGTGGACTCCACCGGGCCGCAGCCCCACATAATGGCCAGAATGGCGGCCAACAAAGCAGCAATCATTATCAGGTTCTTTTTCACCGCGTTGGTCCTCGCAAGGGTATGATTTGAAAAAGTTTTTACCAGACAGGCTTTGATCGTGTCAAGGAAATTAGAAAAGAAAAGCCTTTTTCAAGTGGTTGCGCCTGTGGGATAATCGCCGGCGTCAACTTGGAGGAGAGTCATTTTCATACTTCTGCCGCTGTTGAGCCTGCTTGTCGGCTTGAGCGTCGCTCTGGCCGCCCGCAATCAGATCATGCGCGGCGCGATGCAGTGGCGCGAACCCTACCTCCCGGGCTTGCTGCTGTTCGAACTGCTGGTGCTCCTGCCCCTGGGGGGATACTTTTTCTACAGTCATCAAGCCTGGAGCACCTTGTACTGTTTCGAATCGCTGGAGGCCTCCTCCTGGGTGGGAGTGGCAATGCTGCTGGGCTCCCTGGTGGCCGCCGTGGTGGGCTACCAGATCGGCCACGTTCTCTGCCGGCGCCGGCAGAGCAGGGCGCTCATCGTGGTGGTGGCCCTGGCGGCCGGCTGCGTGTTGCTTTTTTTCGTCCTGGCCGACGATCGCTTCTTCCGCCTGGCACCCGACAATGACTACCAGAACGCCCCCAGGCTCATGCAGACTTCCATGGGCATGATTCTGTCCTTCGTCATTCCGGTGGTGGCCGGCGGCTGGATCTTCTTGGTGGTCTTGTTCGGACTGGAGGGCAAGAAGATCCTACGGGCACGCATCGGGACGGTGCGCAGCGACGCCAGCTTCCCCTCCCTGCCCCCGCGCACTCCCTCCTTGCCGGTCCCGGCGGGGAACCACGAGGTCCCGGCGCCAATGACCTCCGGAGTGCAGAAGCAACCGGTTTCCGATCCTGCGTTGAAGGATCCCAGCGACAGGAACCTCTCCAAGGAAGAAGCTCCGAAAACTTAGGCCAGATTATTCTCGAAGTAGGCGATGATGGTTTTCAGGTACTCGGGAACCGAAGGACAGCTGATCCCGCTGCCGCGGAGATCGTCTTGGGCGTTGTCGGTCGAGTAGGTGGTGGTGTAGTTGAAGTGGGCCAGCATCTCGGCCGGCATGCCGAAGCGCTGCCCGGCTTTTTGGGTTGCCGGCCAGAAGGCCTTGGAGCACAGTAGCTTGATCAACCGGCTGAGAGGCCGCTTTATCAACGGGCCGGAAAACCCCATGGCCTTTAGGGTCGAGGAATAGAATTCCCGGTAGGTCAGCGGGTGGGGATCCATCAGGTGGTAGGTCCTTCCGGGTTTGATGGTCCGCTCGGCCAACTCGACCATTGCGGCCACCACGAAGTCGACCGGAACCACGTGGAAGAAGGTGTTCTCCTCCCGGGGGATTATCATGGGCATGCGGCGTACCCCGGGGATGCGGCGCAGGCCGTGCAGGACGTCGAACAGGAAATAGGGGCCGTCGACCTTGTCCATCTCCCCGGTACGGCTGTCGCCCACGACCACCCCGGGCCGGTACACATTGACCGGCAGGCCGGATTCGCGCACCAGCTTCTCCGCCTGGTACTTCGACCGGCCGTAAGCGTGATCGAAGTCCTGGCCCACATCCAGGTCGTTTTCCGAGAAGTGGCCCGGGTAGTCGCCGGCGACCGCTAGGGTGGAGACGTTGTGGAAGCACTTGAGCCGAGGCAGCCCGGCGGCCAGATCCAGCATGCGGCGGGTGCCTTCCACGTTGCAGCGCTCGGCGTCTTCGGCGCACATACCCAGGTCGTAGGTGGCCGCCAGGTGATAGATCTCGTCAACCGAGTCGGTAAGCTGTTTCAGGCTCTCGTCCGATAGACCCAGACCGGATTTGGTCAGGTCGCCGGGCACCACCCGCGGTTCGGGGGCTTCGGGGGGCAGGTCGGAAAGCAGCGGATCCAGCTTGTGGGTGGAGGCCGGCCGGCAGAGCAAAGCCAGCCGACGCCCGCGCTTCAGCAGGGACCGGGCCACCCGCCGGCCGATGAACCCGGTCGCTCCGGTTAAGAATATTTCTTTTTTGTTTTCCATAGCCTTCCCGTACTCTCCGGCGTCGATTCTGTCAAGACCTGGCCGATCCCCGGCGCCTGATGGTAGAATCATGGGGTGGTTGCGACCGTTCTCATGTTGGTGACTCTAGCCGCTCCCTCGCCGGGTTTTGCTTCCATGAGCCCCGAGGAGATCGACGCCTTTCTGGCGGAGGCGGCCAAGAGCGACGGGCTGAAGCGCCTGATGACGATCAGCCGGATGTTCCTGCAGGTCCCCTACGCAGATTCTCCCCTGGGAGAAGGGAAGGGGAATCCCCCGGACGAGGATCCCCTGATTCGCTTCGACGTTGCGGACTGCACCACCTTCCTGGAAACTTCCATGGCCATGGCCCGTGCGTCGTCCTTCAAAGAGGCCCAGGAGGTGCTGCGCAAGATCCGCTATACCGACGGCCGGGTCGGTTACCGCCGCCGCAAGCACTTCATGATGGCCCAGTGGATCCCTCAGAATCAAAAGGCCGGGTTCATCGAGGACATCACCGAGCGGGTGGGCGGCGACTCGGTTTCGATCGCCAGCAAGCGCCTGGACGCCGAAGTGTGGGAGCGAAGGCGCAAGAAGGATTCTTGGCCCGAACTGGCTCCCGAGGACATCCCCGAAGGCGTCTTCACCCTGCCGATCATTCCCATCAACCGCGCCCGTGAACTTGCCGACGAGATTCCCGCCGGCACCCTCTTGAACGTGGTGCGCGTCGACTACAAAAGCATGCCTGTGCGCGTCACACACCAGGGACTGGTGGTGGTGCGCCGGGGCAGACGTTACCTGCGCCACGCCGCGCGCGCGGGTTACAAAAGAGTCGTCGACGAATTGTTGGACACTTTTCTGCGCCGCAACTCGGCTTACAAAAAGTGGCCGGTCGCCGGCATCAACCTCCAGAAAATCATGTAGGACAATGGTGTACTTGCCTACTACATTGTCCTACGCAACCGGGCGAAGGGCACAAACGTCTAAGAATTCAGGGAGGTTGAAATGTGCTTGAAATCTATAGCCATTCATGTTACACGTTGCTTTCAGCAGACGCAGGGGGAATAGTGGTGTCGTCTGCTTCGGAGGCCGGGTTGTTCAAGCTGATTATCGAGGATGACGAGGGACACACCACCATCGTGCCGCTGGTGAAGGAGGAGATCACCATCGGCCGCAAGGAGGGGAACACCATCCGGCTGACCGAGCGTAACGTCTCCCGGCACCACGCCCGGCTGATCAAGTCCAATGGGACGGTTTTTGTCGAGGACTTGGACAGCTACAACGGGGTGAAGGTCAATGGCGACAAGATCACCGCGCGAACCAATGTCCGCGAGGGTGATCTGATAGAGATCGGCGACTACCACTTCGCCCTGCAATGGATCGACGACAAGGGGCCGCCCCCGCCGCCACCGTCGGACGTGCCGCCAATTCCCAAGACCGAGACTCCCCCGGCCCTGCCGCAGGTTCAGGAACCCGCGCCCACCCAGACCGACGGACCCACCGCGGTCATGAAACTGCCGCTGGAGGAGAAGGCGCCCGAAGAGCGCGGACGTGTGCGCACCATTCCGGAAAAGGAGGCCGGGCGACTGGTGATTATCTCCACCGAGCTGGCCGGCTCGGAGTTCCCCCTCACCCGCAGCGAGATGCTCATCGGGCGAACCGAGGAGAACGATGTCGTGCTGGCCCACCGTTCGGTTTCCAGCCGGCACGCCAAGATCGTATACGACGGTGGGATCTACCGGATCATCGACATGGACAGCGCCAACGGGGTGCTGGTCAACGGCGAAGAGTACGCCAGGGTGGATCTGCGCCGAGGCGACATCATCGAGCTGGGCCACGTTCGCATTAGGTACGTGGCTCCGGGAGAGACTTACCAGTACGCCCCCGACCAGGCGGCCGACCTGGTGACCGAGGTGACCCAGCCCGAGGTGGTGGACGCCGAGGTCATAGAGGAGCGGCTGGAGAAGCCGGCCACCGGCAAGAAGGTCGGGTTGATCACCGGCGGCGTGGCCTTGGTGGCGCTGATCGCCTTTGGCATCTATCACTTCAGCAAGAATGGCGAGGGCGAAGATCTGTCGGTGGCGCCCAGCGAGCCTGCGGTCGAGAAGCCCGAACCGCCGCCCCCGGTAGAGCCTCCCGGCGAGGATCCCGCCGCGGCCTTGTTCAAGGAGGGCACCGCCAAGCTGAGCCGGCGTGATTTCGAGGGCGCCATCGTGGCGCTGAACGCCGCCGTTGGGAAGAATCCGAAGTACCCCGGCGTGCAGACCATGCTGGAGAAGGCCCGTGCCGAGAAGGAGGCCTCGGATATGTTCGACAAGTCCCAATCGGCCATCGCCGAAAAGGACTACGACGCCGCCTGGGAGTTCATCGCCCAGATCCCGGCCGACAGCATGTTTGCCAAGCAGATCGAGTCCATCAAGCCCGAGGTGCGCACCAAGTACATATCCTTCCACCTCAACAAGTCCAAGAAGTACATGGAATCGGGATTGCCCGACAAGGCGCTCAAGCACGTGGAGTCGGTGCTGATCGTCGACGAAAGAAACGTTTACGCCAAAAACCTTCGCAAGCAGATTAACCGGATGGCCCGGGTAAAGAAGCCGCCGGTGGTGGCAACGGTGGAGAGACCGCCGAAGCCGCGGCCGCCGAAGAAACCCCCGGTGTCCAAGCGCTCCAGGAAAAAGGAGCTGGCCGAGTTGCTGGAGAAGGGCAAGAAGGCCGTGCGCAACAAGCGCTATTCCGACGCGGTTTCGGCCTTCAAGGCGGCCTTGAAGATCGATCCGCGTAACTGCGGCTCGCTGGTCAGCATCGGGATCGTTTACGCCAGATGGGGCAAGCGCGAGAAGTCATACATCTTCTACAAGAAGTTTTTAGAGGCCTGCCCCAAGCACATGCAGGCCCCGCAGGTCCGCCAGATCGTCCAGCAGTTCGAGGACTGGAAGCGGCAGAACCGGTAGCAAATTCCTATAAGACGGCCTTGAGTATTTCAACGGGTGTCAGCTGGTCGCCGGCCTGCGCCCGCGCCACCGCGTCGCCCAGGGCCGATCCCAGGTGGCGGCCCAGAAGCTCCAAGAGCCCCAGGTCGCGGGCGGTGAGGTGGGGCTTTTGGGTGTAGAGCCGGTTTACGCCGATGATGCCCAGCACCTGGTCGCCAAACAGCACCGGCGCGGCGGCCAGCAGTTCGGCGGCGGCTCCGGGGATAGGCCAGGGAGGATCGGGCACCAGCAGGGTGGCTTGCTCCAGCACCTGCTGCAGCGGCCCCTGCAACGGCAGGTGCTCGGCCACCGAGGCGGGCAGCCCCCGGTAGCCCGCGGCGAACAGAAGCTTCTTGTGCGGATCGAACAGGAAGATCCCCGAGGCCGCCACTCCCATCAGATCGCTGAGAATGTCCAAAGCGGCGGTGATCAGGTGCTTGGGCTGCCGCTCGGCGTGCAGGGACTCCAAGAGCGTCAGAGTGGCCGATTGGCGCAGGTGCTCCTTTTGCAGGTCGTCCAGCGCGGCCTTCAATTGATCGCGCTCTTCCTCCAGCCCGGCGATCCTCACGCCCTCCGGCGAGGGCGTCCCCACCCCCATCTCCTCCGCCTGGTAGCTCAACCGGCTGAAGTAACCCCGATCCTGCGCGGGCCCCGCGGCGTCCGCCAGTTCGTCGATTACCGCCGCCGACTTCTCGTCCAGGCAGATGAAGTTCACCCCCATCCCCCCGGGCCGATCGGCGGTAGGCTCGGCCACCCGCACCACCCGCCCGAAGGCCGTTATCGAGTGGGAGTGGGGCGCCGGCAGCGAAAACGACAGCCGCAGCCGGGTGCCTACGGGCAAGGGCTTGTCCATCTCGATGAACACCCCCGTCCGCGAGATGTCGTGGGTGTACTCGAAGAAGATCCCCTTGAAGTTCTCGAACGATACCTGCAAGGAAGTGGGCACCCGCGCGAACCTCCGCTTGCCCACCCGGCCCAGCAGGATCTCCACCTTGCGGATCAAGGCGGCGTCGTCCAGCGGCTTGGTCAGATACTCGTCGCACCCCGACTCGATCGCCTGGCGGATGTCCTCCTCCTGGCTGGAGGCGCTGACCATGATCACCGGCAGCGCCTGCAGGGCCGGATCACTCTTGATCTGCCGGCACACCTCCAACCCGTCCATCCCCGGCATGTTGATATCGATAAGCGCCAGATCCGGCTGATTGGCCCTAATCTTCTGCAAGGCCTCCTCCCCGCCGGAGGCCTCCTCGGTCTCATACCCGTAACTGCCCAGCACCGTGGCCTCCAGGTGCCGAAACAGCTTCACATCGTCGACCAGCAGAATCCGGGCCATATATCTCTCTCCGGTCAGATCACGATAGGGCCTTTATTCCCCCTTTGCAACCGGTTTTTTGCGGTTCTGCAGGCCTGAAGTCGGAGGTTATTCTTTCGAACTTTCTTTCAGGCCGGTGCCTTTTATATAGTAGGTGGCGGGGAAACCATTTACTATGGGTGCTGACAAGGTCATACCGTTCCCGGGGAGAAAGGCTCTGCAGCAAGGGAACAAGCCCCTGGGCGAGCTTGGCGACGATGAGTTGATGTTGCTGGCCCGCGGGGGGGTGAAGGAGGCCTTCGACACGCTGGTCAGAAGGCACCAGGCCGGTGTGCTCCGGGTGGCGGGTAAGATGTTGGGGCGGGCGTCCCTGGCAAGGGACGTTGCCCAGAGCACCTTCCTGGAGATCTACCGCTTTCTGCCCAATTACCACGCCACCGGCCGTTTTCGCCGCTTTTTGTACAAAGTGCTCTTGAACCAATGCCGCACCGCCAGGCGATCGGCAAAGCAGGTCTTGAAGATGCAGGCACGGTTGTTCCAAGAGCCGCAGGAAAACAGCGATATGCCCGATGAGCGCATCATCGCCCGCGAGCGGCGGCGCGAGCTGGAGAGGCTGCTTTTCAAATTGAGCAAGAAGCTGCGAGAGGTCCTGGTTCTGCGGTTCGCGGGCGGACTTTCCTACGGCGAAATCGGCGAGGTCCTCGATTTGCCGGCGGGGACGGTGAAGTCCCGGCTGTTTGCGGGGCTGGAGAAGTTGAGAAGGCTGATGAAAGGAAAGAATATATGAACGACATCTCCTCTCGAGAGCTGTTTTTGTACCTGGAGGGAGAGGTCACCAAGCGGCGCTCCGCTGAGATCGAACAGCACCTGGAAGCTTGCCAGGCATGCCGGGAGAGGTTGCAGCGCCGGCGGGAGATGCTCGAGTCGCTGGCGGAGCCCGACGAGGAGCTCGAGGGGGTCGACCTGGTGGAGGGCGTCCGCCGGCTCGTCGAGGAGCAGGGAAAACAGCCGGCCAAAAAGCGGCGGAAGCTGCCGGCGGTGTCGGTGCGCATCGGCCTGCTGCTGGTGGCGCTGGCCGGGGCGGTGGCGCTGTGGTTCGCCACCGCCGAGAAGGATGAATTCCGCATCAAGTCGGCGAGCCCGGCGGTGCACGAGCAGGACCGCTGGGTGGGTGTGCGGGCGTTCAAGATTGGAAAGGGTGAAAAACCAGATCCTCTGGCGGGCCGGGTGGGCCGGGGAGACTTTTTGCTGTTCGCCTACACCAACCAGGGAGAGAAGCCGTTCCCCTGCATGATGATCTTGGCGGTGGGCGCCGACCGCCGGGTGCACTGGTTCTATCCGGCTTACACCAGTGAGGGAACCGACCCCTGCTCGATACCCATCGAGGGCAACGTCACCGGCGCCGAGCTGCTCGAGAAGATCCGCCACGACTTCGCCCCGGGGCCACTCTATATATACGGTCTTTTCACCCGCAAGCCCCTGAAAGTGTCCGAAGTGGAGGCCTTGATCAAAGGGATTGAGCCCGGCCAGCGAATACCGCTGAAAGATTCGGCCCAGCACGTACTGGAAACGGCGGTGTCGCCATGAGAAAGCTGGCAACCACGGCGATGGTCCTGCTGCTCTGCGCCGCCGGCGCCCGGGCCGAGACGGCGCGCTTCGCCATCGTCATCGGCCAGAATGCCTCCGACAGCGACAAGATCCCCGACCTGCGCTACGCCGACGACGACGCGGTGGCCACTCACCGCATGTTCACCCAGGCCGGGATCGAAAGCGTCCTGCTGGTCGCCCTGGACGAGGACAGCGGCCGACTGCATCCGGATCTGACGGATTTGAAGCCTCCCAGCCGGGAGAATCTCTTTACTGCTTTCGAGAGTCTGACCGAGAGGATGAGAAAAAGAACGGCCGGCGGCGGGGAGGTCGAATTCCTGCTCGTCTACAGCGGGCACGGCAATGTCGAGCACGGCGAAGGATACATCGTCTTATACAACGGGGGACGATTGAGCCGGGGGGATCTGTACGACGAGATCCTCGCCCCGTCGCCGGCCACCCGCAATCACGTCATCGTCGACGCCTGCAAGTCCTACTACCTGGCCTTCGAAAAGGGCCCGGGCGGCGAGCGCCGGCCCTACAACCGCCACTTCGTCGACAACCCCGATGCCGAAAACACCGGCTTTCTGCTCTCGACCTCCTCGGACCGCGACAGCCACGAATGGGAGCGCTTCCAGGCCGGCGTCTTCTCCCACGAGCTCCGTTCGGCCCTGCGCGGCGGCGCCGACGTCGACGGCGACAAGAAGATCACCTACGCCGAGCTGGGCGCGTTTCTCGTCACCGCCAACGAACGCATCCAGAACCCCCGCTACCGCCCCGACTTCATCGTCCGCCCCCCCGATGAGCCGTCGCGGGACATTATCGACTGGAGCGCCAACCGCGACGTCTTGATCCTCGACGACACCACCTGGGGCCACGTTTACCTGGAGAGCGCCAACGGGGATCGGCTGCTGGACGTCCACCCCGAGGCGGGGGAGCAATTCTGCCTCCAGGTGCCGAAAGACCGCCCGCTGTTTCTGCGCAAGGCCGACGACACCAGCGAGATGGTGGTCGAATCCGCCGGCCCGGCCAGGGCGACGGATCTGACCGCCCGGGCCATGCAAATCGGCAGAAAGGGAGCGCTGCACCTGGCCTTCGAGGAGCTGTTCTCCGAGCCTTTCGGGCAAAGCAAGCTGAATGAATACATCGCCGGATTCGCCCCCAGGGTTGAGCCGGTGGTAACAACCGTGGAGGCCGAGGCCCCGTCCTCAACCCGGTCGTTTTTGAAGAAGACCGCGATGTGGACCGCGGTCGGCGCCACCGCCTTAGGTGCGGCGGCGAGCATCTGGGCCTACCAGCTATACGGCAGCGGCGAAGACGTTTCTCAACAGCGCCGGGTTGAGCTGAACCGGGACATCGAGAAACTGAACACCACCGCGGTGGTGTTCTACGCCATAGCCGGCACGGCGGCCGCCACCTGGCTGACCCTGTCCCTCTGGCCGGACGAGGTGACCATCACGCCAGTGGTAGGAACGGACTCGTTCGGGATGGGATTGACGATCGTGGTAGATCCCTAGGTGCAAAAAGTGAGGATCATTAAATACATACCGGTTCTGCTTCTGGCGTTGGGGTGCGCGCCCTACCTCTCGGAAGACAGTGGCCGCTGCCCCTGCAAGGATGGATGGAAATGCTGCAACGGCCAGTGCATCCCCGAGCAGGACATCTGCGACCCCGATGGCGACGGTGGCTTCGACGCCGACGGCAACGACGGTGACGCCGTGATCATCGCGACCCGAGAGTCCGGTTATCACAGTGCTGGTGGAACAATTTTCAGCAAACAGGGTTGCATCTACTTGGGAATCGATACTAGTTATCCGGAGTGCTATGGCGGGATTGGCAATGAAACTCCTCACTCCGGTCCGGAAACCACGGTGTACACAGCCACTAATGAAGACGCCTTCAATGATCTGGTCGCCTGCATGACCAACGGAGTCGACGACTCCGTTGTGGAAGGCTTTCTATTCTACCCAAACGGAAGCGGATCCGGGGGGACGTACCATGAATCGGAATTCTGGAATCTGAGCCCCGATCTGGCAGGCTGCACCGTCACCGAGATCCGCAACGTTATTACCTCTCTGACTTTCACTCCCGAAGGCGAGGGAGGGATTGTCGACGGCGAATGGGTCTGGGAGGTTTGGGGCGACTGCGGTGGTGGAGACTGACGGTTCCGCGCCTACTTGACGCTGTCTGTCCCCGGTGGTAGTCTGGCCGAGGGAAACTGACAAGGAGTGCTATTCCGCGCTCTTGGGGGGCGCAACTATGAAAGGTAAAAGTGTGCGGGTCCTCGTCGTGGACGGGGATTCTAAGACGGGGAAGATGCTGCAAAATGCCCTCAAAAACGAGGGCTACCGGGTGGATCTGGCCGATTCGTTGAAGACGGGGGTCGGGCTGGTCGACGGGGGGCGGTTCGACATTTTGATTTTGGATTTGAAGGTGGCGGGATCCGAGGGGATCGGGGCGCTGCAGAGGTTCCGCGCCGGGAATAACGACATGTCCATGGTGGTGCTCAACTCGGCGCCCACGGTGGAATCGGCGGTGGCCTCCTTGAAGGGCGGGGTCTACGACTACGTGAAAAAGCCCTCCGACACCCGCAAGCTGCTTTCTGTGGTCAAGAACATCGTAAAGGAGAGGGGTCTCTTGCGAAAACCGGAAGAAAAACTACTGCTCACGGTCGGCTCGCGGCTGCGGCAGGTTCGGCAGCAGAAGAAGCTCACCCTGCGCCAGGTCGCCCAGCGCACCGGCCTGTCGGTCAGCCTGCTCAGCCAGGTGGAACGAGCCGAATCCGCCGCCTCGGTGGCGTCGCTGCACAAGATCGCCAACGCGCTGAGTACTACGCTGCATTTTCTGTTCGAGGGGTTTTAAAGCCTGGACCTAGTTGGGATTGCAGGTGTCCCCGTCCGGCCGGCAGTTGTTCACCGCTCCGCCCACGTCCATGCAGGAAAACGGCCCCTGGCCGTGCATTATGCCGTCGCACTCGTTGCCGTTGGGGCAGGGCAGCCCGCAGTACTTCTCGCCGGGGTTGGCGCTGCTCTCGATGCACTTGGAGTCGCCGCCGCAGTCGGCGTCGGTGTCGCACAGGCTGCACAGCGGTGAGGTGGCGTCGGGTGTCCTGCAGGCGGGGGCGTAGGCCAGCAGGCCGCTCACCACGTTGGGGGTCCAGAGGCATTCCATTGCATACTGCGAGCAGGCGCCGTTGGAGTCGCACACCGCCCCGCAGGTGCCGTTGATGCACAGACCGTTGGCGCAGTCGGCGGCTCCCCCCGGGCACGCTTCGCCGGGCGCCGCGCCGGGATCGTTGGCATTCTGACAGCGGGGTTCGACCTCGCTGAAGGGAGTCGGTGCGTAGAAGCAGACCTCGCCGCCCGCAGGGCAGTCGTTGTGGCTGCTGCAGGGGACCGCCGAGCCATCTTCCGACGCGATGCAGGCGCCCCAGGGATTGCCGTCGCCCAGGTTCACGGGCTCACAGGCGTAGCCCGAGGGGCAGTGGGCGCTCAAGCGGCATACCGCCGCGCAATGCCACCCGGACGCGTCGGAGCCCACGCACAGGTCGTTGTAGCAGGGGGTCATGCCCTCTCCGCATTCCGCGCCGACCGGCGCGCCGGGATCGTTGGGTTCCTTGCAGATGGCCTCGAAGCCTTCCAGCCCCTGGTTGAATGTGCAGGCCTCCTGGTTGGGACAATCCCCGTCCCACGAGCAGGGATCGCCCGACCCTTCGAAGGGAAAGCAGATCGGTATGGTATGCGTGTCGGTTACGCCCAGACAGCAGATGCATACCGTGCCCGACGGGCACTGATCGCTGGACTGGCAGGCAATCGAGCAGAAGCTGGTGCCGTCGGTGGACTGCAGGCACAGATCGCCCCAGCAAGGATCGGCGCCGTCGTCGCCGCAGCCCTCGGTCCCCGGCGGCGAGCAGTCGGGAGCCTCCATGTCGCAGTTCTCGGTGGTGCATAGCGTTACCAGCTCGTCGGAGGAGTTCACGTAGAAGTTACAGTACTCGCCGTCCGGGCAGTCGGTGTAGCCGCCGCACTCCTGCAGCGAGCCCTCAAACCACAAGCACATGCCGACTGTGGCGGTTACGTTGCCCTCTTCGTCCATGCGGAAGCTCATTTGACCACAGCGCATCCCCTCGGGGCAGTCGGAGTCGAATTCGCAGATCTCCGAGCAATGGCCGTACATGCAGTAGAAGCCGGCGCAGCGTTCCTCGTCGGGCAGCAAGTTGGGGTCGGCGTTCGTGTCGCACTCGGCACCGGTGGGCAGCTCGCCGAGGGTGCCGCACATGCCGATCAAATCCATCATGTCGTCGCTGGGGAAGGGGACGCAGACCTCGCTCCCCGTGCAGTCACCGCTGCGGGTGCAGCCCTCGTCGCGCTGGGGCTGGCAGTACTTCTGGCCGCCGCCGATGGCTTCGCAGGTGAAGGGCGTGCTTGGATCTTCGGGGTCCTCGCACTCGTTGCAGTCGTCGTGGGTGTTGCACTGCTTGGAGCAGTAGGCGTTGGGATCGTCCAGGCCGGCGGCGGCGCTGGCCAGGCAGGTGAAGTTGGTGCCGCAGGCGGTGTCCGACTGGCAGGCGCAGGAGGCGCCGCAGCCGCCGGAGCTGTCGCCGCAGTTGCAGCCCGAACCCAACTTGAAGCAGACGTAGTTTTCGCCGCCGATGTCCTCGCAGCACATGGCGTTGCCGTCAATGGAGTAGTTGCGGCACTCGTAGTTGGTGGCGCAGTCGCGCTTGCTGCAGTAGCCGGACTCCTCGCCGCCGTATATCAGGCAGAAGTTGGTCTTGCAGTCGGTGCCCGTCCAGCAGGTCTGCCCGGTTTGCAGCGGCTCGCCGGTGCGCACGCAGCAGGTCCGGTCGTACAGGTCCATCCGGTAGGCATACTCGCATTCGCAAAAGGCGTCCCCGTCCTGATCGACCTTGCACTTGCCGAACCCGCAGCAGTCGTTTTCTTTCGTGCACATCCGTCCGCTACATGTGTCGACCACCTCGCAGGGGGAGGTGCAGCACAGCGGGTTCTTTTCATGGGGGGAGCTTCCGCCGGTGCATTCGCAGTAGGGCTGGCCCTGGCCGTCCACTTTGCATGTGCCGTTGCCGCAGCAGTTGACACCGGAGCAGGGATCGCCGTCGATCACGCAGCTCAGTCTATCCGTGGTGGCTGCATAGCCGAAGTCACACATGCACTGAGGCTGTCCCTCGAAGTCGATGCAGGAGCCGTGGGCCGAGCAGACCGCGTCTTCGCAGGCCAGCTTGCACTCCTTGCCGCTGGCCGAAGGCTTGTAGGGCGGTTCGCATTGACAGAAAGGTTTGCCGTTCAGGTTGACGCATTCGCCGTGGCCGGAGCAGGTGACGCCGTTGCAGGGGTCGGGATCCTGTTCCTCGGTGCAGGCGACGGTGAAACCAGTCAAACAAGCCAGGATGGTTGCAACTGATAGGTACTTCATCGAATCCTCCGAAGATATTACCGATCTAGTGACCATACATTCTGCGCGCTGGCTCAATCTATGTCAACACTTGGTTTAGACACATGTTTGACATCCGTAGGCATGCGTGGCATTTGGAGATGCGGGAGGAAACATGCGTTGGATGATTATATTATCCCTGGTTTTTTCGGTGTCTGGGCGGGCAGCGGCCGAGGACGCGGTTTCCGCGGATCCCATCGAAGATCCCGAGGTCCTGGGCTCGATGCCCGAGCCGGACAGCGCCATGTACGATTATCTCAAGGCCCGCCGGCTCAAGTGCACCAGCGAGTGGTTCGAACTGGCCAGCCCGGTGGAACTGACCATCAACGGCCGGGCCTACACTTACTCGGGGCCGGCCTTGAAGGCCAAGAAGCCCGACCCGGACGGGGTGGTTACCCTGGGGGTGCTGGGGGCGGTCAAGGACTACAGCCAGGACGCCCGGGGCGCCTTGGATAAGTTCCTCAAGAGGTTCGCCAAGGAGAAGGTCGACGCCCTGGTGCTGGTGGGCGACATCGCCGCCACCGAGTTCGAGCTCACCCAGGTGCTGCTGCGCTGCGCCAAGACCAAGCTGCCGGTGCTGGCGGTCATCGGTAACTCCGAAAGCCGCGCGGCATTCAACCGCGCCATACTGGCCGCGCTGAAGGTGGCGCCCAACGTGATCAACTTCAACATCGTCCGTCAGGTGGAGCTGGGCGGCGCCACCCTGGTCAGCCTACCGGGGTACCGTGACAAGCGCTTCGTGCACCAGACCAGCGGATGCCTTTACAAGGACCGCGATCTCAAGGCCCTGGGCCGCATGGTGGAAAAGGCCCCGGCGCCGGTGGTGCTGGTCAGCCACGGCCCCCCCGCCGGCCGGGGAAAGCACGCGCTGGACTACGCGGTGGAGGCGGGCAACGTCGGCGACGTGGGCCTGGGCGGCTTAATCAAGAAGAAGGAGATTCCCTTCGGTTTGTTCTCCCACATACTCGAGGCCGGCGGCCAGGCGGTGGACGATCAGGACCGCCGGGTCAAGCCGGGCAAATGGGTGAACCGGCTGTACATCAACTCGGGGTCGGCCAATCCGCTGGTCTGGCAGCTCAACTCCGGGAAGATAAGCTGCGGCATGGCCGCAGTCTTCAGAATCAAGGGGGACCAGGCCAACCACACATTCATCCGTCTTCCCTGTGGAAAATAACTCCCTGAGAATAAACCAGCGCATCGAACTGGAGATCGAAGGCGTGGGCTCCGCCGGCGAGGGAATCGGCCGCCTTTCCGGCCGGGCGGTGTTCGTCCCCCGCACGCTGCCCAAAGAAAGGGTGCTGGCAAAAGTCGTACACACGGGCTCCAAAAAGATCGTGGCCGAGCCTTTAAAGATCCTGGAGCCTTCCCCCGACCGCCGCGACCCGATCTGCCCGGTGTTCGGCCGCTGCGGCGGCTGCCAGCTGATGCACGCCGACTACCCGGCCCAGCTGGAGCTCAAGAAGGCAATCCTCCAAGATGCCCTTTCGAGCATCGCCGGAATCCGGCTGGAATCCATCCCGGTGGCCGGGGCCCAAGAGCCGCTTTATTACCGCAACCGCGGCCAGTATCCGGTGGCCCGTGCCAGGGGAAAGGTGGTCACTGGTTTCTTCGCTCCGCGCACCCACGACGTGGTGGCGGTTTCCAGGTGCCGCATCCACGACCCCCAGGTGGATCGGGCGGTTGCCTGCGTTCGTTTTTGGGCCGGCAGGAAGAAAATTCCGGTCTACGACGAAAGGCGCCACCGGGGGTTTCTGCGCCACGTGGTGGTGCGGGCCGGCGGGGAGGTGCTGGTGGTCCTGGTCGGCCGGCAAGACCGCAAGCTGCCGTTGGGCGATCTGCTGCGCCGTCTGCGCCAGGAGGTCCCCAATCTGGCGGGGTTGGTATTGAACATCAACCCGGCGCGCACCAACGTCATTCTGGGTGGCAGGAACCGGGTGCTGTGGGGCCGGGACTTCGTGGAAGAGATGTTCATGTCCCTGAAGCTGAAACTGTCGGTGGGTTCCTTCTTCCAGGTCAATACCGCCCAGGCGCGGGTCCTGTTCGACAAGGTCCGCGGGTTTTTGGGCCGTCCCCAGGGCCCGGTGGTCGACGCATACTGTGGAGTCGGCGTCCTGGCCACCCTGCTTTTTAAAGAAGGCCACCAGACCGTGGGAATCGATTCGGCCGCCCCGGCCATAGCAGACGCGAAGACAATCGCCTCGACAAACCGCGTATCCACCTGCGATTTCCAAAAAGGCCGCACCGAAAAACTCCTCCCCCGCCTGATCTCACGCGGCCTGAAACCTCGAGCGGTGATCTTGGATCCCCCCCGCAAAGGCTGCGCCCTTGAGGTAATCGAAGCCGTGGCAGAAAGCCGCGCGGAAAAGATCGCCTACATCTCCTGTCACCCCGGCACCCTCTCCCGCGACTTGAAGCGCTTCATTGAACTGGGCTACCAGCTGGATGCCGTCGAGGGGGTGGATATGTTTCCACAGACTTCCCACCTGGAAGTCATGGCGGGTCTAGTCAGAGGATAAAGGTATCCATACGACTTTGGGATCGTATTTCTGCCCGCACCCCATCTCGACTCGGATCCTTCCCGCCTCCACCCCGGTCACCCTCCCGCACCTCCTCCCCAGAAGATGCCCCTTGTGCACCATATAGACCTGCCCGCTCTCGTCCACCAGCGCCGCCGCC
>Ga0180432_10004733_pt1 | contig 18473 bp, 19 predicted proteins | sample SS_ome_10_FD_132414 | JGI IMG/M metagenome (GOLD analysis project Ga0180432, IMG submission 132414) | Hypersaline lake sediment archaeal communities from the Salton Sea, California, USA - SS_1_MS_2 metaG | ecosystem: Environmental > Aquatic > Non-marine Saline and Alkaline > Hypersaline >...
AATAAATAATATAGAAACAAATCCGCTGTATAAAATGGGCATGAAAAGAGTTGGCTGTATGCCATGTATTATGAGTGGGCTGCAAGAAATTAAGCAAATTATTAAAGAAAGGCCGGAAGCAATTAGAAAAGTGAGAAAATTTGAAAAGGAACTTGGCCGTTCTTTTTTCCCTCCGAGCAAAATACCAGATTATGCTTGTAAAAACAGAGATAAAAACGGGAAGCTATATGCAAATATTGATGCTGTTGTCAATTACGTAAACGGTCAAGATCAATTAGAATTATTTGAAACGCCGAGTTGTATGAGTTTTTACGGGTTATGCGAATAACAGAAAGCGCAGGATGCGCTCCTGCAAAACTCCCCGATTGAAATCGATACGAGCGGGAGCGAGTAGTGGCGTGTATAACAAGGTTTATACCGACAGAATTCATAAGGCGTATAAAAACAATAGTATACAAATATTGAAAAATAAATCCATACACACACTATACACACGGTATACACATGAAAGAACGAATAAACATAACGCTACCAAAATCATTACTTGAAAAAGCGGATAAATTCTGCAAGGATTCAGATTTATATAGATCAACTTACATCGAAATGTTGATCCGGGCAGATTTGAAAAAGCGAACTGTTTCCAAAATGGAAACGGTTAAATATTGGGATAGTGTGGATGATATGCCTTTGAAACCAAAAATGAGAATAGCCGGAGAATAGATATGGGAAATGAGACAATTACAGCAAAAGAATATCGCAAACGCTTCTGTAACGACCGTGACGACACGAAAATAAAAAAGCCTTGCCGTGATACCAAAAAAGAAAAATCTCCCGATGGCGGCATGGCATGGGTTGATTGCGTCCATGTTTTTACCATCAAGGGGGTTCTGCCTGGGATGAATGAGTATATTAACGCCGAACGGACTAACAGATTTAAAGCTGCTAAGATTAAAAAAGATGCTACAAATTTGGTTGCTACTGTAATTTGGATGGATGAAGATATGCGTAACAAGCAATATACAAAAGTGTTTGTTGAAATCCATTATTATTGCCCGAACAAGCGTAAAGACAAAGACAATATCGCTTTCGCAAAGAAGTTTATTTTTGACGGGATGCAAAAAGCGGGTATGATACCAAATGACGGATGGGATAACATCGATGGATGGAAAGAAATATTTGCTGTTGACAAAAACAATCCGAGAATAGTTATTTATGTTTATTCATTCAGCGGGAAAGGAAAGTGAGGGAGATGTGAGGGTAATATTTTTAGATAAGGAGTGAGCCTATGGAATAAATCAAGATGCCCGGCGAAACAAAATAAGCGAATGCAAACTTACCTCGCCGGGTTCTTTTTTAACAGGAAAGGGGAAATGATATGAGTGAAAACGCAAAATATTATGTGTGGGTTAAAGGCAATAGAGAGCCCCGGAAAGAACATAATAATGTTAATGATGCTACCAATGAAGCAAGGCGATTAATTGAAGCTGAAGAAGCTGTTGAGAAAGTCTTTGTTTTACGGGCGATTGTATCATATGAAAAAAATTTAAACCCGATTATTATCCGGCAGTATTCCCATAAATCAAACAAAGATTTTAGTCAAATCAATAATGAAATTAATAACCAGAAAAAAGATGTTTGTGTATGGTATGTTACTGATGATGGAAACGGGATATATATTGCTGGGACATCGTGCGGCAGGGTATTTAACCGCACTGCAATGGGCTTTAACTTTTGCCCTAACTGCGGCAAGGAAATTGAAAGGAGGTGATGCCTGATGCTGGAAAATCGGAAAAGGAACTGTGATCCAGTGGGTTTGATAATCAACGGGCGGTTGGGCGGGAATTAATGTAAGTAGGTTAAACGAAAGGAATAATATGATATAAACATTTGTAATCTGAATTTTATGCCAAATCAAGTAGAAAATTTAAGTTTAACAAACACTTATAAACCAGAAAGCCCCATTGAACGGGGCTTTTCTTATTCTTTTGGTAAATATTTATCACATTTCTTTTTATTTTTATCATATGGTAGTGGTTTTATTTTCCCATCTGTTTCAAATGGGGAAGTCAACCATCGCTGACAATTAAACCTTAAATGGTTCGGACAACCTTTTAAATAACACCCTTTGAATCCTTTTTTCTCATCAAATTACATATCTCCAAATATTGTTTTTTTATTTCAATATTGCTCCATACTTCAGGGATAATCTTATACACTGTTTTCCATCCGTAAACTTTAAAATATTTGTAATCAAACCCGCATCTGAATAACTCATAAAAATAATCAAATACCAGAACAAATCTTAAGCAAATATGCAAAACAGCATATGGTCTTGTTTGCTCAAACCAACACCCAATAAACCACACAACCAAAAGCATGAACCCTTTGATAATCTTACTTTTTCTGTCTGCATGGTTATTGTAAACTGTCATAGCATTTACCACACTCTGCCTATACCAGTCATGGAATGCTTCTAACGGGATACTTAGTAATACTAACATAAATATAAAAATATCCATATCATTCTTTCTTATTATTTATGGCGCGTTTTATATCATCCTTGCTTATTAGACGGCATTTCCTTTTGCTCTTTTCTATATTATCTCGATTCTTCTTAGTTAATTGCTTCAGCAGAGATTCGCATTCTTTCATTTACTACTCCTTAAATCTTTGAGTAACATTATAGCCGGGTGTATTAGTGTTGACCCTGAAAAATTAAGTGATATATCGACACCATCCCATTTGTCGCCACTTAAATACTTCCGCATCCATTCAGGTTTATCTCTCCAATATACATCGTTTTTCCAGCTTGGAAATACAAAATGCTCCAATAATTCCATGATAATGCCCAGTATATTAGCTGTCACAAATCCCAACACATACCCCAATACCCAACAGTTCCATGCCGGAGCATCAGTTTTTAAACCCAGTAGCCATGCAAAAAAGAAAAGCCCAATAACTGACAGTGACATGCTACCAAAATAGTGCCATTTATCCATTTCGTTTCTAAATTTCATAATTATCCCCCTAATTTTTGAATTGCGGTTAATATCTCATTTACAGAATATATCAAGCCAATAGCAGTAGTTATAGCAAAAATGGCAACCCCGGCCCATACTTTAATCTTCACTTTTCTCCTATCTTCATAATCTCGTTCCATAGGAATAAATTTATCTGACAGGCTGGTTAATGTTTTAATAATAGTAAGGTGCTCCGTTCTATTTGATTCCAGTAATGATTGTATACCGGCAATCGAAATAGAATGCTTCTCAATAGTAGTGACAATAGATTCATCCCCATTGCCAATAATTACCTTCTTCATCAACAAATCGTTGTTTTTCTGAAGGTTTTCAAGTATAAGTGCAATCTTTTCTTCATGGCTCTTTATTTCTTCCTTTATTAGGCAAGGAACGTGGTCTAATTTAGCTTCTATCTTTTCAAGTTCTGCATCGATTATATATTTATGTGGCATCGAACGGCGTTCCTTTCCATCGTAATTCATCATAGCTCCAATTCTGTTTCGTCTTTTATTTCAATAACACTAAAACCCTTTTCTACCGAGCCAACAACAGCACGGTAAAAGCGTTCATATGCTTTTGTTGAATCGATTAACGCACCATTCCCGGTAAGGTTCTCTCTCTGGCAATTCCCAACGAGTAAACATCCGGCGGTGTCATCGTCATCATTCCCAATATGGATTAATATGTCGGTAAATCCAGGGACATCTAAAATCTCAATCATACCTTGATGAAATTCAGGAAATTTTTGCGAATATCTTTCATGGTGGTTGCCGTGCGTTCTTAATTTTAAATTATAAATCCCTGCCGGTATGCGTGTTTCGCCATAAACTTTCTCTGCACGTTTTTCATCTTCAAGTGTGTAACACCAAAAGAATTTTCCAATAAAGAGTAAACCAAGTGTAGCTTCATTTCCGGCACTAAACCTTTGAACGTTTATTTTCATGATTTTAATCCTTTAATTTTTTCCTGACTTCTACCATAAGAATATACTCCCGCTACACCCGCCCAGGCATAATAAAATTCTGAAGGCATATCTATCTTTGGGAGTTCCGTTCCAAAAGCAAAAGTTATCCACGGAAGTATTAAACTATTAATAACCATTGCTATCAAACCAACATAGATAATAGTCGGTCTCGCATATTTTACATATTTACTACCCTGCTGTAATTCTGCTACCATCACTTTTGTTTTTGCATCAACAAGCTTTTCTTCTAATTGACCACCAAGTTTATTAAGCTCCGCTGTAATCTCCATAGCTTTATCTTTATCAGGAATAGCTTTGCCAATCAACTTGGTAACAGGATTAACTAAATCTTTTAATATGCTAATCATAATACACCTTTCCGCTATTTTTGATAATCCATTTATAAATATCTTCCGGGCTTACTTTATAAGCATTCAAACTTATTTGCAATCCTACCCGTTTAAGCGCATATGCGACCAATTCAGAGCAGAACCACCTCTTACTACTCTGAAACAATTTAAAGCCCGTCAGGTAAGCGATAAGCCCCGTCCTGTCGTATTCAGCACCATACTTACACATTAATGTTTGAACGAATTGATTTGTCCGTTGGTCACTTGCGGGGATTGAATAAACTTCATATCTTTTACTGTTTAATAAATTGACCTTGCCAACTAATCTGACACCTTTAAAAAAGTCAGCTTCAATATATCGATCATCGTCAATGGCAACAGCAATATGAGGGACTTTGCTAAAAAATGATATTAACCAAGCAAAGAAACCGCCTGACCATATAAATATCAAATCGCCTTTTTTAAACATCTTCTTCACCTCTGTAATCAGGGTCATTTGCTAAAATATGCCCGACGCTATGCTCTTGGATAAAAGAACCGTCTTCACGCTGTGTTGGTTTCCTATACCACCATCTAAGGATTACTCTTTGTGCAACCATTGCATCAAGAATATTCCGCCCATCATCATCACCAAACTCTTGATAATTCTCCGGAGTGCCGGGCAATGCAGGGTGATTTACCTCAAATACAGCTTTTGAACCATCATTGCTTACTCTTTGCCTTTCTGTGGTTGTTGGATTCCAGATAGTATGAAGTTTATATGCGTCCATGTTGCTACCGGATTCCATCGCCTGAATCATCCTTGCGTGAATAGCGGTTTGCATTTCAAAATATAAGCTCATTATATTTTATCCTTTCCGAATATTTCACATGTATTGTTGTAAATCTTTTTGATTAAGTTAGCTTCTTTACCATAATCGGAAGTCCATTTGTAAACGTCATAATAACCCGCAAACCCATCTAACAGATAATTGACGCTCCCATATCCTCTACCCAAATTATTAAAATCAATATCAGTAGATGCTCCGCTAATTGTTTCCTCAAATTCTCCATTAATATATAAATCTATATTCCCACTTCCATCTGCATATATGGAAACTCTTGTATACACACTTGTGAGATTATATGCAAAGGTTCTAAGTGTGCCTCCTGATTCTATAAATATGATTGACCCATCAGCATCAATTCTGATACCACCGTTATTGCTCGAATCATCACCTGAAATTATCTGCACTGAACCCAATGTCAAATCAACAAATGCTTCCCATAACCAAGCATTGGCAGCATTCATACTAATATCAGGATGTGAAATATAATCATTCACCCCATCAAATTCTAAGGCCGCTGGATGTTGCAATATCCCATCAGTTTCTAATGAGCCTGACATCGTGCCATTATTATCAAGACCACCGTAATCAATAGCAGTGGTCCCATCATCCCATGAGGCGTTGAGGACTTTTTGGAGTGTAATATCATCCCAAGTCCCATTACCTAATTCTACATCATAATCTGTCTCATTTATGTATGCAACTTCATCTGTCTCTACTTTATAAAGATTCACAGAAATGGTAGAAACTTCTTGTGATACAACTCCACCGCCAGAAACTACCTGTTGGAATTCATCATTGCTTATATCGCCAGTGTTATCCCAAGTCCACTCTTTAGCCAATCCATAACTCTCTTTAATCTCCTGCGCAGAACGGGCAGTGTTGGAATAGCGGATTTCATAATCAGCCCCGTCAGAATATCCAAGACCATTCACATAACCAATAGTGAAATCGTTATTATTATCTACATCAATTGGCGTAGAACCAACATTGACAAAATCAGTTCCAGATAATTCTACACCGTTTTCATAGAGCTTTATAGTCCTTGTAGCCCCTTCAATGGTTGCGGACAAATGGACAGTTCTACCAGAAAGACTTGATACATCATATTTCCTTATCAATCTATTTCCAGAAGATTCAATTAGATAAAACCGAAGATGCGCATCGTCAGAAGCAGCAAGCATATAACCAGGAGTGGAACCTGTATAGAACTTTCCAAATATTGGATATAATCCAGTAATATTACCGAAAGTCCTTGTTGTTTCAATCGTAAAATCTCCAGTTCCAGGATTAAAATCTGTTGCTTGTGCAGCAGGTATATACCAGTAGTCATTAACTCCATCCATTTTAGGTGCTTTGGCTCGATTGTCGTCAACTTCACCCACAAGGAATTGAGGGAGTGGTTCGGTTTCTTCCGTGTTTTCAATATCACCATTGGGAGTTAAATCATTACCATTTCCACTTAAATCATCTCCTTTTGTATCACCTGTTTCTTCAGCAGTGTGATAGCCATTACTGAAGACCCAACGACCAACTGTATTAGAATCGTCATCCATAGTGAAGTCGTTAAAATCACCATTGGTAACTAAATTGTCACCTAATTCTTCATTGCCTTTCTTGTTTCCTAACTGCTGTCTTGCAATATCAAATATAACACCGTCCACTGCACCTACTGAAGCAGGGGTTGGTATAAGTAGGCCAGCCCGCTTTATCTGTGGTGGCATAAAACCTTTATGTAAAGAAGGATTAAATATCGGCATATCATCCCCCTTAATGCAAAATCATAATTTTATTATAAGCAATACTGCCGGTAAAGGTTAAACGCCAACCATAAACTTTATAATCATAATCAAAATTTAGTTGGTAAGCACCGTCTGTTTCAGGCGTTTTTGCTACAACGGATAGCCCAGAAACAACCGAAACGCTGTCATTTGCAACAGGGTTGTTGTGCTGATCTAATGGTGTGGCAGTAATTCCTACCGTCCCTGATGCAGCCGGGAATAAATAAATGGCATAAGAACCATCTGTTATCGGCCTTCCCCCAACTCTTGGGAACAGAACGTCCAAAGTTGTCACTGTTCCAGATGGCAGAAATTCCGTTCCTTCCATTCTGATTACTGGTTTTGTTGCTTGAGTTCCCATAATAATTCTCCTTTTGTTTTACCGTTCTTTCTTAATCGCTCCGCCAAATCCGCTCCGTATGTCGTTATAGTTTATGAAAATTTTGATAAAAAATCAATTAATAATATTTTGTATATTTTTTAATCAGGCTTGCCGCTCTTTTTTCTTTCTGTGCTTCTGTCAAATTGCCTCGTTTTATTTTTAAGAATTCCTGATAAACATCTTTTACTTTTTTTGCATGTGGATGTCTTGAATCTTTCTTACGTGCTTCTTCAAGTGCATTAAAGAATCTTGCCGTGTGTTTATTATTCATCGGCGAATCTTTCGCAAACAATGTTCCAACAATAGGCAATAAGTCTTTCCTGCCCCATACATTTTTGCCACTCATATATAATTTAGACATATCTTCAAATGTTCTAAATACCCTATTGTAAGTTCCACCAGACAAATCATTCATAATATATTCAAGTTGAACAGGTGACAACTCTCCAACAGGCATTATTTTAGCCAATTTCTTAGCAGGGGTAGTCGTCCACGGCTTCATAATATCTTCATAATGTAAAACCTCACGGGCATATTTAGGCTCAATATTCCTACCCGCATAATCTTTATTTTCTTTAACCCTGAAATATGTTCCAAGCAACGCCACACGTCTTGGGTCTATTAATACATCACTAAATTGTTCCTGAAGCATGTAATTTATATATTCTTCAATCGCCTTTTCGTCTTTTTTATTTACGTGCAACAATGCAGTTTGCATTCCACCGTGAAAAATCGCACCTATTAAAAACGGAGCCGGTATCTTTATATGATTTGAACCAGTCCAAAAATGGAAATAATTTGCTCTATCGTGCATATTCAAATCTTTCCACTTTTCATCATCACGCATTAAATATGATAACAGAGACATTGATGTAACCCATGATACCATTTTCATCATATATTTTGTTGCTAATTTAGTCCTGCCGTAAGCATCCTTTTCATACTTAGGCATATAACTTTTATCATCAGTTTTGTAATAGCCGGTTAATTTTTCTTCACCACCTAATGTTCTGTATAATTTATTTATCCCTTGCACCCCAGCATTATAAAACGGTATTATTTTATTCAATGCTTTACCCATTTTGCCACCACGTGCAAAATCAGTAGTCACATCCTGTGCCGCCCTACCTGCCCTTATTATGGCTTCTTCAGGGTCATTGGTCTCTTTTAATACACTATCATAAACTGCCTTAAACTCAGCAATACGTGAAGCATTCTCCATAGCGGAAAAAGCTAATCGCATTCCATATATAGGATGCTTAAAACCAAATGTAAACACATTCTTCTTTACAGATGATTCAAGAAGTGCAGTTTGTGCTTTCATAGCTTGGTTGTCAAACCCTGCCATTGTAGAAACAACCGTTCCTGTTCGTTTATATAAATCTGCCATCTTGGGGTCAATACCAAATTTCTTTAACATTTCAGGCGAGTTTTTACCCGCAGTATCAAGTATTTCAGAAATCAACCCGGTTATTGTCCCAAACGGTGTCATTAATCCTTTCTCTGATTGAACCGCAAGAGTAAACATATCACGCATAGCATTTCTAACAAATATAAAACTTGCATTAATCCCGGTAGCACCCAACCTGACACCCCTGGATGCACCACCCATAATCTTTTCCACTAATGATAAATTATTGCCAAAAAATGTTGCTGAATTATCACCTGTTTTTGCGATCACATTATATAATTCAGGGTCAACCCTATACCATACCCTTTTACCCTTTTCCCAAACAGACACATACGGTATTTTACCATGATATTGAAATTGAGAAGCGTAAAAGTTCAAGAAAGCATCGCCGGTTTTAGTCCCGTCATCTTTCTCAACATCATATCCAACTTCTTCCAATGCTTCCTTAACAGCACTTTCTTTTAATTTTATAACATCAACAGGCGGAGCTTCTTTTTTTAACAACTTGCTAAATCTTAGCCCCTCACCTTTCTTATCCACAAACATTTTTGTAAGATTTACAAAGGTATTCATTACTTTTGCCTTTGCCGCCCATTGGTAAACTCTTTCTGTATGTTTCGTCCACGCATCAAGGAAATATTCAAGTTCGGCTTCTGAACCAACTCTATTTTTAAATGCTTTTGGTTGACTTGCATAACCACTCTTAAGCATACCAGATAAACGCCCATCCTCAAGCAGATTCCGGTATAATGGAATATAATGCGGGTATCTGCCTTTTAAATCAAGCATCTGATTTACGTCCATTCCACCCTCTCTGTAAACCATAGCCAATAATCCGTCAAAATAAGTATATACCTCATCAGCCAATGCCTCAAAACCCTCTTGATTATTTTCACTCAATGCTCTTTCAGCCGCAATTTTAGTTATACCCGGGTTTTTAAATTCCATCTTACGGGTAACAGTTTCATATTCACCATCTTTGTAAACATCCGCTTGATATTCGGTTTTATAAGCATCCAAGGCATGTCTGGCATACAAATACTGATGAAATTCCTTAACAGCTTCCCATCTTTCTTTTTTGGATAATTTACGCCCTTTGTTTTTTTCTACCTGTGCAACAACATCAGTAAATATTTGCTTAATACCACGGCTTTTCAATTCCCCTGTCCGCATATCAACAATACCATTATTCATTGCATATTCTGATATTGCACCAACTTTTGAGTTTAAGTGGCGCATCCACTCAATCGGGTTCTCTTTCATCTTTAGATTGTAATAGTTATCTTCCATCACTGTTTTCAGGATATATTGAGCAACGGCAAATTCATCGTTTGTATATTCTGCAATTTTGGCAATACCTGATAAATATGCCTGTTTCGGTGCTTTAACAATCGCTTTTACTTTTTTAATAGCGTTAGAAATCACCCCACGCCGTTTACTACCTGACTGCATTTCCATAAAAGCATCAAAATCCTGGTTCGCAAAATCAAATAAAGCGCCCTGCAACTCTTTCATATTGCCCTTTGGGTCATGTTTTGGCAACAAAGTATTTTCAAAATAATCTAAAAATTTAGGTGCTTTTTTTCCTAAATCAACATCACCGGTAGCCCACATCCTTACAAATTCGGCAAACCCTTCACCTGTGCGCTTTTTATTTTCATCATAATCAAGACTTTTTAATTCGCTTGCCATTTCAGAAGTATTTGTTAAGTTTTCATCACTGATCTGTGCAACTTCAGTCTGGAAATAATGAGCGATTTCATGCGATAATGCTCCAACGTCAAATGCCTCACGGGTTTCAACAATCCCTTCGTTTACAATGTAATGCCCTGCTTTTAACTTAGCCCATCGCTGTAAACCTTTCAGATCAATTCTTAGATTTGGATATATATCCCTAATCCGGTTTATCACATCATTGGTGGTAATCCCTTTACCCTTTTTACCTTTTTTTACTGCCGGTAACTTTTTACTCGGAGTAAGCGAACTAATCATATTGGCAGCAGCAGTTTCGCCATTTTTTGTTTTCAGGTCTGCAACCTCGCCGGGTTTCCTTAACTCATGTTTACCCTTGTCAAAAAGAACAATTTTGCCCGTCTTGTCTTTTGCCATTTGAGGCTTGCCCTCTACCTTTTCCTCTGCAACAACCAAATCTTTCGTTTGTTGGGGCTTAGGCTTGCGCTGTTCCTTTGCCTTGCCAATTAAACCTGCATCTTTAGCTTGTTGTAAACCAACAATATAAGGCTTATTATTATCATCTTTTACTTCAATACCAATTAATGCGCCTACTTTTTGATTCCCTTCGTAGGCAACTAAAATCCTCTTATCCCCTGTTCCCCCTATTTTATATTTAGCATTTGGATAATTTTTTTTAATAAGATTAAATTTTGCTTGACTAAATTGATAAAAGCTATCACCAGACTTAAATACTATCAGTGGTTCCATCTCTTTTGTTATCGGTAAAGGGATCTTAGACACCGATTCAATTCCAGCATCTACGCTTTCAAGAGTGTAATAAGATATGTCAGCACTTATTTCATTTTCAGGGAAAATTCTTTTTATTGTTTCGTTTGGAATACTTTCTGGAAACGTTTCTTTGTCTAATTTTGCACTCTTAGGCGGATTTCCTTTTATCATTATATCTGCATCGGTATACCATTTACGATCTTTTGATATTCCAATCCCTCCTAACTCATGCTTATCCGCTGTTTTGCTTTTTGCCAATGTATTAATCAAGGTTCTTTCTGTTTTAACCGGTGGCACGAAACTATCTGCCTTTAACCCCTTTACTTTCTTTTTAACCTGTTCAAGCGCATCTTTCGTATTTACAATTGTAAAATAACCGTCACCGGGGATGTGTATTTTAACCGTTCCAAATTCTTCAAACATATCTTTTCTGGCTTTGTCACGTTCTTTTTTATTTTTAAATTGAACATCTGCAATTCCTTCCTGCAATTCTTGTAATCTTTTCTTCCCACCTTCTCCAGGTCGTTTCGCCTTTTTAATAGCTTTATCCAACTCAGCAATCATCCTTTTCTTAAATTCAGGTGTGCCGATTGTGGATTCCTGTTTACCCTCAATTATTTCTTTTATAGCTTCTTTGGGTGTTTCTACTTTTTCTTCGGCGATTTCGGCTTTTGTGGTTTCCTTGGCAGGTTTTTTCTCGGTATCTTTTTGCAAGGCATCTTTCTTCTCCTTTTGGGTTAAGTCAGCGTCAACAGCTTCTTCTTTTGGTGTTTCCTGCTTCTCAGGCTCTTGCTCCGACGCTTTTTCTTCTTTTTCGACTTCCGGTATGGCTTCTGCCTTTTCTTCGCTTACGGGCTGTTTATCGGCTTTTTCTTCTACGATTGCACTTTCTGCAATTTCATCCATGTCCTCAACAGTTTCTAATAGTGCTTTATCCCCTTTTTCTGCAATCTGTTTTTTCTGTTCAGCTTGGACATCCTGTGCAATTTTTGCAACAGATTTATTAACCTGCCCTGAAGCCATTCCTAATAAACTTAATGGGGCAAGACCTTTAACTGCTTCAATCAGTTCGGTCTGCATCTCAGCCCATAATTCTTCTGCCTTTTTGTGTTCCAACCCTGCATTTGTAAGTTGATTGGTCACATATTTACCAAGTTCAGTTGAACCTTGCTCAATCGCTTTCTGGAACCCTTCTTCAAGTGTATTTACCGTCAAATCTTTTGCCGATTTTACAATAGCGTTTGCTAATACTTTTTTTAATGCCTGTTTGCTTAAACCTTTTGGAACAAGCCTACTAACAAATGGCAATATTTTGCCAACTTGCAATGCTTCTATTGCAGCATAAGGTATACCAGCTACTAAAGCAATAGGCTTCGCAACATCTTTTTCCACGCCAGCTTCCATCATTTCCATAAACATATCACCGGCACCAATTTGATACCATTCTGAAGTAGAATATGCTTGGGCGATAGCGGGTATTAATGCAAGCGGGGAACCCATAGTTTCAGGCTGTGCTAATGATATTGCAGTTGCGCCCATCACACCAGCTTCTAAACCTTTTTTGTATGTTTGCATCATAGGTGAAAGCATCCTTGCTGACGACTGTAACATATCACTTGCAAGATTTTCCGGAACAATCGGGTCAATTGCTTCTACTTCAGCAAGACGTTTACGTTCTTCCATTACCTCTGCGATGTCATTATCATCGCCAAATATTGAAGCATACGCTTTCATTGGATGCTTATACCCACCCTCATTGCCACGCTTCCATGATTCTTTCAGATTCCCCCAAAATGTATCATCGTGCTTCAGCATGTCAATCGTTTGTGTTGCGAACGGTTTTTCATAATCTTCTAATACCGTAACATCTTCTTTAGGTAAAAACGGGTCTGGTGTAGCTTGTGCGGTAGAAACCGCTTCTTCAGTTCTAAACATTGGTTGAGACAGTGATATTGCCGGACTTTCCAAATGATCTACAAAGCTCTCACCCACAACTTGTGATGGTGGACGCTTACTTTGCATATAGGTGTCTGATGCTTGTTTTATATACGCATCAAATCCGGTAGTATCATAATTCTCCTGATAAAGAAAATCAGTCAATACTTTTCTTTTTCCCGGAATCTGCATTTTTGAAGCGAATGTATCAATATCGCCAAGGTCATAATTCTTAGATAATTCATCATAAGTTTGTTTGATGTTTGCCATTATAGCCCCGGTATTGGTTTACGTTTTTCCACAGGCTGACCAAATGTTTCTGGTTTGTCGCCTATTGGTAAATCACCCTGGTTGAAAATATCGAGAAAATCAAAATCGTCATAAAACTCAGGCATTTGAGTTGGTTCAAGTAAACCCTCTTTTGCTTTAATATATTCCTGCCAATATTTAGGCTGCTTATAATTGTATTTGAGCAAAAGCAAGTTCAGGTTTTCAATCTTTTTTTTCTGTGCTTCAAGGCTGTCTATTTGCTTTTGAATGCTGTATTTATCTTCGGGTAAAACATCTTCCATTGATTTTTTATAATCAGAAATTTGCTTATCAAAGTTCTTTATCTTATCCTGAATAAATGTTTTTTCTTTAGAGACAAGTTCTTTACCCGGTCTTGAACCATAAAGTTGACTATACCTGCTTTTGTAATACTTATTACGCCAATCTTCTCCAAATTCAACAGGTTTATAATCAACGCCGGTTATTCTTGCATATTGTTTCGCATATTCACTATAAGCCTTTTCATCACCTTTAGATTTAGCTGTGTCCATTAACGACTTTAATGAGCTTAACTGTTCTGTTTGCAAGTTAGTTAATCCGGTCATTCCAAATTCATCAGATGCACCCTTAAGACCGGCAAGATAATTAGCATTTTTCAACGCTTCACTTCTTTGGGCTGGCGTAAGATTTTCATTCTCTGATAATTTCATCAAGTGGTCATACTGGGCTTTATTTTTATCGGTTTCAGCTTTCCGTTGTGTTGCTAAAACACCTGCTTCTTCAAGCTCTCCCCTGCGAAAATTGAGCCCCATTCCGGAAAGACCCTCTTTAACCTCGCTCATAAAAGGGGAAAATCCTCTCTGTGGTATCCTATATGCCATTATGCGCCTCCTGCAAATGATTTACCAATATTTGACAGAGCAAAACCACCAGGGCCAAAACCACGCAAACCCATCCCTGTTACAGTTCCTAATGTGCTTGCAAGATTCATCCGGTTTTGCGCTTTTTGTGATTGCTCTGCCTGATGCTCTCCGAGTTCTGCACTAAGCAATGTTCTTTCTGCCGAACGGTTTAATTCATCCTGACTTCTTTTTAGTCTTGAAAAGGTGTCTGACAAACCAGTCGCACCACGACCAGCCGCTCCGGCAATTGCACTTAATTTAGCTCCTTCAGTAAGCCCACCCGTTCCCATAATTTGTCCGTATTCACCTTGAACACCTGTTTGAATACCCGGGTTTACTAATCCAAGTCCCTCTGTCACTTCGGCATCACTCATTTTTAGCCTGTCACGGTATCCAGAAGGGTCGAATTTTTGATAATCATATTGTCCTGTTACCGTGTCCCATACATCTGAAAAAAATCCCATAACAAACTCCTTAGTTATCTGTTATATGACCTTGAACCTTACACCTAAAAGATGTCAGCCCTGTAAGGTCATCTTGTATTATCATTTGGATAGCTTCTCCCGGCTGAAGCCTTATTGCTACTCCGTGCTTGCTCTGCCCTGCATATGTTAATCTTGCGGTAAACCCATATACACCAGCCGGGGCTTTTTCATCATATCTCGTGTCAAAACACATTTCAGATATTTCACCATTAGTTTTTACATTCCACAAATGCTCATTCTCTTTTGCGCTTGTATACTTCCGCATTGCTACGCCATAAGTCAAAGCACTTAATCCGCCAAAAGTGCCATCATCCATAGCTGTGCCGTCTGTAATATGGAAAATAAATCTCGTAATGTCAACAGCGCATTCAAATGGGTTTTCTAAGCTAACCACTATCGGGGTAGTGCTCCCGTCAAGATTTAATTCCGGGTCATATTGGTAAACGATCGCTGAAGTGGTAAAAGCGTTCGTGACCAATGTATCAAGGGTAATCACATTTGTTGCAACAGATATTACACTTGCATAAAATAAAGAAGGACAATAATCCAATGTCTCTATCATAATAATCCTGTCACCTGCTGTCAACCCATGCCCTGCCGTCATTGTGACTGTTCTGGAACCAACGATAGCGTCTACTGCTAAAGTCAAGGTTGCTAATATACGGCTCATTCTAAGAGATAATGATTTTGTTACTTGATCTTGGACATTAACATCCATTTCATCTTTTATTCTAACTACTGTCATTTTCTTTCCTCATAGCCGGTTACTGATACTGTTAAAGCATTCGCTGTCTCACTCCTATAAGCAAGATGCCCGTCCTGATTATTCATGTGGAATACATCGGTGTCGCTTATTATGCCATTTGCCGGAACCTCCATATCATATATCAAAGCGGTTGATTCATCGTATGTTGTGCCGTCATGGTCAAGAAATATCCTGACTTTCACCGGGGAGGATGTTGTGTTGCAAACCCTAATCCCGGTTATTACCCCTGTCAAACCACGTGGAGGTGTATAAACCGATACAGCATCCGTTGAATTTTCCCTCGCTTGTGCAAGCTGTTTTTTTATAATTGTTGCCATTATTCAGCCTTCAAGTTTTCTATTTCCTGTTTCAATTCCGAATTTTCCTGAGTTAACGTCTCTATCTTATTTGTTAAGCTGTCAAGTTCAGCATCAATCATACTAAATACATTAGCCATGTTATTTAAGTCAAGCTGACTTTCTGTATTTGGAATGTATGGTCTTATCACGCTCATCTGTCTAATATCCTTCCATAAAATATTACTTTCTTAATATAAATCGGATCAGCAGATGCAAGGGTATTCTCATTGCTCTCCAAGGTCCAGGAGAATCGTTTACATGTTAGTTTAGGTCGTATTCTTATAAATCCACTTCCAGAAACATCAAACTTTGTTGGGTCTTCTGCATAAACCCATTGTCTCCCAACTTCTTTAATAACAACATTGTCAATTTTAACTGATGTCAGATCTGAAATATTTTCAAATTTTATCCCGCCTTGCGTATTAACAGTATGGGTAAAAGACCAATGAGTTGCATCTCCGCTCACATATCTGGCATCTTCAACCACCAAGTCCGCAACAGAATCACCACCAAGAGTGACGCTTACTTCGCCATTAAATGCCGGAGAAACATCTATTATGTCAAAATCAATTTCATATGTTTTCCCCGGGTAGAAAGTTCCCTGTTCCATAATGCCACGGTTTGACGAATCTAAGGTATTCAATACAGCATTACCGGCAAGCTGGAAAGCATCCCCACTACCGGTTGAAGCATCAGTCCACTCACTTAAATCAGTAGTGAAATTCCCGTTTCTAACTAAATTTGGCAGTTCTTTTTCTGATTCTATTGTAAATTTACCAAGTCTAAAATCACCCTCATATTCAATCCTTACTTCGCTTAGTTTTTTATTAACATAATCTTGCCCTAAGTCTGTAAAATGTGATTGTATTTTATAGTTTTCAGACCCAAGTATATCATCTCTGTATTCCACGAACCGGTTTGAGTTCCAGCCAAGAAAATAATTCTCGTAATTTGTTGTGTTTACTATAAACCCATCTATTGGAACACCAAATGTCACTTCATCGTCCGGTCTATGAGTAAAATATTCTTTAGTTTTCATGTCATAAATCAATAATGGGTCAGAGTCGCTATCTGTATATTCTTGTTTCAAGGCAATACATACCCATCTTTTTTCAGGCAAATAAAAAATACTGCAATCTTTCACATCATCATAATCCCAATAATCTTCAAGTAAATCCCGCACAGAATCCTGAGATATATCAACGACATTAACACCATCAAATATTTTCAACCCGTCATAATCCATCATGACAACAACATCAATGGTATCATTCACCATAATTTTTTTAACGGCGTTTTTGTTTATTGCACCGGCAGTTGAGAATAATTGATCTACCCTGTGATACCCACCTGAATCAGTCACCAAAATTATTCTTTTCGTTGTGAATATATATAATGAACCCCTGAATGAAATAGCATTTGACACCGATTCTTGCGGGTCAAGATTCAAATTAACCCCATTAACAGACGGGAGAAATTCAAGTCTGCCTTGTGGGGAATACCTCATTGTCATTTTATTCAGACTGTCAATAGGTTCATCGGTTTCCTCCGTAATATTCCATGCGTAAAACCTCTGATTATGCACAATTCCATTTTCAAATGTTGGGTTAATATATTTTTCGTTACTTGGTAATCCATTACTCGCAAAATATTCTGCACCAAGCGGGTATTGGGTTAATGCTTTCATCGGCTCATTACTTTTATAATACGGGCTTGACGGGTTCGTTGTGTCGTCATATTCCCACTCTGGTATATTCTTAATTGACAAATAAATAAAATCGTCTCTGACTGTTCCATACTGCCGGTCAAGCTCATAAAATTGTTCAGTAGATATTTCATTTTCTGTTATGTTAGTTGACAAAAACATAACACTATTCCCATCAATAGACTGTATAAGTTCACAGCCTTGACCGCTCAAATCAATAGCAGAACCGCCACTATCTAAATCCGGTGAATATGTAGACACATGTTGTTTTGTTCCTATTGCTACATCACCAATTGCAACAGTGTATGTAGCTCCAGTTCCAAATGTTCCGTATTGTATGTCAGCATCATAAACACCAACATAGGTAGTATTATTATACAATTGAAAATACTTTAACTTATCATCAGCACCAAATTCGGCTACATTTCTCCCACCGATTGAACCATTAAACCCATATATAGGCAAGTATCTGTAAGTACCGCCGTCATCTATTCTTAACCAGTAGCATAAAACTCCAGGGGTGAAGCCTTGCACCGGTAAACTTGTATTAAGCGACCCCAAATCCGCACTGCAAACTGCTTGGTTTGGATATTTACAAATAAAAGCCCTTGAATAAGATTCCTCAAAATACGGCAATGGGTATTTATTATCAATAAACCATTCTTTCACTCGGTAATGATCTGACAAAGCAGCCATTTCTTCTGTATCACCGGTTGATCGATACATTCTTATAGATGTCAGTCTACGATATGAAGTATTATTGAACAACGCCGATTCTATATTAATAACCGGCTGAATTTCAAAGTCAGAAAGGTTTTGTTGCTTCGAGATAGATTCACTCATTAGAGATTCATATAAATAATCATAAACAAAC
>Ga0180432_10004734_pt1 | contig 18471 bp, 15 predicted proteins | sample SS_ome_10_FD_132414 | JGI IMG/M metagenome (GOLD analysis project Ga0180432, IMG submission 132414) | Hypersaline lake sediment archaeal communities from the Salton Sea, California, USA - SS_1_MS_2 metaG | ecosystem: Environmental > Aquatic > Non-marine Saline and Alkaline > Hypersaline >...
AGGTCTTGGACGATGGCGGCTTCCTCCTGTTCGACGCCCGAGAATGCAGCGGTGCGGCCGGCACAGTCGATGTACAACGCCAGGATACCTTCGCGGTTGGATTCTTCCAGTTGCCGTAACGCGTCGTGGCAGCCTTGGCGGGCCGATTGAACCATCAGCTCCGGGCTACGCCGCATGAACTGAAATTCACTCTGGTTGGCAAAGTCCGCTTCGAAGAGCACGATCGCCTGTGTTTCGGGAATGACGCTGACGATGAGACGGTTGACGTAATTGTGCTCGTCGTAGGGCGCGTACTTGGCCCCATGGTTGACCCCAAGCGTGAGCAAAACGGTAGGTAGATGATGTTGCCAGTCCTTATTGCCCATCAGACGGTCAATAACGCCAAGCGCCGGCTGGTGGTCGATTTCGTACACGACAGGCCCTTCGACACGCGTGATACGGTGATAGCCGCTCATCGGTTGGCAGCCGTGCATGATGGTCGTGGACGCAGCAAACGGGCCGGAAAGCACTGCCCCCAAGGCGACTTGCTCCGCGGTGTCGTCACCGATGAACAATTGCCCACGATCAAACGCGAACGTGCCGATAAGCCCGGCGCCGACGAGCATTGGCATTTGCCCGCTCCAGGCGCCGTAAAACCCCTCCAGCAGATACGACGACACGTTGAGTACCGGTGCGGGCGGAGGGGGCTGGCGGACGGAGTCGTAAAAAAGTAAAGCGAGTTGATCCGAGGGTGTCTGTCGCTCAGCCAGCTCAGCGCCCAATGTCGCACCCGTGGCGCGTTCACCTCTGTCCAGGCCTTTCGCCCAGGCAAGCTCGGCGTGCACCTGTTCGTCCAGCAGGGCCAGGCCCACTTCGTAGCCGCTGTAGCTGAGGTGCTCGTTCGTAATGACGCCGATAGCCGGGCCCCCGATGATCGGGATACCACCCAGCACGGATTGCATCCCGGCCATACTGGCTTGGTAGTCCTGCCGACCCCCACAGAAAGCCAAGGCCAAACCGTGCTGCTGATTCACCGCACGCTTCTGGGCGGCCAGGGCGGCCTCTTTGCCGGCCAAAAACGAGTCGGCGTGGTTGGCATAGCCGATACACGCCGGCTCTGCACGACCAACGAACGCCTGTGACGCCAAGGCTAAGTCTTGATTCATGGCTGAACCTCACGGAATGTTGACATGATCACGCCGATCGATACCCAGCGAGGGCGACCATCGCCGACCCAACGGACCACCGGTCACATTGTGCGGCGCGTGGACGATAAGGCCCAGCCGCTTATACAGTCACCCTGCTCAATTGTCATTGTTATCGGCACGGAATAAGGCCAGGTTAACGCGCACTCGTGATGAGTTCTTGAGGACTTCACTCCAACCCCGAAAAAAAGGCAGTTACGGACAACGAAAGGTGTGCTCAAAGCAACACCGAGTTTCTACCACGCATTTTAGGCCAATGGTAACGGAGCCCCGTCCGATAAGAGCCCCCTGTTTGTGCCCCAACATACCTACCTCGGAACCCCCACTCTGACAGAGGTGTAACGCCGCCGCGCACAGGACGCTCATCGGCCGGATACGCCGCAAACGGACTGCCTTACTGCAGCGGCCCAGCCAATACCTGCAACAGACTAGGCTCCCACGATGCCCAGCGGCGGCCTGCGCTTCCAGGCGCCTCGCGTAAAGTCCGGCACCGATACCGGCACGCTACCCCGGGCCACCGACTTCTCTGTCAGTCCACGCAAAACGCTCCAGGTCGCAGCGTCATAGACGTCCATATCCGGCTCAGTCGCCTCACGCAGACTCGTCACCAGCCGGTACATCTGTATGTAGTCGGCCCCGCCGTAACTGTAGTGTGCTGCCCGCGAGCCCAATGCCTGCCAGAGAGGATGTTCATACTCCTGCGTGTACGCGTCGGTCGGCGCCGCCATGTCGATATGTTCCCACTGATCCCCGTTTTGCCACGTCGTGCGACCGTTGACGTGGATGCGGTTCTCCATACGCGATTCGCCCACGGTGCGCCCCTCGAATACTCCCTGCGTGCCCTGAACACGCCAAGGCATCTCGTAAGGCATGTACGATTGCCCCATGAAATAGAGCATCATGGACACCCCATTGACCGTTCGCAGCAGCGTTACGTTTACATCCCCCTGGGCAAACTCACGCGTGGCCAGCGGGTGCTCCGGACCGTAGTACTCCATGGCTTTTTCATTCATCCCCCGGCTCTTACTGCTCAACGAGACCAGATAGTCGAAGCGGTCGCCCCGGTTGACCCCCGCGTATTGCGCCAAAGGCGCCACCGCCGCCGTGGGGTAGAGGTTGCCATTGTGCTTGAGGTGCTCTTCGCCACGAAAAATCAGACCGTCCTGATCGAACATCACCAGCCGGTAATCACGCTCGTAACCTCCCGCACAGTGCGTCAGCTCACCAAGCAGCCCCTGGCGAACCATATTCAGTACCATCATCAGATTGCGAAAGTAGGTCGTGTTTACCAGCGGTATGCAGTGACGCCGGTGTTTCTCCACCGCCTCGACCAGCGCCCAGCATTCGTCCAGGCGTTCCACCGGCGGATTCTCCAACGCCACATGGCTGCCCGTTCGCAACGCCGCCTCCGTCACGGGCAGGTGCCAACGCGTGGGCGTGGCATTGACCACCAGATCCAGCGACTCCGTCTCACACATCCGCACAAAATCCCACTGACCCCCGGTATAGCCCGTGGGCGTCCGACGAGGTCTTCGTTGCTCTTCGGGCGTGTTGGCCCCGGCACCCTTGGCCACCAACTCCTGAGCCCGGCCGGTCCGCTCAGGCACCGTATCGCAGATCGCCGTGACGGCTACCTCGTCCGGGAAATCCAGCAGAATACGCATCAGGTGTTGCCCACGCGCGCCGACACCCACCACGCCCACGCGAATGGGCCTGGAGATCGGTTGCGATTGCCACACCGCCGGGCCGCTCCTTCTGGCCGGCCTTTGACAGCCACCCAGACCGCCACCCCACAGGGCCGCACCCGCTCCCAAACCGCCTAACCTCAGAAATTCACGCCGGTTACATACCCGCCGCTCCTCGCGCCTATCTGTCATGGCCGCACCTCCACACCACGGTTGCCTTGCTCAGAGGTTCTAACGCCGTTCCCCTTTATCGCTCTACCGACTCGCCCCACACAATGGGACCTGCAGATTCTACAGCCCGTTGCACCCAGCGCCAACCTCCTTAAGAACCTCCACGCTGGCGACCGGACCTTCTCCAGCTGATGGCGGCCGGATTCCGGCCAAAAAGGCCTCTTTGCCGTTCGTTCTCTTCTGTTAGACCCCTCAGGCGGGCCCAGGTTCGCTGCTTATGACGCCACAGCACCGAAAAAATGCTTCTTTTTTCCCCATGAGACACTTGCGCCGGTAAAGGGCTCTTCTCAACCGCCCACCTGTAAGGCGATGGTTCCCCAGCAAAAAAAACAGGGTAGACCACTACTTGGGCGGCCTACCCTGACCGAAAGGTCTCTTCTGGGCACCTTATGCCCCGCCCGTGGTCACCTTCGGGCTGGCTTTGGCGGCCGCCTCGGGCGTGACCGTCCCAACCGAGCTTTCCTGCCGACCGGCGCCGACTGAGCCCTGCCCCCGCCCCTCGATAAAATCGTTGGTCATTTGGTATGCCTCGTCGTCCGTGAACTGCTCCGGCGGATGTTTGCACAAATATGCCGATGGCCCCGTCAGTACCCCGCCAAGGCCCCGCTCCAACGCCAGTTTGCAGCACCGTATCGAGTCAATCGCCACCCCCGCCGAGTTGGGCGAGTCTTCCACCGAGAGCCGCAACTCCAAATTCATCGGCACATCACCGAACAGCTTGCCTTCCATACGCACAAAGCAGACCTTGTTGTCCTGCTGCCAGGGCACCCAGTCCGACGGGCCGATATGAATATCGTGCTTGTCCAGACGATGCGCTGTCACCGCCTGCACCGCCTCCGTCTTGGACTCCTTCTTCGACGCCAGCCGCTCCCGGTTGAGCATGTTCAGAAAGTCCGTGTTCCCGCCTGTGTTCAATTGGTAGGTACGCTCCAGCTTGACGCCTCGCTTGCGAAACAGGTCGGTCAGAATCCGGTGCGTGATGGTCGCCCCCAACTGCGCCTTGATATCATCCCCCACTATCGGAATATTCCTCTCCGCGAACCGCTTCGCCCACGTCGGGTCCGACGCGATAAAGACGGGCATGTTGTTGATGAACGCTACACCCGCCTCCAAAGCGCACTCGGCATAAAACCGCGTCGCTGTCTCCGAACCTACCGGAAGGTAGTTCAACAGAATCTCCGCTCCAGATTCCTTCAGCAGTGCCACCACTTCGTCCTGCGACGGCTCCGGCTGATCGCTCAGCACAAACGTGCGATCCGAGTCGTATTGACTCATGTGGTCCGAACAGCCGTCCATGATCCTGCCCATCTGCACCATCACCCCGCTCTTGGGCATTTCGCGACAAAACACCGCCGTGCAATTAGGCTTGGCAAAGATCGCTTCGTGGACGTCTTTGCCCACCTTTCGCTTGTCCACATCAAACGCTGCAACGACCTCAATGTCACACGGACGATACCCGCCGATCTCCCAGTGCATCAGCCCGATGGCGTCCTCACTCGACTTGTCGCGATAGTACTCCACTCCTTGCAGAAGCGAGCTAACGCAATTTCCTATCCCGGCAATCGCAATCTTGATCTTTTTCATGCTACAACCTTCGTGTGTAATTATCTGTCCAGAAAGAAATTACAGCAGGCGCCCTGTCTTGGTGTCTTCCGCCCGCCGACACAGCCCTGCAAGCGACCACCACTACCTTCCGCACTGCCATCTCTTACGGCACGTAAAGAGCCAATCAAGCCAAAATCACCCGAATATGCTAACACATCCATCTGGAGCTGGCAAGCCAAAGTCGCCCCGCCAGACACAAAAACAGCCCTGCCCTCTGCCCGACCAACAGCTCCCAGGCCTGCGTGTCCAGATTGCCTCTGAGCCCCCGATGCTCCAAGCCGCCGCGCCTATGGAGCACCAGCCCCACCCCTCATGTGCTTATCGAGAAGACCGACACGTCAATCACCGTACCGCAATAGATGCACGCGGGATGACGTGGCGAAACCTTCCGACTGCAGTTGGGACACTCCGCGATTCCCCGTTGATTCTTACCATCCAATTGCCCGTCACGCATGTCGATTGCGTACAGCTTGTCGTGCAGGTCCTTCTCGGTCAGTTTCAGCCGCTCCCGCATCAGCTCCCACAACGCCTCATTAATCATCATACTCTTGGCCAGGTTCGCCTCCAGAACCCGCACCTGTTGCCGCAATCGCAACGCCTCGTGTTTCGCACTGCTGCTCTCACGCAACGCTTCGCCTGCCAGAGCCCCTCCCTGCATCTTCGCATTCGTAAATGAAAACGTGCCACCCAACATAACATGCCCCTTTCTCTGGGAAATGGTCGCTGCCTGTACCTCTAGCTCGCCGCCCGAGCTGCACCCACGCCCAAGGCTCTAGCGGCGACGGTTCCGCAAAATGTCAAGAATGATCCAAAAGCCCGCCACAAACGCCAACAGAAAACCCAGCCCCCCGATCAGCGGCACACCCAGCACCTCCGGGCCCAGATCCGCCTGAGCCATCAGCGACGAGGCCACCGTCAACCCCGCCACGATCAAACCCAGGTTGATCTTGTCGCTTACCTGGTTCAACTCCTTCAACGGCTGATCCAGCCCCTTGTGATGAAACTCAATCTTCAGTCGCCCGCTACGCATCTGCCGCAGAATCTCCAACACATGCTCGGGCGACTCACGCCCCAGCCGCGCTAAATCCTCCGTCACCCGCTGCGACGCCTCCCAAAGGTGACCCGGCGAATAGTGACGCAGCATCATCGACCGTATAAACGGCTCAATATGGGCTATCATGTCGAAATTCGGGTACAAATTCCGCCCCGTCGATTCCAGCGTGCCCAACGCCTTGATCAAAAAGAAAAAATCATACCGCACCCCGATATGATAACGTGAAATCAAGTCCACAATGTCGCCCAGCAGCTTGGGGACGTCGATCTGCTTCAACGGCAGCCCATGATACTGCTCCAGCAGATCCAATAATGCAATCCGCAACTCGCCCTCGTTGATGTCCTCGGGCAGCACCCGCAGGTCACGCGCCGCCTTGAGCAGCCTTTCGATGTCCTTGTTCGCCGAAGCGTGAAGAATACGGCTCAAAATCCCCACCGAATCACGGTCCAGACGCCCGAACATGCCGAAATCCAGAAAGCAGATCACATTGTTGTCCAGTACCAGCACGTTGCCCGGGTGCGGGTCCGCCTGAAAAAAACCGTCCTCAAATATCTGCTTCAGTACAATCTTCGCCCCCCGACTCGCAAGCTCCTGCCGCACCTGTTGATCGACCTGGTCACCAAAAAACTCTGCCAGAGGCCGCCCCTCCACAAACTCCATGATCAGCACCGAACGACTGGTGTGCTCCCAATAAATCTTTGGCACATAAATTGTCTTGTTGTTGGCGAAATTCGCCCGGATAATGTCCGCGTTCCTGCCCTCATGCTTGAGGTCCAATTCGTGCTGCACCGACCGACGCAACTGCCCCACGATCCGCCGCACGTTCCAGTGCCGCGCCTCCTCGATGTGCGCCTCCATCAAATTCGCCAAAAAATCCAGAACCGCCAGATCCTCGGTAAAACGCGCCTCCGTACCCGGACGCACCATCTTTACCGCCACCTTCTCTCCGCTGTGCAGACGCGCCTCGTATACCTGTGCTATCGACGCGCTGGCGACAGGCTTTGTGTTAAACTCGCGAAAAAACGCCTGATAGTGCTCACCCAGATGACGACGACATTCCGGCTCCATCTGGTCCCAGCCAACCGGCGTGACGTGGTCCTGAAGCATCGCCAGTTCAGTCGTGATGTCGCTGGGAAGCAGGTCCGGCCGCGTCGAAAGAATCTGCCCCAGCTTGATAAACGTCGGCCCCAATTCCTCAAGCATCGCCCGTAGCCTCGCTGAACGCGTACGCTCCCCCGTAGGCTCGACCGCAGGCTCCTTCTTCAGCTTCAATATCGGAGGCAAATTCAACTGCCGGATCAAGTCACCAAAAAAACCGTAACGCCGCACCGTTAATACAATGTGCTGCGCCCGGCGAAACACCCGGTAATTACGCAAAGACTTAATCACTGCCGTCCAGACTCAAAATGAAAGACAAGGTCCATCTGGGCAAGACCAACGCCGTCCGTTGGCCTGTGCCCTGTCCACCTGCTCGACGCGGATTCACCCGCCTGGCAAACGCCCCGTGCCGCTACGCCCTATGCCCTCGTGACAAACCCGCCTGTGCCGCACCGCTAGAGCGAATCGTCTGACGCCGGACCCGCCGTCGACGCCAATTGTGCCTCCAGCGTCTCGATACGCCGTTGCAGCTCTGCCACGTCCTGTTGGCTCACCCAGCCGCACTTGTTCGCAATCTTGTTGACCTCGTCACGCACGCTCTGCTGCAAGTGCTCCTTCTGCGCGCGTGCACGATCGATCAACTCCTGTGCCAGACGCTTGCCTTCCTCACCGCTCACCTCGCCGCGCTGCTCCAGCTCTTCGACAATGTCTTTGGCCTTCTGCTCGCTCAACGCCGCAAACCCGATGCCTGTGTAGAGAATTTTGTGGATCAGATCCATCATGCCCCATGCTCCTTTCCCACATACGTGACTTGGCCTGTGCGGGTACCCGGTACGTGCCTATCTATATTATAGTATACCAACCCACCCTACTTGCTGCCAGAGTGTTTTTCCGCCCCACTACCCTGCTACACGCACGCGCCGCCACCGCAACGCCCTTATCAGCCCGCCAGAGCAATTTACTTGCCAAGCCCCCCCCCACTCCCTAAACTGGCCACCAATATACATATACAGGAGGCTCTTATGAATCCCGTCCTTGCCAGTCCGCTCCTCGGTACCGTCTTGCACGCCTTTGGCGCCACCTCCGCCGCCCTCTGCTACACCCCACAGCAGGGCCTGCGAGGCTGGTCATGGCAGACCTACTGGCTCAGCCAGGCCGCCATCTGCTGGCTCATTGCCCCCATCGTTGGCGCCTGCCTCACCGTCCCACACCTCCTCGACGTCCTCCAGGCCGCCCCCCGAAACGCCATGCTCATCACCTTCGTCTTGGGCGTCGTCTACGGCATCGGCGGCACCGCCTTCGGCATGGCCATCAGATACATCGGCTATTCCCTCACCTACGCCATCGCCATCGGCATCTCCTGCTTTGTCGGCACCTTCACCGGACCCCTTCTCAGTCGTTCCCTCGCCACCATCGTCGACAAACAGGGATCCTCATGGGTCCTCGCCGGCGTCTTTATCGGCGTCATCGGCACTATCATGTGCGGCCTGGCCGGTCGGCTAAAAGAAATCGAAATCCAACGCGATCAAAACAACACCTCCTCCTTTGCTTTGGGCAAGGGCCTGTTCTTGTGCTTCATTGCCGGCCTGCTCTCTGCCGTCTACGGCATTGCCGTCAACGACACCGGAAAACCCATCGCCGAGGTAGCTGCCCACTTCGGCGCCGGCCACTGGCAAACAAACGTCGTCTACATCTTCTCCAACTCCGGAGCCTTTCTCACCACCGCCGTCTACACCCTCTTCCTCAGCAAAAAAGAGAAAACCTTCGCCGAATTCAAAACGCTCAACAAATGGCCACGCCCCATCCTGATCGTCAATTACCTGCTCGCCATCCTCACCGGCTGCCTCTGGTATGGCCAGTTCCTCTTCTATGGCTTGGCACACGTCCGCATGGGACGTTTCAAATTCTCTAGCTGGGCTATCCATATGACCATGCTCATTCTTTTCAGCAGCCTCGCCGGCGTCGTCCTGCGCGAGTGGCACGGACGAAAAACACGCACCAAACTCGCTCTCCTCGCTGCCCTGAGCCTGCTTATCGCCGCAGTCCTCGTTATGACCTACGGCAACTGGCGCGGCGAACAACCCGTCCCCTCCTGAGGCACACATCCCGATCCCCCACCTCCTACTGTGTCGCGGGCATCTTGCCCGCGTATAATAAACATCGTCGCACAGCGACACCTCTGTCATTCCCGCGAAGGCGGGACCCGAAGCGCAGCGAAGAGGCACGCAGTGAATCCAGGAGATACGCCAACCTCTTTCCAATACCATGGCCCCCCGCCACGCCAAGTCCCGTTTGTCATTGCGAGCAGGGCGTCTTAGCCCGACGTGGCAATCTCAACCGCCCGACCACCCTGCGCCTGCTCATTCCAGCCCCCGATGCAAAATCGCCGGATTCCTCCAGCCACCTGCCCCCGTAAGAGTTCACGCTTTAGCGTGAAAAAACCGCGGGTGGCAGCGTCTGTTCGCGCGGCAACGCCGTGCATAACAGGCGATGGCGATTGTCGTCGCACGGACATCTTGCCCATGATCTCAATGTGCCGATGGCGCCCCGCCCGCTCACGAGAAACATAGCCGCGCAGCGACACATCCTACTGTGTCGCGGGCATCTTGCCCGCGTATAATGAACATCGTTGCACAGCGACACCTCTATCATTCCCGCGAAGGCGGGACCCGAAGCGCAGCGAAGAGCCTCGCAGTGAATCCAGGAGACACGCCAACCTCTTTCCAACACCATGGCCCCCCGCCACGCCAAGTCCCGTTTGTCATTGCGAGCAGGGCGTCTTAGCCCGACGTGCCAATCTCAACCTTCCGCACACCCGGTGCCCTTCCCGTCTCAGCCGCCGCGGCAAGATCCACCTGGCACCGCACTTATCGGACTACAAAACCCCCAATGCTCTCCCCTCATATTGCCTCCTGCGCACCGGTCGCAACGATCATGCCGTTTCTGCCGAACACGTAAACTGCATCCGCCTGGATAAACAGGGTAAAGACCCAAACACGTTTGACTACCTCACAAATTATATCTTAGCCTTGATTCTGTAGAGGCAAAATAACAGTAGGAGGCCGGGCAGAAGGTTTGCCGTGATGGATTACGGCTGTACCGCTCGGCTGTCCCAGGAGCAAGTGAGGCAGCACAAACATGTTGAGATTTCTACGTCAAAAAGTGTTTCCCATCGGGCTGGACTTGGGCAGCGCCAGCTTGAAAATGGTGCAATTGGCACGGACAGGCGACGGCCTGGCCCTCGTGGCCGCTGCCCAGCAGGACGTCCCCCACGCACTCAGGCACAACCCCGCCGCCATGCAGGAGTGGACCATCGAAACCATCCGCAATCTCTTGACTACCAAACCCTTCAAGGGACGCAAAGTCATCAGTTGCCTCCCCAGCCGAGACCTGCTCGTCCAACACCTGCGCGTCGCCAAAATGGAACCCCACCACCTCGAAAAAGCTCTACGCTTTGAAGCCGTCGCCAAAGTACCCTTCAATGTCAACCAGGGCCGCCTCTGCCACCTCGTCGCCGGAGAAGTCTACGACGGCAACGAAAGCAAACTCGAAGTCATCCTCATGGCCGCCTCCGCCAGCGTCGTGGCACGCCATCTAAACATCGTCGAACGCACCAAAGTCGAAATCGCCTCCGTCAACGTCGAGCCCTGCGCCTTGGTCAACTGCTTCGCCCACCTCTTTGCCGACGCCGACCCCACCGAGGGAGCCACCATGTTCGTCGACCTCGGTCACGCCTGCACCAAGGTCATCATCACCCACGGACGTGACATCGCCTTCTGTCGAACCATCGGCATTGCCGGAAAGCAAATGCTCCACGCTATCTGTGACCAACAGTCCCTGGAGCAGGCCGACGCCGTCCCCCTCCTCTGCAGTTGGAACAGCCAGCTCACCAAAACGAACGCTACCATGACCTCCGCCAGCCAACACGACACCCAGGATACGAACGGAATCGCCCTCGCCACCGCCACCGAACATCCCGACCAACCCGCCGCTCATTTCGACGAAGACACCCGCAAAGACCAGGCCGCCCAATCTGCCCGCGTCGAAGAAGCTCTGGTGCCCACCTTGGACCAACTCTATCGAGAGATACGCAGTTGCATCCGCTATCACGACGTCGTCTTCGGCGGCCAACGAGTCGCCAAAGTCATCTTTCTCGGTGGCCTGGCTAAAAACAAATCGTTGTGCCAACACCTCGCTCGCGGCCTCCGACTGCCCGCCCAGGTCGCCGACCCGTTGGCACGGATCAAAACCGAAACCCTCATCGGCGACCATAGCGACTTGGTCGAGGCCGATCGCTACAGCGAGTGGGCAATAGCCTTGGGACTCAGTCTCAATGGTGCAGACGCTATATAAGGTACATACACATGAAAAAAGTTAACTTCCTCCCCGAAGACTATCTGGATCGTAAGGCACAGCAACGCACTAACTGGGTGTGCCTCTTCCTCTTTGTGGTCGTCATTGGTGCCGTCGCCGGTGGCTTTGTCGTCACCGAGAGACGCCAGACGGCCATGGACAACCGTGTCCGTGCCGTCAACCTAGAAATGAGACAAGCAAGCGAGTCCCTCAAACAACTCGAACTCCTCGAAAGCAAACGCCAGGAAATGATGTGCAAAGCCTCCGTCAGCGCCTCGCTCATGGAGCCCGTCCCTCGCTCACTCATCCTCGCTACCATCACCAACAGCCTGCCCGCCGCCGTCTCACTGGAACAAATCGATCTGGTCAGCAAAAAGGTCCAGCCGCCTAAAGCTCTCACTGACCACAAAAAGAAACGCAACAAAAGAAAGATTCGTACCTCCAAGAAAGAAGAAACAACTAAGAAAAAGAGCATCGAACCCCAAAAGTGGAACACCCAGTTCAAAGTCAGCGGCGTTGCCCAAACCGACCTGCAAGTCGCCCAGCTGATCGCCCAACTCAACAAGTCCCCTCTCTTCAAAGAAGTCAACTTGCTCTACTCCGAAGAATATGAAAAAGAGCACCAAATGCTACGAACCTTCGCCCTCCAGATCGTCCTCGGCCCCAACGCCCGCGCCAGCGAAACCGACGTGGAAATGGCTCGCCAACAGCAGGTGCGGGGTATGTAGCCAAAACCCGAGAAAAAAACCCGAGGCCACAACGCCTCCAACCAAATACACAGAACCAGCCACCGATAATTAGGAGTCAACCCCATGAAACTGGGATTCCGAGAACTACTGTTCCTGCTCTTGCTGCTGGCCGTGCCCATGGGGGCCTACATGTGGATCTTCAAACCCGCCAACGCCCACATCGAACAGCAGCGACAGGAAATCGACGCCAAAACACAGAAACTCGCCAGCCTGAGAAAAGCCCTTGTCGGCATCAAAGACCTCAACGACGAGGTCAAAAAACTACGCGAAGCCGTCGACTTCTTCGAAGCCAAACTGCCAAAACACCATGAAATCCACCGCGTGCTCGAACAGGTTACCAAAATTGCCGAACGACACCGACTCGATACCCGCCTCTTCAAAACCCTCAAACCGCACCCCCTCGCTGCTTATTCCGAACAACCCATCGAACTGGAGGTGGCCGGCAACTTCAACGCCTACTACCAATTCCTCTTGGAACTCGAAAAACTACCTCGAATCACCAAAGTCAAGAACATGGACCTCGCCAAAAACAAAGATGACGAAGGCCACATGGAAGCCACCATGAACGTCAGCATCTACTTCGACCCGGGCACTGCCGCAAGGGGCTGACCCCAGACGACCAGTCTGAAACGACCACGAAAACAACCGAAAATACAGACCGACCCCCTCGGACTGAAAAGCCAGGAGCGCAGATTATGAAAGACCAACGAGACTATCAAGATAACATGGCCCCTGACCTGGACTCTCTAACAACACACGATGACGAATTCGATACCATGGCCAGTGAAATGGCCGGCGCCGAAACCGCCGAGGCCGCCTATGCCATGCCCGGAAATAAACACGTCAACCGCGGAACCCTCTTCCTCCTTGCTACCTGCATGCTCGGTGTCGGCGCCGTCTACACCCTGCGACACCGCCCAACCCTCGTGTCCGCCGAGCAGGAGCAGGTCGAAGCACGACTCGATAACGCCCTCCAAAAACTCGTCAACAAGAACGAACAGGAAAAAGCCAAAAAAGTCTTCAAAGACACCGAAGAAATGGTCCAGGCCTTCTACGATTACCCCGCCAAACAGCAGGTCGCCGTCGACGAACTCCAACGCGACCCCTTCTCTTGGCTACTCGCCAAGGACGAAGATGCCACTGACACCGACGACGCCCTCGAACGACAAGAACAGTTACGCAAAGAATTAACCAAAGTGGTCGAAAAAATGCAACTTCAGTCGGTCCTCCAGGGAGCACGAGGCGCCCAGTGCCTCATCGACGGCGAAGTCTTTGCCCAGGGCGACACCATCGCCGAACGCTTCCGTGTCGCCAAAATCAGCCGTGAAAGCGTCCTCTTGACCGCCTCCGAGTTGCAGTTCACCTTGATGATGCGTTAGGGACAGGCCCACACAAAACCAAAACATACAAAAACGTCCTCCCACAGGCAGCCAAAACAGTCCGACACCCGTCGGCCAAAACGAAAAAGTGAGTCGTCTGGCCATGTTGACCAAAAATGAGTTAGATGAAAAAATATGTCAAAACGACACCCCGGACAACCGCGGGCACGCTGCTCCGACGGGCCTCCAGGCCGAACTCTGTGACCTCTGGCAGCCCGATGAACTGATGGCCCCACCCCTCCAGGCCGATTTCGAGGACATCCTCTGCCAGGTGGCCAGTGTCTCCAACGAACAACTCGAACAGGCCCGCGCCGTCCGCCGAAACACCCCGCGAAAACGTCTCGGCGAAATCCTCCTCGAAATGAACGCCGTCTCCGAACAGGACCTCCTCCGCTGCATCGCCCAGCAATACGAACTCGAATTCGTCCACGTCCAACGCGATACCGTCGACCCCGACGCCCTCGCACGATTGGACCGCGCCTTCATCGAGGCACACCGCATCATCCCGCTACGCCAAGAGGCCGGCCGCCTCGTCGTCGCCACCGCCGACCCCACCGACGTCTTCCTCCTCGATGAAGTCAAAAGAAACACCGGCATGGAACTCATCGTCCAGGTCTGCACCGCAGAAGACATCCACGCCGTTCTCAACACCATCAACGAGCCCGATACCGACTTCCACGTCGATGAAATCATCGCCGACGTCAACGAGGATGATCTCGAAGTCGTCAAATCCGAAGAAGAAGATATCGAAGACCTCGAACGCGGCGCCGCCGAGTCCCCCATCATCAAGTTCGTCAACTACGTCATCCATAACGCCGTCAAGGAAGGCGCTTCCGATATCCATATCGAGCCCGGCGACAACAAACTCAAAATCCGCTACCGCATCGATGGCGTCCTCTTCGAAAGCATGGCGCCCCCCCACAACATGCACGCCCCCGTCATATCCCGTATCAAAATCATGGACAACCTCGATATCGCCGAACGACGACTCCCGCAGGACGGCCGCATCCGCGTCATCGTCCGGAAAAGAAAAATCGACATGCGCGTCTCCACCCTGCCTACCTCCCACGGAGAAAAAGTCGTCATCCGACTGCTCGATACCGGCGCCATGAACCTCACCCTTACAGACCTCGGCATGGAGGAAGAAACCTCCGCCATCCTCGACCACCAGATCAAACAGCCCCACGGTATCGTCCTCGTCACCGGACCGACCGGCTCCGGAAAAAGCACCACCCTCTACGCCGCACTCCAGACCATGGACGCCCAACACCTCAACATCTCCACCGTCGAAGACCCTGTCGAATACCACCTCGACGGCGTCGCCCAGGTCCAGGTCCACGAACGCATCGGCATGACCTTCGGCGCCGCCCTGCGCTCCCTCTTGCGACAGGACCCCGACGTCATCATGGTCGGCGAAATCCGTGACGAAGAAACCGCACGCATCGCCATCCAGGCCTCCCTCACCGGCCACCTCGTCCTCTCCACCCTCCACACCAACGATGCCCCCAGCAGCATCACCCGACTCATCAACATCGGCGTCGAATCCTACCTCATCGCCGCCGCCACCAACGGCGTCCTCGCCCAGAGACTCGTTAGACGCATCTGCTCCAAGTGCAAAACTCCCGCACAACCAAGACCCGACGAAGCTCACTTCCTCGAAATGTATGGCTTCACCGCCGACAATATGTTCAAAGGCGCAGGGTGCGACGCCTGCCGACACACCGGCTACCAGGGCCGACTCGGAATCTACGAACTGCTCGCCCTCGACGACACCTACCGAGACATCATCACCAAAAGCCCCACCGTCACCGAGCTCCGACGACTCTGCAAAGAACGCGGCATGGTCACCCTCCGCGAGGACGGCTTCCGAAAAGTACGAGCCGGCCTCACTACGATCGACGAGGTCATGCGCGTCACCGAAGCCACCATGTAATAACAAATAGCATCCAAAGCACACTAGCATAACAGCCCAATAACCAAATACTACCGGCAGGCCAGACTGCCAGCGGCAAGGAGATTTGAACGTGTCAAACTTACAAGACCTACTCACAATGGCCTTAGAATGCGGAGCCAGTGACGTGCACATCATGGTCGGCTCGCCACCTCTCCTGCGCATCCACACCGTCCTCCAGGAAACCGACTTCCCCGTCGTCACCAACGAAGGTGCCGAAGTCATGCTACGAGAAATGCTCTCCGAACAACGATGCCAGCAGCTTCAGCAAAGACGCGACCTCGACTTCTCCACCGAAGTACCCGGCAAGGGCCGATTCCGCGTCAACGCCCACTACCAACGAGGAAGCGTCGCTATCGCCTTCCGCGCCATCGCCGACAATGTCCTGCCCGTCGAAAAGCTCAACCTCCCCGAAACCGTCGTCAAGGTCGTCGATATGACCCGAGGACTCGTCCTCATCACCGGTGACACCGGATCCGGAAAAAGCACCACCATGGCCAGCATGATCGACGCCATGAACAAAAAATACCACAAACACATCATCACCATCGAAGACCCCATCGAGTACATGCTCACCAGCAACAAGTGCGCCATCGAACAACGAGAAATCGGCGACGATTGCCCCACCTTCGCCTCCGGACTCAAACACGCCCTCCGACAAGACCCCGACATCATTCTCGTCGGCGAAATGCGAGACCTCGAAACCACCTCCGCCGCCATCACCGCCGCAGAAACCGGCCACCTCGTCCTCTCCACCCTACACACCATCAACGCCTCGCAAACCATGGAACGTATCATCGACATCTACCCCGAAGGCCAACAAAACCAGATCCGCTCCATGCTCGCCAACACCCTCAAAGCCGTCATCTCCCAGACACTGCTCAAACGCGTCGATATGCCCGGCATGATCCCCGCTACCGAAATCATGCTCTGCACCCCGGCCGTGAGAAACTGCATCAGAGAAAACAGAATCTACGAAATCCCAAACGTCATCGAAACCAGCCGCGGCACCGGAATGCAGACACTCGATACCAGCATCAGCCAATTGTACTTCAATGGCCAGATCTCACGCGAAGACGCCCTGGCCCACGCCGCTCACCCCGAAAAACTCGATCGTGCTCTCTGTGCCTAAACGTTACTACTCTCGAACGCTAGGGGCCGGCAACCTGTACCGGCCAGATGCAAACATTAAGATCCAGGTCCAGGCAGCTGACGGCCTACAACCGTCGAAATGAGAAGGTCCAATGCCAAACTATCGATACGAGATTAAGCAGAGCTCAGGACAAATCAGTGCCGGCGTCCTCGCCGCCGACTCCATCGCCGCCGCCACCCAAACCCTCCGCAGCCAAGGGGCCTATATCCTCTCCTTGACCGCCGTCGCCGCAAAAAAAACCTCCGGGCTCAGCAAAGTCTTCTCCGTCAACCTCTCCACCGGACCCTCCGGCAGAGACGTCCTCAACTTCACCAGCCAACTCGCCGTCATGATCAAGGCCGGCATCAGCATACGAGCTGCTCTCGAAGGCATCGTCGGCCAAGTCGAGAACGCCAAATTCCGAGACATCCTCGACCAGGTCAGACGAGACGTCGAAGCTGGAAAACCCTTCTCCGACGCCCTCGCACGGTTCCCAAAGGTCTTTAGCCCACTATACATCAACATGGTCCGTGCCTCCGAACTCTCCGGCTCCTTCGGCGCTATGCTCGAACGCGTCGCAGACTACCTCGGACAGCAGATCGAAACCCGCTCCCAGGTCCGCGGCGCCATGATCTACCCCGCCATCATCGGCATTATGGCCGTCAGCACCACCGTCTTCCTCCTCACCTACGTCCTGCCCAAATTCGTCAAAATCTTCGAAGGCAAAGAAGCCATGCTCCCCATGCCCACCAAGGTCGTACTCGCCACCAGCCACTTCATGCGCACCTACTGGTACATCCTCATCGCCGTCACCGGTGGACTCACCTGGCTCTTCTTCTGGTCCATCAACACCACCGGAGGCCGCGCCGTCTGGGACCAGGTCAAACTCTCACTGCCCATCTTCAAAAAACTCTGCCGATGCCTCTACATCTCACGAAGCATGCACACCATGGGCGAACTCGTCAACGCCGGCGTCCCCATGCTCGACACCATCAGCATTACCGGAAACGTCTCCGGCAACACCCTCTTCAAAAAAATGTGGCGACAGGTCTACGTCTCTGTCAAACAGGGCAAAAAAATATCCGCACCCCTCACCCGAACCTCCCTGCTACCACGCTCCGTCGTACAAATGATCAGCAGCGGCGAAGAAAGCGGTAAACTCGCCGACGTCCTCCACGACATCAGCGTCTACTACCAGAAAGAACTCAAAAACGTCGTCCGCACCGTCACCGCACTCATCGAACCTCTCATGATCGTCGCCATGGGCTTCATCGTCGGCTTCATCGCCATGAGCATCATCCTCCCGATCTTCAAACTCTCCAGCGTTGTCAAATAACCAAAAATACCCACGCGATACCAACAGCAAAAGCAGGCATGCCGTGAAACAAAAGACCAATAAAAAAAGACGCCGCCATAACCGGACTCACGGTTTCACCCTCATCGAGGCCTTGTTCTCCGTCGTCATCGTCGGCCTCGGCGTCGTCGCCCTCATGCTCCTCTTCGCCGCCGGCACCGAAGTCAATTCCTTCGGCAATCGCCTCTCCACCGGCGTCATCTTCGCCGAACAGGTCCGGGCCGCCACCGACGACACCCCCTTCGCCGACCTGACCACCTTGGACGGACAAGCCTATGACGGCACAGCTGGACTCGCCGACTTCCAGATCCAACTCGCCGCCACACCCGTCAATCCCGATGACCTCACACCCTACGTCGGCCCCGATCCCGAAATGATTCGCATGAGCGCCCGCGTCCGATACAAAAACGACGACCTGACCACCCTCAATTGGTTAAGGAGCCAATAACCTATGCCGTGTCGCGGGCATCTTGCCCGCGTTATAACGTGGCATGGGTATCTTGCCCATGAACAAAATACCGTCGCCGCAGACGACTTCTCATTTTTGCACCTTGATCTTGGCTCACTCGCGACACCTTACATTGTCCCCTTGGAATATGGGAATCTAAACGTGTTCACAATGTCGTGCTTCACATCTAGGACTATCCGCCGTGCCCAGGCCGCTGCTCCTCCGCCGCGACCCGCCCGACGCCCCCA
>Ga0180432_10004736_pt1 | contig 18467 bp, 13 predicted proteins | sample SS_ome_10_FD_132414 | JGI IMG/M metagenome (GOLD analysis project Ga0180432, IMG submission 132414) | Hypersaline lake sediment archaeal communities from the Salton Sea, California, USA - SS_1_MS_2 metaG | ecosystem: Environmental > Aquatic > Non-marine Saline and Alkaline > Hypersaline >...
ATTCTCAGCCATAGAAGAGGCGGCGCTAGGCCCACAAATTGGCCGAAAAGTGCCCTAACACCGGCTCTTTAGGCCGGTGTGAGTGTGAAAAACTCGGCACGAATTTACGGCAGTCTGCACTAAAGGAGCCACACCAATGCGACTCAAAGAACTATACATGGACTGGAAACCGGTCGCCGTCATCGTCGTATCCACACTGGCACTGGTGGTTGACTATTACCACCGCATCTTTGCCCACAAAGCCTACGACCGGCTGCTCCTGTACCTGGGCCTGCCGCTGCTGATTATCGTGCTCTTGTTCCGCGAGTCGCCCGCCAGATACGGCTTCCGGCTGGGCGATTGGAAGGCCGGGCTGGCGCTCACGGCCGCGGGCTGCGGCGGGATGACACTGGTAATGTTGTTCGTGGCCCGCACCGGCTCCGTACGGGACTTTTACGCATCCCGAGGCCACTCGATCATCCCACTGATCGTTGATAACGGACTCGATCTCTTCGGCTGGGAATTTTTGTTTCGGGGCTTTCTGCTCTTTGCGCTCTACCCGGTCTGCGGGCCGTATGCCATCCTGCTGCAAGCCGTCCCCTTCACCATCGCCCACGTCGGCAAACCGGAGTTGGAGACGCTGAGCTGCATCTTTGGCGGCAGCGCCTTCGGCTACGTCGCCTGGCGCACCCGCTCGTTCCTCTACCCGTTCCTCATCCACTGGTTCCTGACGACCATCACCATGCTGATTTCCAGCGGCGCGGTGGGGTAGGGAGATTGCGGAGGATCGTACGCAACGGTATAATGGTGGTGAGAGGCCACTTTGGTTAGAGGAGTCAAACTCGTCTCCCAAGAACCAGAGCTTGGAAGAGAAAGCATGCACAAAAAAACCTGGTATTGTGAACTTGAAGGAGCCGCCGCCTTCTGGATCGCCGCCATACTCTTTATCCTGGTGGGCGGCGCGTTCACGGCAGTGGGTGTGGAGATCGAAGGGGCATTTCTCATCATCGGCGTCCCCTTCCTGGCCCTGGGTCTCCTCATCTTGCCCCTGTTGATCTACAGCCTGTACCTCAAATTCGCCCAGCCCGAGAACTACAAGACCTGGCTGTGGTGGGTGAACTTTATCGGGGGATTGGCCGGCGCGCTGACGTTCGCCGTCCCCAGCACGCTGGCGCTGCCCATCCTGCTGCTGGCAGAGATGGAGGATGAGGCGCTCCTGATCGGGGTGGGGTTTTCCGTCGTCGGGTTGGCAGTGACGATTGGAGTCTGGTTCGTGGCGCGAAAGCAGTACCGGGAACGGCCCAGGTGGATACGCAAGGACAAACAGACACTGTGATGGGAAGCTTTACTCTCCAACTGACCGCCATCGCTCACGGCGGCGCGGCCCTGGGCCGGCACGAAGGGCGCGTCATCTTTGTCCCCTACGCGCTGCCCGGCGAGACGGTGCGCGCCGAGATCACCGAGGACAAGGGCCGCTTTGCCTTTGCCAGCCTGATCGAGGTACTGGAGCCTTTCCCCGACCGTATCGCCCCGCCCTGCCCCCACTTTGGCCTCGCCGCCCACGGCGGCGCGGGTTGCGGCGGCTGCCAGTGGCAACACGTGGACTATCAGACCCAACTGCGTTTCAAAGCCGAGATCGTAGCCGACCAACTGACGCGCATCGGCAAACTCTCCGCTCCACTGGTTCGCCCCACCCTGCCCGACGGCTCCGGCTGGGCCTACCGCAACCACGCCCAGCTCCACCCTGTCCCGGACGGAGGGCTGGGCTTCCAGGCTGCCTCCGGCGACGAGGTCATCCCCATTGAAGAATGTCCCATCCTCCACCCGCTCCTCACCGACCTGTATGCCGCTCTCGACCTGGATTTCGAGGGGCTCCGTCGTCTATCGCTGCGCGCGGGCGTCGCCAGCGGCGAGCGGATGCTCGTCTTTGAGATGGCGGAGGATCTGCCGCCCGCTCTGGAGATTGACCTGCCCGTCTCCTGCGTTCTGCTGCTCTCTGATGGGAGGCACGCCAATCTCATCGGCCACAACCACATCACCGAGACCGTCGTCGGTCACACCTACCGCATCTCTGCCCCCTCCTTCTTCCAGGTCAACACCCCCCAGGCCGCCCAACTGGTGCGCCTGGTATTGGAGTACCTGGACCTGCGAGGAGACGAGACTGTGCTGGACGCTTACTGCGGCGTGGGGCTTTTCACCACGCACCTGGCCGAACGCGCCGGGCTGGTCGTCGGCGTCGAGTCGTCCCCCGCCGCCGTCGCCGACCTGCTGGATAACACCTCCGCCTTCGACAACGTAGACGTCATCGAAGGCCCGGTCGAAGCTGTCCTGTCTGACTTGGACACTCGCTTCGACGCGGCAATAGTAGACCCGCCCCGCGCTGGCGTGGATCGCTTCGCCCTCGACGCGCTCGTCGCCCGCCGGCCCGCCCGCCTGGTCTACGTCTCCTGCGACCCGGCCACGCTGGCCCGCGACGCCAAGCGGCTGGCTCGCGGTGGCTACCGCCTGGTCGAGGTGCAGCCGGTGGACATGTTCCCCCAGACGTATCACGTCGAGAGCGTGGCGCTGTTCGTATTAGGTGGGTGATTCCCCTCCCGGCGGCTGTTGACCCACGCGATCCAAGCCATCCTCCCTGTTCCGAAAATCGCCCTGGGACAAGATGGCGCCTTGTCATACGCCGCTCGACACTTCACTACAGGTCAGCCTCGGCGCAGCGCAAAGCGCAAAAGTTCGCGCCGCCAGGGACGCTTGTGGCCCAAATAGTCGAGGCAATCGGCCAAGCGGCAAGGCTCAAAATCAAAGTGGCGCTGGACCGTTACCAGATTGGTCGCGCTACCGACGGCCAAGAGGTCGAGCCACCAGGGCGGGGTCGGGGTGCGCGGCAGCAACGTATCGCAAAGCGTGATGGCGCCTCGTATCAGAGGCGTGCGCACGCGCACGATCCGCCGGCGCACTCCCGCCGCTGCCAGCACCTGCATCACCAATTGCTCAAAGGTGAAATGCTCCGGCCCGCCGAGAGGAACAACCTGCCCGATCAGATCGTCCCGGCCCAGCGTGGCCTCGATACACCGCACCAGGTCTATGATCCACAGTGGCTGGAAACGCGCCAGGCCAGGGTCGGGAATGGGAAGGAGGTGGGGAATCGTCTTGGCCAGCATCACCAGCAGATTGACGAACGTGTCATCTGGACCATAGGTGATGGCTGTCTGGAGGACGGTGCAATCTAGGCCACTTTCACGCACGGCAGCTTCTGCTTCCCCCAGGACGCGGAAGAGAGGATAGGCGGAAGTGCGGTCGGCTCCCAGCCGACTGACATAGATGAAGCGACGCACGCCCGTCTCACGCGCTGCCGCAACGAGATTGACCGTGTTCTCGGCGTGGGTATGCAGCGTTCCCCCCTGTTCGAGATCAAACTCCCCCGCCAGGTGCACGATCGCCGTCACGCCCTGCATGGCCGAGCGCAAAGCGGGCAAATCGTCCATACTGGCCGATACGGTGGAGAAGAGAAGACCCGTGGGTAGTTGCTGCTCGCGCCGAGAGGCTCGCAGCAGGCAGCGCACCTCCCGCTGATTGATGACCAAGCGGCGCACCAGAGCGCGTCCCACGAACGTCGTGGCGTCAGAGATCAGTATCATAGTCCCCTCGCTTTCGCGTGAGAGATTATACCATTGACGGCGCCAATTGCGAATTATCAGCGCCGCACCGAGATGGTGGCCAGCGGGATGGCGTCAGAGCCAGCGGCGCTGGTTAAACGCTCGCCGCCGGGGATGTACAGCCCGGCAGAGAGCACATAGTCGCCCGCCGGCGCGTCGGGCGGGATGGTGAGCCGGCGCGGGTCGGTGATGTATTCGCCGGGCAGCCAGCCGGTGGTGGGACGGGTCCAGTCGGCGGGGACGCCGTCGGATTGGGCCGCCAACGCGCCGTCGGGCCCGGTCAGGTGCACAAAGACATTGTAAGAAGTATGGGTCTCCGCCTCTGCGCGCCAAAAGAGCGTGACGGTAACGACTTCACCGGTGTGGATGGTCCCCGGCGACAGATCAAAACCGACCAGCGTCGCTACGTCGCCCAGGGTGATGTTTACAGGATACTGAAAAGGCAAAGGCGTAAAAGTGTGAGAGGGGGCGGTTACGTGAATGGAGGAGGGCAACTCGACGAATTGGTCGAACGGCCAGAGGGCAACCCGCCAGGTATAATTTCCATCATCCAGCGAGGCGGGTAAGTGAACGAGGTGCTGACCGCGCCAAAGGTCGCCCGCCTGCCAGAAAGAGGTGGGATGGGAAGCGCTGGTGGGAGGCAGATCAAAATCGGCGACAGGTGCGCCATCCGAGGCCACGAGTCGGAGGCGGGCCGTCAGATCCACCCCAGGAGACTCGTCGGCGAACCAAAAGAAGGTCACGAGAAATGGATCGCCTGAAGCTGCCTCGGCGCGATCCAAGTCAAAGCCCAGCAAAGTCAGCGGCCCCAAGTCGGCATCCAGGCGGCGCCCCATTTCCAGCTCATCCGGGTCAACGCAAGTGGAAGGGCGCGTCACGTCGAGTTGGCCCAGCAGCAGTTCGGGTGGTCCGGGCCGTCCTTCATCCTCCAAGACGCGCAGCGGCGCCAGCGTCTCCTTGTCAAAGAGGATCAGACGCAGATCATAGGTGCCGGGCGGGGTTCCGGCTAGAGTCTCGACGTAGTGGCTGTCTTGCGCGTACACTCCGACAGGCCAGAGCAACGTATCAGGTGGCCCGCGGAAACTGCGTGGCGGAAGGCTGTCCTGGTGATTCCAGCGCAGTCCGTCCGGCCCGATGAGGGCGATGGTGGACTGGTAACTGCGCGATGGCGGCTCCCGCGCCGTCCAGAACAGGTCGAGGCGGACGCGCTCTCCGGAGGAAACCGTCGTCCGCTCTCGATTAAAACCGAGCAGTGTCAACTCCCCTTCAAATGACGTGTTGTTCGTTGTATCCAGGCCGGGCAGGGTGCCATCCTGCAGTCCGGGATTGCGCAAGGGAGTGTTCACCCGCTGGAGCAAGAGAACCGTGCCCAGGAGCGCCAGCCCCCATCCGGCCCAGGCGAGGGAAAGCCCGCTGGTAGGCGCTGGTCCTTCCGTAAGCGATGCGGCCTTATCTGCGGGAATCTGCGGGAATCTGCGTCCGAGCCTGAGACTCAGGCCAACCGTCACCGCCAGGCAGGCCAGGGAGACGCAATTGGAAGCGCGCCGGAGCGGAGTCTCACCGAAGTGGATAGATACACGGTGGCGTCCCTCCGGCACAGGAAAGGTGATGCGGCCGTAGGGTGCGTCTGGAGTGATGGGGGCGGGCGCGCCATCTATCGTGACCCGCCAGCCGGGATAGTCGAACCCGTTGTAGACGGCGGTGAACGGTTGGGTCGCCGTGACGATCAATTCAGCCCCAATAGGGACGGCAGCCGGTTGAGCAACTGTGGTTCCGGGCGGAAAGCTGGCAGGGTCCAGTGGCGTCGCCGCCGTCTCTTCGGGGGTCACTTCCACGATACGCGGGAGGTATTCCCCCTTACTCGTCGTGCAAACAAGGTGTGTGGCGCGCTCGAAAGTGGCAATGCTATCAACAGTGTCGAACGTCTCCGGCCAGGGGCAGTAGCGGGGAGTATACCAGAACAGAGCGCTCAAGACCAGGATGGAAATGGCTATGGCCGCCAGGAACGACCCACGCCGGCCGGCGGGGAGCAGTTCGGCGGCCGCCCCGGTCAGCATAGCCAGGCATAGAGCGGCCGGCCCAAGCAATCGCCAGGGGAAATGAGTGTATTTGAGCAGCGGCGCGTTGTCCCAGACGACGCGACTGCTGGGCAGGGTCAACCAGGCGTAGACGACGAGGGAGACGGTGAAAAAGAGAGTGTATGCGCGCCTGGGCCGCTCCCGGAAGCGGTAGAGACCAGCCAGGGCCGGCAAACATAGCAGGATGGGCACCAATCCCAACCCGCGCGGCGGCGAGGGGTTCAGCAAGTCAGGGTGCACCACACTGGGCAGGGCGAAGAGTTCTCGCAGATCAATGAAATTGCTCCAGTATATGAAATCGGGTGGGAGGAGCAGGCGATCCATGTGAACGTACGCCCGTTCGATCAGCGCGGGCAGCCAGAAAAAAGTCGTCAGGCCCATTCCCAGGAGCAGGGCCGCCCCCGTAAGCGTCAGGCGGCGGATACGGGCCGGCGCTGGGGAAAGAGTGAACGCGGCTACCAGCGCGTAAGCGACCAGGAGCGGGCCGAAGGCGAGAGCAAAGACGTTGTGCGTCACCATGACGGCGGCAAAAGCGAGCGCCACAGCGACCAGGTAGCGCCGGTCGCCCCGCTGCGCCAGTCGCCCAATCGCCCCCATCGCCAGCGGAGGAAAGACCCAGGCCAATGTCTCGGCCAGGTTGCCGCGGAAAAAGGCGTCGTAGCCCAGATAGGGAGCGTAGGCATAGGCCACGGCGACGACGAGCGCGCTGCGAGGGGAGAAATGGCCTCGCGCCAGCCAATAAGCGGCCAGCCCGGCCCCCACGATTGACAGGGCAAAGGTGAGGAGCAGGGCCGACTGGATGCCGATCCCAGCCAGGCTGATGGCCACGGCGACATAGTACGAGAGCGGAGTAAACACGCTGAACAAAGGGCATCCATAACCAAAGACCATATCTGGCGCCCAGCGACTGAACAGGACACCCCGCCGGAGAAGCGACTCTACCTGTATCGCCCGCAGCAGGTGAAGGCTGAGATCGTCTGAGCAGACGGCGTCCAGTCTGAACCAGGGCCGGACGGCCGCCAGACACAAGGCGACTACACTCAGAGGCGGTACGAGAACGCGCAGGCGACGGACGAGGTTGGTCATTGTCACTGCACCTGAATCGGCGAGGACAGCAAGATACGAGCGCTGCCATCGGGCAAGCAAAGCCGCTCCCCGCTCACGGGGTCGTACATCCCCACTTCCAGGACATGGCGGCCCGGCGGAGCGTCTGGGGCGACGGTCAGTGTGAAAGTATCACGGATGATCTCTCCCGGCAGCCACCCGGTGGTCGGGCGGGCGCCGGCGGCCGGAACACGGTCGCTCTGGGCGCGGATGTGCTCGGCCCCGTCGAGCAGATGGGCAAAGGCGACGTAGCTCGTCTCGGCGGTGGCCTCGGCCCGCCAGTAGAGGGTGAGTGTGAGCGGCTGGCCGGGCGCGAGTTCCTGGTGAGAGAGAGCGTAGCCCAGGAGCGTCGCCTGGCCGCCCAACGTAGCCGAGATGGGGTGCTGCGCCGCAGGCGGATCGTAGCTCCGCTCCGGTGTGTGAACGGCAACGCTCAACAGACCGACGGGCGGGCCCAGCGGCTCGTTGGCCCCATCAACTAGGTCGAGGCGGAGTATGTGCTCGCCTTCTGGCGCGCCGGCCGGGACGAGAAAAAGTCGCCCATCGCGCACGACGTCGCCGGCGGGCCATTCCGACGTGGGATAGTCTGCCCGGCCGGGGACGGCGCGCTCCTCGGACAGCGCCGCGCCATTGGAGGCGACGAGGGAGAGGCGCGCGGTGTAATCACCGGCGGGAGCGGTGGTCGCCTGCCAGTAGAGGGTGAGCGGGAGCTGATCGCCGGCGTTGACCTCGGCCGGCGGCGGGTCAAAGCCGAGCAGGCGCAGCCCGCCGCCCAGCTCCACCTGGAGGCGACGGGCCATCCCCAGGTTGTCGGGGTTTGGCGCGCGCGCAGGACGAGTCACCCGCACGGAGGCCAGGGAGTGAGCCGTACCTATTGGAACACCGGCAGCGTTCCGTATATCCAGGCTGCGGCCGGTCGCCGCGTCGTAGACGCCAACCTGGATGGTGTACTGGCCGGGCGGCGCGCCGGGCCAGACGGCCAGACGATGCAGGTCGCGGCCATAGGTATCCACCTGCCAGCGGGAGGTGGGATAGCCAGCCGGGTGCTGGCTGTCCTTCTGGCCGTAGAGACGGCCCTGGTCATCCACCAGGTGGACGGCGATGCTATAGTCGCTATCCAGTGGGCGCAGGGCGCGCCAGTAGAGGGCCAGTTCGAGCAGCCCGTCGGCGCGGACGCCCTCTCCGGTCTCTCCCTCGCGGGTCAGGTCGTATCCGATGAGCATCAATTGATCGTCAAAGTTGATCTGCGACTCTGTTTGAACGTCGGCGACGGTCTGCCCGTCGAAGCGGGAGCGGCGAAAGACGGAATCGTTGTGATCCAGGTAGGCGGCCTTGAGCGCAAAGAGGGCCAGCGCGACGAGAGCAGCAGGGAGTAGGGGGTAGGGGGTAGGGGGTAGGGAGTAGGAAGTAGGGAGTAGGGGGTAGGGAGTAGGAAGTAGGGATTGGGGAGTAGGGAGTAGGGAGTAGGCCGCCAGACTCAGAACGGCAAGAAGGGAAAGGGCGGTTGCCCAGCGGCGCAGGGGGGTAGCGCCAAAGCGGACGATCAGGTGATGGCGACCAGAGGGTACGTCGGCACCGATGAGGCCCTGTTCTCCCAGTGGCCGCAGCTCGAGCGGCTGCCCGTCGAGCCGGGCCTGCCAGCCGGGGAAAAAGTACCAGTTGAAAACGGCGGTAAACGAGGTAGGCGCGTCGAGTGTCAATTCGGCAATGGTCAGACCGTAATGCGCCTCCACAATGCAAGCACCGGCAGGCAGAGAGGCGGCGTCCAAACGGGGGATGACAAAGCCGGGGCCGGTCTCCTCGTAGGCGGAAAGGAGGCTGTCCGCCGGGGGCAAGCGCTCCACCCAGATGGGCAGGTAATCGCCGGCCGAAGTCGTACCCAGCGCGCCGGTATCTCGCTCGAAAGCGATGAGATTGAGCGGTGTGGGATCAGCTTGCCGGGGGTAAAAGTGAGGGAAGAGCCAGGTAAAGGCAAAGACAACTATGCCAACCAGGATGAGGGGCAGTTTTAGCCAATCCGTGCCGCGCAACTTGGCGGCGCCCGATCTGCTTGAAAGGGGAAGCGAAGCGGCGCCCGATCTGCTTGAAAGGGGAAGCGAAGCGGCGCCCGATCTACTTGAAAGGGGAAGCGAAGCGGCGCCCGCACCGGCCAGAACAGCCAGGAACAAACTGGTCGGCCCCAGAAAACGCCAGGGGAACTGGACAAAGCGAAGCAGGGGCACGTTATCCCACACGACGATGGAGAGGGGAAGCATCATCAGGGTGAGCAGCGACAGTCCCAGCCCCAGCAGGGCGAGATGGACACGGGTCTCCCGACCTGGGAAACGGCGCAGGCCGAGGAGAGCGACCAATGCCAGGGCTAACTGGGGCCAGGCAAAGCTGAGCGGGATCAGCGGGTTGATGAGCGCCGGGTCTACCGGTTGAGGCGCGGAGAACAGTTGGCCCAAGCTGACAAAGTTGTTGTGATAGTCGAGGTCGGCCGGGGCGTAGAGCTGGTGGATCTGAACGTACTCTTTCTCGAAAAAGGCGGGGACCCAGAAAAAGGCCGCCAGCCCCAGCCCCAATGCCAGCGCGCCGGTCAGGAGCAAGGCGCGCCCGAGTCCCCGGCCATGCAATCCCCACAGGACGATAGCGTAGAGAATTAGCAGCGGGGTAGAGATCAGCGCCAGGATGTTGTGGGTGAGAAGCAGTGCGGCGTAGAGGAGGACGCTCAATACAAGATCGGCGCGCCGGCCACGCAGGGCCAGGCGTCTCCAGGCCCAAAAGATAAAGGGCAGCCAGGCCAGCCCCCAGGCTTCGGCCAGCGCCCCGCGATGAACGACGTTGTACAAGTTGTAGGGAGCGTAGACAAAGGCGAGCGCAGCGACGAGCCCGGCCAGCGGGCCGAACAGGTCACGACCGCACAGGTAGGCACCGATGGAGGCGGTAAGAGTTGCCAGGATAAAGGCAGCGAGAAGCGCGTGCTGGACGCTCAGGCCGGCCAGGTGGAACGGCTCGGCCAGGTAATAGCTCAGCGGGGCGTAATAGTTGAACAGCGGAAAGCCGAAACCGAACCCCATATCCGGCGACCAGCGCGGAAATAGGATGCCGTGCTGTAACGAGCGGTGGAGCTGCGCCAGGCGATAAAAGTGCAGCAGGCCATCGGCGCTCCAGGGCAGCACCCCTGCCAGGAGAGGTTGCACGGCGGTCAGGGAAGCGACGAGGAGCAACAATCCACCTCCCAACCGACGCAGCCGCAACCAGCCGCCGAGCGAGCGCAGCCAAGCAGCCCTCACTGCTCCACCTCCACTTGGCCCAGGAGCAAGCTGTCTCCGCCGCCGACCGGCAGGCGGCTTCCGTCCGCCATCCGGTAGAGGCCCGCTGTGACCACGTAACGGCCCGGCGGGATATCGTCCGGCAGCACGAGCGCCCGCCGGTCCAGCACTTGCCGGCCGGCAGCCCACGCGGCGGTGGGACTCAGCCCGTTGCGAGGCGCTCCGTCGCTCTGGGCCAGCGGCGGGGCGTCCGGCAATCCCAGGTGGACAAAGACGGCGTAATCCTCGTCGAGCGTGTCCAGCGCCCGCCAGTGCAGCGGCAGGGCCAACACGTCACCGGGGCTGAGCCGCGCGCCGATCAATGGGTAGCGCAACTCGATTCGCCCGTCGAACGAGGCTGCGCCCTCCTCCGGCCCAACGCCCGGCGTCTGAAAATCCGGGGCCAGGTACAGGGCCAGATGGTGGCGATTGTACCAAGCGCTCTCCACTTTGTACGCCTCGGCCTCCAGCCAGGAGGCGGGGAGGTTGTGTGGATTCTCGGCCGCGATGCGGTAGCTGAGCATCCACAGGCGCGCGTGCGAGGCCAAGATGGACTCGAGCTCTCGGCTCACGGTCTGCGACGTGTAATACGTGCGGTACAACGCCAGTTCGTTCTGGGGGTAGTAGGCGTACAAGTAGCCGGCCTGCCAGATGTAGCCGTACAACAGGGCGTCGCCTGGGCGGGATGCGGCGCGGATGCGGGCCATAACTGGGCGCGGTTCCTCGGCCTCGTCCAAGCGCCCGACGTCTGGCGCGATGTATGGTCGGACGTATACGCGCGCCAGGAACAGGCTCCACAGGCCAACGATGGCAACAACCAGGATTGCCGAAAGACACCGTCTCAGGCGAGGCGTGCCAATTTGCCCTATTCCCTCGCCGACCAGGAGGTAGTAGACGGGGCACAGGTACAGCAGAAAACGAGGGGAGAAAAAGGAATAGGCCGTCTGTATCCAATACGTCATCGTCAGCGGCACAGCTACCCAGGTGAGCAGAAAGGCTAGCTTGCGGCCGGGCAATGCGCCCAGCAGGCCCATCACGCCCAAAAAAGCCAGTCCGCCGCCCGCTATCAGAGCAATGTCGCTTTCTTCGCCCGGTCCCGCGCCAAATGTACTCGTAGCCTGGCCCAGGTAACCCCACACAGAAAGCGAATCGTTCACCGATACTCCTGCTACCATCTCGGCCGTGCCTTCGCGCACGACCAGCGCCCAAGGGATCAGGAGCATGGCGACTATTCCCATTGCCAGCAGCCACAGTCCCAGTCGCGTGAGCAACTGACGGCGCGTCCGTCTTTCCCGAAGCAGGGCTGCGCCCACGCTGCCCGCCACCCACAGCCCTTGCCACAAAACGAGCAATCCCAGGTAGTAATGAGCGCCTACGGCCGCCGCCGTGCTCAACACGTAGGCGGCCCACCAAAGTACGGGTCTCCGGGGGAAAGGCTTTTGGAGGTCCAGGTATCCCAGCCGTCGCGCCCAGACGTAGGTAGCTAACACTGCGCAGGTCGCGGCAAAGGCGTACCCTTTGGCTTCACGGCTGTAGTGAACGTGCATGGGAGATAGAGCGATCAACAGCGCGGCTAGAGAAGCGGTCGTCCTGCTCGTGAGCCAACGGCCTATGGCCCAGGTCAGGGCGACGGTCATTATTCCCAAAAAGGTCGAAAAGAGGCGCAGGGTGAAGGCCGAGCTACCGACCAGCGTCTTCCACGCCCCCATAGCGAGGCGATAGACCGGCGGGTTGGCGTCGTGGGTGATGAGCGTCTCGTCGAGCAGGGCGGAGGGGCTTTGGTGGGCAAAGTAGATGTTGAGGCCCTCGTCCCACCACAGAGGATGGTGATCCAGCCAAAACGTCCGTGCGGCAAAAGCCAGCAGCAGGATAACCAACGGCGCCATGGCCCACCCTCTGCGCCTACGCTTCGCCGCCGTGCCCAACGTAACTCCCCCTATCCAAGATACCCCAGGGCGCGGAGGCGTTCTTCTACTTGTGCGCTATCGTCCGCCGAAAGTCCCGCCTCGGCTTCCGCATCGTCCAGCCCTGCCGGCCGGTACTCGACGGGGCGAGAGGTCGTCAGCGCCTCGGTCAACACGCGCCCGTCCATATCGTCCACCACCGGCTCTCCCATCAGGTGCAGGATGGTCGGGGCCAGGTCCCAAATGCGGGCATCCGCCACTTGCGCGCCCTGCCGAACCTGCGCTCCCCAGGCGATAAAGATACCGTGCCGCCGGTGGCAGCCAGAGTCGCCCCGAATCTGACGGGTGACGATGCGCCCGTCGGTGGCAAAGAGCGGAAAGACTATGGTCTTGTAGCCATCCAGAATGAGGTGCAGGTCTGGGCCGCGATGAGCGTAGGGGCCATAGGCGACTTGGTCGCCGGGAATCACCTGGTCTGTGAGTGGCCGGCCGGTCTGGGGATGACGCAGTTGGCCCAGCGCCTCTGTCACCCGCCGCCGCACATCCTCGTACTCTGCGCCCGGCTCGACGATGCCCTCCGGCTCGCGCCCCTTGAGGTTGACATAAACCTGGCCGACGTGTCCGATGGAATAGGCCAGTGTGCGCGACCAATCCACGTCGTCGAAGGAGAGGAACTTGCCCACGACTTTGTTGCGGGTGGACTTTGATACTTGCCAGACATAGTTCTGCAACCCGGTGCGCTCGATCAGGTGCCAGATGGAGGCCGGCGTGAGGCCGGCGCGAAAGAGGGCGGACTTGAGCCGCGTCCAGGCCCCGTGCTTTAGCCGCAGCAAGCCCTGCTCCAGGAAGAACAGGTTCAGGTTTAGGACATAGTGCAGCGAGCCAAAGCCATGATCGGACATCACGATGATGGTAGTATCATCGGCAAGTCGCTCTAACATCTGGCCGATGGCGTCGTCCACACGCCGATAGACCTGTTTGAGCGCGGGGCCAAAGCGAGCGGCGGCCTGGTGCTCGTAGAATGGGTGAGTGGGGTCCACAAACTTCCAAAAGGCGTGTTGCAGAACGTCGGTGGCCTGAAAGTGGAACATCATAAAGTCGTGGGCATAGTCGACCATCAATTGCAGCGCGTACTCTCCCCGCCGCGCGACCAGGTCGAGAAGGTCGGCGGCGAACTTGGCCTCGTTGCCCCGTTTGGGTTGCACGTGGGGCGCGATACGGTAAGGGGGCAGCCGGTCAGCGTACCGGTCGAGCAAGTCGCCTGGATAGGTGAAAGCGCCGTTCACGGGCGAGAGCATACCGCCGATGATGAATCCATTGACCGGAGATGGGGGGTAGGTGACGGGCACGTTCATCACACCGACCGTGCGACCGGCCTGGGACAGGATTTGCCACAGCGTCGAGGAGCGGATAGAGGACGCGTTTACCATCTCGAATTGGCCTCCCACGGGCCGGATAAAGTCGAACACGCCGTGCTTGCCGGGGTTCTTGCCGGTGGCAAAGGTGGGCCAGGCCGGCGACGTGACGGGCGGGAGCGTGGATTCCAGCGGGCCGTGGACGCCCTCGTTCATCAGCCGGGCCAGGTTGGGCAGGTCACCCGCCTCCGCCCAGGGACGCACCAGGTCGAAGGTCGCCCCGTCAATTCCAATGACCAAAACGCGGCTCATATTTCCTCCCGCTGCGAGGCTTCCAGCACCCGGCGAACGACGTAGATGGGTTTCCCTTGCGCTTCGTGGTAGGTGCGGGTGAGGATCTCGCCCAGCAGCCCCATCATCAAGAACTGGACTCCCAAAACGGTCAGCAGTACGGCCAGCATCGTCCACGGGTTGGTGCCGATGCGAAAATCACGGAACGCCTGCTCGCCGTAAAGCAGCCCTCTGACGATTTTGCTCCCCGCCAGGTAGGCGAGCAGCAGCCCCCCCACCCCGCCACTGAGCAGCCCAATGCCACCAAATAGCTGCATCGGGCGGCCAGAGTAGCTGAGCAGAAAAGAGACGGTGAGCAGGTCCAGGATGACGTGGGGGGTGCGGGAGAGCGCGCCATACTTGGAGAGGCCAGCTTCGCGCGGGCGGTCGTTGACCGGCGTCTCGGCCACGCGCGCGCCGACCAGGCTGGCGACCTCCGGGATGAAACGGTGCAGCTCGCCGTAGAGATGTATCTGCTCTACCAGGTCGCGGCGCATTGCCTTGAGCGAGCAGCCCCGGTCGTGCAGGCGGATGTCGCTGGCGCTGGCGATGAGCCAGTTGGCGATCATCGAGGGCAGTTTGCGGGTCAGAAAGGGTTCCTTGCGGTTGCGTCGCCAGCCGTTGACCAGGTCATAGTCCCCCTCCTCCATCACTTCCAGCAGACGGGGTATGTCGGCGGGGTCGTTCTGGCCGTCGGCGTCCAAGGTGACGATGACGTCGCCCCGGGCATAGTCGAATCCGGCAGCAAAGGCGGCCGTCTGACCAAAGTTGCGGCGGAACTGGACGATGCGCAGATGTGGTTCTTGTTCCTGCAAGCGGTGGAGGACGGCGACGCCGTCGTCGGAACTGCCATCGTCCACGGCGACGATCTCGTAGCTGCGATCTAACCGCCGGAGCACGGCCGTCAGTTCGGGGATCAGGCTGGGCAGGGAGCCGGCTTCGTTGTAAACCGGCAGTACCACAGAAAGATCAAGAGCGGATTCAGATACGTCCAACTCGATTCACCCTCCTCACGTTTCACGTATCAGATTATAACATGCCGCCACAGCGGGTCAATGTCCCGCCAGGCCGCACAACAGCGCCTCTAGTTCCCCAAAGTCAGCTCTGGACGTCAGATCCAGGCTCAGCGGCGCGACGGAGACGAGCCGCTCGACCCTCATAGCATAGATGTCGGAATCAGGCTCGGCGCGCTCGGGATGAGATAGCGGTTCGTAGTCGAGCAGCGCGACGTCGTCGAGGCTGGCGCGCTCTGGCGGGAGGAGTTCAAACCCGGAGCAGCGCGAGGCGCGAGTCAGCCGCCAGGCAGTGTCCGGCGTGGCGTCGTCGGGCAGGTCTATCTTGAGCACGTCCACGTCAAAGGGCAAAGTCACCTGTAGCATCTGCCGGGCAAAGAGACGGGTAAAGTGGGTGGCGGCGGCAAAATCCACGTCGTCGCTGTGCTTGGTGTGGTTCTCCTTGGGGGTCTGGAGAGAAACGGCCATAGAGGGCACACCACAGACCGCACCTTGCAGCGCCGCGCCGACGGTGCCGGAGGATGTCACGTCGCTTCCCAAGTTCTCGCCAAAGTTGATGCCAGAGATGAGGAGCGCGGGTGGGCGGGAGGCCAGTCCGAGCAGGCCGTGCAGTACGGCCAGCGCCGGCGATGCGTCCACCTGGTAGGCCACGACCGCACGCCCGTCCACTTCCAGCGGGTAGCGCGCGACGCGCCCCGTGGAACCGGGAGGCATACTGCGCCCCGCGCCCGACCGCTGCCGGTCAGGAGCGACGACGAGGGGTTCGCCCAGAGGCAAAACGGCCCGCACCGCGGCCCGCAGCCCCGGCGACGTTATGCCGTCGTCGTTGGTGAGCAAGATCAAGGGAGGTCTCGTGTTACGCATAGACACGGGCGCAATGATAGCAGGAAAGGTGGTTTTGGACAAGCGGCTATTGACAGCGCCGCCAGAATAGCATATACTACGCCGCAAGGTCAGCCACATCCGGCAGATCGAACACCGCAGTGGACGTGCCCTCACGGGGCGCCACAAAGTATGAAAACTTGCCAGAGCACTGAGAAGCTCTCAAAATTCTCTGCGTCTCTGTGGTGCAAGCTATTTTCAGACAAGGAGGGTAAAAGTGCGCGGCTTTTACAATCGGCTTCTGTGCGTGGAGCTCTCCACGCAAACCTGGAGCGTAGAAGAGATCTCTGACGACATCCTGGCCCACTATCTGGGCGGCAAGGGCCTGGCGGCCCATCTTTTGCTGGAAAACGCGCCCGTGGGCGTCGAGCCGCTCGCCCCGGGCAACCCGCTCATATTGGCGACCGGCCCGGCCACCGGGACCGTGCTGGCTCCTGCCAGCCGGTACGGCGTCTTTACCAAGTCGCCGCTGACGGGCATTTTTAGCGAGTCTTATGCCGGCGGGCACACAGCGCCCCAAATCAAGGCCACTGGTTACGATGCCATCCTGCTCCGGGGAGCAGCAGAGCTTCCCGTCTACCTGGAAATCAGCGACCGAGGGGTCATCTTTCACGATGCGGCTCCTTTCTGGGGGATGGACACTTATCAATCGGAGGAAGCGCTGGAGGCGGACGTGGGCGTGCGCGGGGCCAAGGCTATCGTCATCGGCCCGGCCGGCGAGAGGCAGATCCCCTTTGCCGTGATAGGCAACGACAGGGGCCGCCAGGCCGGACGGACGGGCGTGGGAGCGGTGATGGGCTCCAAAAAAGTCAAGGGCATCGTGTTCCACGGCCAGGCGGAGTGCCCGCTCTACGATGCGGAGGCCATCAGAGCCTACGACCGCGAGCTGCGGGAGCGTGGCAAGGACGACGCCGGGGCCCGGGCCTACCGCCAGTTCGGCACACCGATGGTGGTAGCTATCGCCAACAAATTCGGCTCCTTCCCCAGCTACTATTGGTCGGCGGGCACCGTGCCCCACTGGGAGCAGATCAGCGCCGAAGCGCTGGTGGAGCGGTTCAAGCCGCGCCCCAAAGCCTGCCAGCGCTGCTTCCTGGCCTGCGGCAAGCTGACCACCGTGCCCGACGGCCGCCACGCCGGGCTGACCCTGGAAGGGCCGGAGTACGAGACTATCTTTGCCTTTGGCGGCCTGTGCGCGGTGGACGATCTGGCAGAGATCATCTACCTCAACGACATCTGCAACCGGCTGGGGCTGGATACCATCACCGCCGGCAACGTGGCCGGATTCGCCATCGAGGCCGCGCGGCGCGGCGCGCTGGACTCGAAGCTGGACTATGGGGACGTGGACGGCATCGCCGAGTTGCTGCACCAGATCGGCCAGCGCGAGGGGGTGGGCGAACTGCTCTCCCGGGGGGTGCGCGCCGCCGCGCAGGAGTTGGGACTGGAAGAGTTAGCCATCCACGTCAAAGGGTTGGAGCCGGCCGGCTACGACCCGCGCGCGCTCAAGGGGATGGGGTTGGCCTACGCCGTCTCTGATCGGGGAGCCTGCCACCTGCGGGCCACGGTCTACAAAGCAGAGTTCGCCGGTTGGGTGGACCGCGCGTCGGCGGAGGGCAAGGCGGACGTGGTGCTCGATTTCGAGGATCGCCACACGCTGTTCGATACCCTGATCCTGTGCCGTTTCTACCGGGATCTGATCGGCTGGGACGATCTCCCGCTGGTCATCCACGGGCTGACGGGCCTAAAGTTAGATAAAGCCGGGCTACAAGCCCTCTCGGCCCGCATCGCCGATGCCGTCCGCCGCTTCAATATGCGGGAGGGAATGACGCCGTCCGACGACACACTGCCGGAACGGTTCCTGCACGAGCCGCTGGAGCCAAGCGGAGCAAGTCTGAGCGAGGGGGAGTTGGAGCAGATGGTGGCCGAGTATTACGCCCTGCGAGGATGGGAGGGAAAAAGCCGAGTTTAGTCCCTAGAGGGGGGATTTTTGAACCGCAAAGACGCAAAGAAGAACGAGAAAAATCTTGGCGCCCTTTGCGTCTTGGTCAGCCGTGGCGTGGAGTTGGCCGTCCACGATGTCAAACTCCCCGGCCACCTCCTCCCACGCCGGCCCCAGGTCGCTGCTGTCGGGCCGGTTGAAACTATCGGCAAAGATGGAGGGTATGAAGCCGCTCAACTGCCCGCCCCACATCCGGCCTCCTCCGGCACCTTCAGCTTCCAGATGACTTCCCAGGGGTAGAAGATCGCCCCGTCCGATCCGCCGCCGATGGCCATCCGAACGTATACCCCGCTGTCATCGTGTGCCCAGCCTAGAACATAGAAACTCCACCCTTCCTTGGAGGCTTGAGCGAGCAGTTGCCCATTGGAAGAGTAGATACCCACCTCCTGGTCTCCACCGGTCGCATAGAAGCATTGCGTACGGGATTGGAGCGGCTGCACCCAGCCTGGCACTGGCCGCGGCACTTCAATGTGGGGGATGGCCGCCGCCCAGGGAGGGGGGCAGCTGGCATCTTCAGGGTTATGTAAGTGCATCACGAAGGGATCGTCGCCCAGGGCGAAGGCAGTGAAGCCGCCCATCACCAGGCTCTTGGTGACGTAGATGGGTGGGGAAGCCTGGGCCAAGCGCTCCGGATCCTCAGACACAACGGGCAGGGGAGTTGTAGTCACCTCCGGCATCTCGACCAGGTAGTAGCAGCGGGAAAGTGGGGTGGTGATGGCAAATTGCCGTTCGTTCAGCCAACGCGCCCAAGTCCAAGAGTCTCAGTAGATCCAAATTCTCATAATCGAGGCGCGGCAGGCGCGACGATCTCTCTGATGCAGCCATAATGCTCCTCCAAGGCACGGCGAATGAACTTGGCCATGCGAGAAAGCTCGAAACG
>Ga0180432_10004737_pt1 | contig 18464 bp, 15 predicted proteins | sample SS_ome_10_FD_132414 | JGI IMG/M metagenome (GOLD analysis project Ga0180432, IMG submission 132414) | Hypersaline lake sediment archaeal communities from the Salton Sea, California, USA - SS_1_MS_2 metaG | ecosystem: Environmental > Aquatic > Non-marine Saline and Alkaline > Hypersaline >...
CAGCCGCAGCGGGTGATCGATTTCGATCCGGCCTATGCGACCCGTATCCTGGGCATTGAGGTACCGACCGACGAGATCATGCGCATTCTCTCCACCCTTGAGTTCCAGGTTTCTAAGTCTTCAGTCTCAGATTCAACGCAGATCGAGAGATCCGAAGCCGCGCCACCTGAAATACTCACGGTGCGCGTCCCCTCCCACCGCCTCGACGTCACGCATCCTGTCGACCTGGTTGAGGAAGTGGGACGCATCTGGGGATATGACAGATTTCCGACGACTCTGATGAGCGACGAGTTGCCCCCCCAGCGGGCCAATCGCCACCTGGAGGGAGCCGAGCGCGTGCGCGACATCCTGGTCGGTTGTGAGCTTGACGAGGTCATCACGTACTCGCTGGTGAACATTGAGGATGAGGGAAAACTGCGGCCGCAAGGACCGGCCCCTGACCCTGCCCGCTATCTGCGAGTGCAGAATCCTCTCTCGGTCGAGCGGGCCTACCTGCGGCAGACGTTGCTCCCCTCCCTGCTGGATACAGCCCGCGAGAACCTGCGCTTCCTCGAGCGGGTCACCATATTCGAGATCGGCGCCATCTACCTGCCCAAGGAGGGGCAGACGCTGCCCGACGAACCCCGACGATTGGGAATCCTGATCACCGGCCCGCGAGAGGAACGCTCGTGGATGGCGGGGCAGGATCGCACGCACGTGGGCTTCTACGATCTAAAGGGAGTGGTCGAAACACTGCTCACCAGGCTGAGACTGCAAGGAACGTTCCAACCGGGCGAACATCCCGCCTTCCATCCCGGACGGTGCGCGCAGGTGAGCGTTGGAGACAGCGCGGTAGGTGCGATGGGCGAACTGCACCCGCTGGTGCGGGAGGCGTTCGATCTGCCGGCCCAACCCATCTGCGCGCTGGAGTTCGACCTGGATGGCTTGTTGTCGGATTGGGGAGCGCCTAGCGCGATGCGCGCGATCTCCGCTCACCCGCCGGTTTACGAGGATTTGGCCATACTCGTGGATGAGGATGTGCCAGCGATACGGGTGCGTGATCTCATCGCCCAGACGGGTGCCTCACTCGTGCGTTCCGTCGTGCTGTTCGACGTCTATCGAGGAGAACAGGCAGGCCCCGGACGGAAGAGCCTGGCTTATCGCCTCACGTACCAGGCAGACGACCGCACGCTAACCGATCAGGAGGTGGGCAGTCTGCGGGCCAGGATCGTCCGTCGGCTGGAGCGAGAATTAGGGGCGACACTGCGAGGGTAGGTCGGACGGCCGATTTACCTGACAGACAGAATCGGGTCGTGCCGCTCTAACGCCCGCCCAGCAGCCTGGCACGCAGGCCGAGCAAGCTCCTCAGAGCCCTCTGACTTACCGTCGGCTTCTGCAACGTGTGTAGGCCAGCCTCATAAGTCGCCAGGCCTTTGCTGCGGTCGCCCGTCTTCCAGATTTGCACCCCTAGCGCCAGCAGAGTCTCTCCCCGACGCTGGGCATCGCCCAGGTCGGCGAAGATGTCGGCGGCCTGGTGCAGATATTCCTTCGCTTTCTCGCGCTCACCCCTGCTGGCATACAGACCGCCTATGTTGCCCAAGGCCTGTGCTTCTCGATCACGATCGCCTAGACGTAAAAAGGCTTCCCTGGCCTCATCCAGGGCTGCAATCGCTTCGTCCCATTGACCTTGCATGCGGTAAAGCACGCCCAGGTTATTCACCATCTCGGCCGCTTCAACCTCGTTCCCATCCGTGGCGAACTCTTCCCGGGCTTCTTGGAACCTGGCGGCCGCCTCCTCGTACAGTCCTTCCTGAAACAGCCGCAACCCCTCCTCTTTGAGCATATGTGCAGTCGTTGTCTCTTGTACCATTCTACCCCCAGTCTTCGACGTGCAATCTGTCACGATGATCAGTAGGTGATGTCCAACAGTCCCTCGGCGATGGCACGCAACCCGCCGGCTGGCATCTGGGCCAGTTTCATCGCCACTTCCAGATACTTGATGTTGATAGGTTGGGTGACGAAATCCCGAACCTCCTCGGGAAATTCACAGAACCGCTGCCAGGCCTTCTGTTGCTGGTGCCATTCTCCTACCGGTCCCTCCAGGTTGTCGAGGAAGTACTCCAAAGGGACGTTTAGTTGCTGTGCCAACAACTCCAACTCCGCCAGCGATAGAGGGCGTTCTCCATATTCATAGGCGGAGATGCTGCTGGCCGAGCAGCCCAAGATCTCCGCCAAGTCCTTCTGGGAGAGATCGGCCTCCAACCGGGCCTGGCGCAGCAGTGCTCCGACGATGCGATGCCGGAGGGCAAGGACCTCGTGCAGCGGCAGCGAGCCTTCCTCTGGGACAAGTTCCGGATCACGCTCCCAGAAGTACGACGCGGGCGTGTCCAGCAGAAAGGCCAAGACCTCTAACTCCGGTAGGGAAATGGGCTTTCGTCCTTCCTCGTATGCCGTGATGGTGCTGCTGGAGACCCCCAATGCCGCCGCGCACTCACGCTTGCTTATCTCGGCTCGCTCCCGTGCACTGCGGAGCAACACGCCGATGACACGGTTCCGCAGGGCCAACTTCTCCTCGATTCTCTCTGTCATCACCGCCTCCCTGCTGTGACCCTCACTCAACCACAAGATTTCACCTGATGTATGCCATGGATGTACTCTAGGATTATAACACAACCAAGCGGGGCTACAAAATACGAAATTTACTTGCACGTTCGTACCGTCCATGTTATAATCTAACCGGTATATGGGTGTGATGGGAGAAGTGGGCAAGCCCCACTTTTCTTTGTATACGGCACCGAGATACGTGTTCTGGTCAGCCCGCTGGATTACGCCACGAAATCAGTTGAACGGGCAAAATCCGGCGGTTTCGCCTGAATCCTGAGTGAGCAGTTGGCTGTTGTACGGTTCGTTGGCTATGGCTCATGCCTGGGCGTAGAATCCCTGGGCAGGAGAAAAGAGGATGAAGTCGGAATTTTTGCTAGCGTTCAACCAAATCTGTAGCGATCGGGGCTTATCCAGGGAGGTCGTGCTCGAAGCCCTGCAGATGGCCCTGGTATCCGCCTACCGGCGTGACGTCGACACCGATACGGGCCAAAATGTCATGGCCAAGGTTGACTTGGAGACAGGAAAGGCGCGTATTTTCGTCGAGAAGAAAGTGGTAGACGAAGTCGCCGAGCCCGAGCAGGAGATCGCCCTGGCGCGCGCACGCGCCATCAAGTCCGACGTTGAGGTGGGAGAGGCGGTGTTTATCGATGACACACCCGACGACTTCGGGCGCATTGCGGCGCAGAGCGCCAAGCAGATTATCTTGCAACGCATCCGCGAAGCGGAACGAGAGGCACGGTACGCGCAATACGTTCAGCAGGAGGGCGAGATCGTCCACGGGGCGGTGCAGAGCATCAAGTCGCAGGTGGTGATATTACACATTGAGGGGATCGAGGCCGTCCTGCCTCGCAGCCAGCAGGTGCCTGGCGAGCGCTACACCCTCCATCAGCGCCTGCGAGCCTACGTGCTTGAGGTCCGCAAGACCAGCCGGGGACCACAGATCACCCTGTCGCGCAGCCACAAAAATATGTTGCGCCGCCTGCTAGAGCTGGAGGTGCCCGAGATTTTCAACGGTGCGGTTGAGATCAAGTCTATCGCACGCGAGGCGGGGTCCCGCTCCAAGGTCGCTGTAGCCGCTCGCCAGCCCGGCGTGGATCCAGTGGGAGCCTGTGTCGGCATGCGTGGCGTGCGTATTCAGTCTATCGTCAATGAACTGGGCGGCGAGAAGATCGACATCATCGAGTGGAACCCTGACCCGGCCGCTTTCATCGCCAAGGCGCTCAGCCCGGCCAGAGTGCTGGGTGTGCATCTGGAGGAGGATCCGGCTCAGGGAAAGACCGCCAGCGTGATCGTGCCAGATGACCAGCTCTCATTGGCCATCGGACGGTCTGGGCAGAACGCACGACTGGCGGCGAAGCTGACCGGTTGGCGCATTGATATCCAAGGGGTTACCGAGGCCGCCACGTGGGCATTGCAGCAGGTAAACGAGGACCCGAACGTTCTGCCCGGGCTAGGACCGGCGGCGGAATCCCTCACCGCTGTGGCGAGCATCTTGAGGCAGCATGAAGAGGAAAACCTGCCTTATACAAACGAGGAACTACTCATCATGCGGCAGGTCATCGCAGGAGTGCAGAATTATTATACCTCGGTCCGTGATGCCGAACGGGCCCGCTTGATGGAGGAAGAGGCAGCCCGCCGCGCGGCTATCGAGAGCGCCAAGGCCGAACGCCGGGCAGCGATTGAGGCCGTCCGGGCCAGCATCCCAGCCGAGGCTTACGAGATTCCATTGTCCGAGATGGGCCTCAGCACACGTGTCCTGGGCCACCTGGAACGCGCTGAGCTGGAGAGCGTAGGGGACGTGATGGAGCGCTCCGCCGAGGGCGACGAGGGATTGTTGAAGTTGGACGGCATCGGTCCCAAGAGTCTGGCCGAGATCAAAGAATGCCTCGATGCGCTGGAGCTGGCTGAGGAGGAGATCGTCGCCGAAGAAGCCGCAGAGGCGGAGGAAGCTCCGCCCATTGAGCCGGAGCCAGAGCCCGAGGCGCTGGAGGCTGTCGAGGAAGAAGAGAAGAAAGAGGAGAAAGAAGAGGAAGCACCCCCGGCTGGAGCGTTGGAGCCCGTTGGGGAGGCACTACCGGCTGAGGCTGTAGAAGCTGAGAGCGTAGAGGAAGAAGGAATCGTCGAGAAAATCGAGGAGGTTGAGGAAGGGGAGGCCCTACTCGCCGAACCAGCACGTGAGGAGACCGAGGTCGAGGAGGCGGAAGAGGCGGAGGAGGAAGGCAAGGAGGAAGAGGTCTCAACAGTAGAGGTTCCAGAGACTCTCTTCGAGTATGATGAGGAGGAAGAGGAATACGGAGAGACTGAATCGGAGAGTGAGCGACGAGAACGTCGTCTCCGTCGGCAACTGATCTACGATGAGGAGGCAGGCACGGTCGTCGCCCGTCGCCGGCGCAAGAAAGGCCGCGCTAGAGACGAGTGGGAGGACTTCTTAGACTCTTAGGCCGCGTCCAAGAATAAGTTCGCATTTTGAGGGCAGAATCGCCTCGTGAAGTGGAGTCAAAATTACGAAGTTGATTTTGGACGCTCCCTTAGACCGACATTGCGAGCGTTGTATGAAGAAACGGTCTCGGCGTCGTAAGCATATTCCGCAGCGTACCTGTGTGGCCTGTCGCGCGACACGGCCCAAGCGGGAGCTGGTACGCATCGTACGCACGCCCGACGGCGCGGTGATCGTGGACGAGACAGGCAAGCGCAGTGGGCGCGGGGCCTATCTCTGTCGTCAGCGTGTCTGTTGGGAGAAAGCATTGGCGCGGGGGGCGGTGGCTCGGGCCCTGAAGGTACCCTTGACAGCCGAGGCCAAAGCCCTGCTGCAGGAATATGCGGCTGGGTTGCCTCGATTCCTGGCGACGCGGTCCGAGGGGAGCGCGGGCGACCACGACGTTCGAATGAAAGAGGTGAGGGGAGATGAGTGAGCAGGTACAGGAGAAGCGGGTAGTCGAAATCCCAGACTTCTTGACAGTGCGCAATTTGGCGGAATTGACTGACGTCAGCCCTATCGTCGTGATCAAGGAGCTGATGAAGGCCGGCGTCATGGCGAACATCAATCAGCAGATAGACTACGAGACGGCCGCCATTGTGGCTCAGGAGATGGGCTTTGAGCCCCGGCAGGAGAAGCCAGCGGTCTCTGAGGAAGTCGCGGAAGAAGGCCCGACCCTGCTCTGGGAACGGCTTTACGCCGGTGAGGCCGAAGCTGACCTCAAACCTCGCCCGCCGGTGGTCACTGTTCTAGGCCACGTCGATCACGGAAAGACCTCGTTATTGGACGCCATCAGGCATACCAACGTGGTAGCTGGTGAGGCAGGGGGGATCACACAACACATCGGCGCCTACCAGATCGAACACGCCGGGCAGACCATCACGTTCCTGGACACACCAGGACACGAGGCCTTCACCGCCATGCGTGCCCGGGGGGCTCACACCACCGACATCGCCGTGCTGGTCGTGGCCGCGGATGACGGCGTGATGCCCCAGACGGTTGAGGCCATCAACCACGCCCAGGCTGCCCGCGTCCCCATGATTATTGCGCTCAATAAGGTCGATCTGCGCACCGCGCAGCCGGAGAGGACAAAACAGCAGTTGGCTGACCAGGGATTAGTCCCTGACGATTGGGGAGGGACGACGTTGTGTGTGCCCGTCTCGGCCAAGGAGATGACCGGTCTGGAAGACTTACTGGAGGCCATCCTGCTCGTCGCGGAATCCGTCGAGATCAAGGCCAATCCCAACCGCCCCGCGGTCGGCACGGTGCTGGAGGGACAACTGGAGCGCACCCGTGGCGCAACCGCCACAGTGCTGGTGCAGAACGGCACCCTTCGCGTGGGCGACGCTGTGATCGCTGGCCTGTCCCATGGCCGAGTGCGCAAGATGCTCGACGAGAGTGGTCGTTCCGTCGAGGAAGCGTTGCCTTCGACGCCGGTGCTGATCCTGGGTCTATCCGACGTACCTGAGGCAGGAGAGATGTTCAAGGTGGTGGAGGACGAGCGTACCGCGAGAGCCATCGTTGCCGAGCGCGAGGAGGAGCTGGCCGCCAAAGCTGTCGCTCCGGTCCGAGCTTTCACCCTCGATGACTTTTCCAGTCGCATTCAAGCTGGGCAGGTCAAAGAACTGAACCTGATTGTCAAGACCGACGTTCAGGGTTCTATCGAGCCCATTGTCAACTCCCTGGAGGAATTGGGAGAGGAGGGCTTAAAGGTCAACGTCATCCACGCCGCCGCGGGTAACATCAGTGAATCGGACATCAACCTGGCCATCGCCTCCCAGGCCATCGTCATCGGCTTTCAGGTGCAGCCTGACCCGGCCGCCCGTCGCATGGCCGAGAACGAGGGCGTAGACATCCGCACCTATGACATCATCTACAATCTGGTGGACGAGGTGAACAAGGCGCTGAAGGGGCTGCTGGAACCGACCTACGCGGACGTGGTGATTGGGATAGCTGAGGTACGGGCCACCTTCAACATCAGCAGGGTCGGCGTGATCGCCGGATGCCGCGTTCGCCAAGGAGTGGCGCGGCGAAACGCTCGCGCGCGGGTCCTGCGCGATGGGAGACAGTTGCACGACGGACATGTCGGATCGCTCAAGCGATTTGAAGAGGACGTACGTGAGGTGCGAGCTGGCTTCGAGTGCGGGGTGGGACTGGAGAACTTCGAGGACTTCGCCGTCGGCGACATGATCCAGTTCTACGTCAAGGAACGGCAGGAACCGATATAGGGCTCTACTGAAAAAAGGCTTCCGAACCCATCCCCGGGTGAGGCAACCGGTTCGAGGACGGGCCTTGGAGCACCTTTTTCAGGGAGGTCACACAGGATATGGGCAAGAAATATCAACATAGAATCTCCGATCTGGTTCGTACTCACTTGACCGGTCTGCTGAGACGAAAAGCCAACGATCCACGCCTGGAGATGGTGACCATCACCGATGTGACAGTCACCCCTGACGCCCTTCGGGCCGACGTGCATTTCAGCGTGTTGGGCGGAGCCGAGGCACAGGCGGAGACACAAGCCAGCCTGGAAGGTGCAGCTGGCTGGTTGCGACTCGAGTTGGGTCGCCGACTGCGGCTGCGTAACACGCCAGAACTGATTTTTCACTACGACCCCTCGTTAGAACGGGGGGAGCACATCGCCAGCATCCTCGACGAATTGAGAGTCAGTGACGAAGAATCAGAGCACAACACTGGAGCAGGCTAGCCAGCTGATCCGCTCGGCCCGTCGTTCCCTGCTGATATGCCACGTTTCTCCTGACGGTGACGCCATTGGCAGCTTGGCGGGACTGGGACGAGCCCTTCGCCGGATGGACCTGAGGCCGATCACAGCCTGTTCCGATCCCATCCCTGCCCGTTTTCAGTACATCCCCGGTGTCGAGCTCATCGTACAAGACGTCAGCGAGGCGTTCGATCTCGTCATATCCCTCGATTGCTCCGACATGGAGAGGCTGGGACGTTTTCCGCAGGTGCCAGCTTTCGAAGATACCCCGCTGATCAACATCGACCATCACTTGACCAACCTGAATTTCGGCACGGTCAACTTAGTCGATTCCCTGGCTTCGTCCACCTCCGAGGTCGTGCTACGGCTGCTTGACTACATGGCCGTTCCGCTGGACGAAGAACTGGCTGTCTGCCTTTTGACCGGCATTGTCACCGACACGCGCGGCTTTCGCACCAACAACGTCACCATCCCCGTGATGGAGGCCGCACTGCGCTTGATGCAGGCCGGAGCCTCGCTCCCCTACATCACGCACCGCGGCCTTGATCGCCGCCCCACGCCCGCGATGCGTCTCTGGGGGGCGGCGCTGGCCCAGTTGCAGGTGGAGGAACGCGTGATCTGGACCACCATCACCGTGGAGATGCGCCGCGTGGCGGGGTACACAGGGGACGGCGACGCCGGACTGGTCAGTTTCCTCGCCAGTTCCAATGACGCCGACGCCGCGACCGTCTTCGTTGAGCGTGAGGATGGTCACGTCGAGGTCGGGTTTCGCGCCGCACCAGGCTTTGACGTGGGACACGTGGCGCTTGTGCTGGGTGGGGGGGGGCATGCCCTCGCCTCTGGCTGCACACTCCCTGGGCCGTTGAGGAAGGTCCAGGGGCAGGTATTGATCGCACTTCAAGCTGACCTGGCCCGTCAGCGGCATAAAAGAGACATGAAGCGTAGTGCGTAAACATGCTTGGGAGCGACGGCATCCTCAACCTCAACAAACCTGAGGGACCCACCTCGCACGACGTCGTAAATCGCGTCCGGGCCCTGACCGGCGTTCGTCGTGTGGGTCACGCCGGCACGCTTGACCCACTGGCCACGGGGGTGTTGCTCGTCTGCGTTGGGCGGGCCACGCGCGTGGTAGAGTACTTGATGGCCGGGAGGAAGACGTACCGTGCTCGCGTGCGTCTGGGCATCACCACCGATACGTACGACGCCGAAGGCCAGGTGGTGCGGGAGATGCCGGTCGAAGTGACCCGCGCGCAACTCGAGGCAGCCCTGTCGCGCTTCCGGGGCCAGATTGAGCAGCGACCACCGGTCTACTCGGCCGTCAAACGCAAAGGCACGCCGCTCCATCGTCTGATCCGTCAAGGCCAGGAGGTGGAGCGTCACTCTCTCAAGCCGCGCCAGGTGGAGATTTTCCAACTGGAACTGGTCGCCTGGGAGCCGCCGGAGTGCGTACTGGAGGTGGTCTGTTCGCCAGGGACCTACGTGCGCGCCTTAGGCCACGACTTGGGGCAAGCTCTCGGTTGTGGGGCGTACCTGACCGAACTGGTCCGCCTGGCAAGCGGCGAATTTCGACTTGAGGACGCCCTCACGTTGGAGGAGCTATCCCAGGCGGCCTCGGAGGGCCGGTGGGCCGACCTCCTATATCCGATAGACAAAGCGTTGGTTGGCTTCCCGGCGCTGCGCCTGGACGCGGATAGGGCCAGACAGGTCTGTTCGGGCCAGGCGATCCCTGCGCCCGCCCCTGCGGCAGGCGAGGGGTTGGCCCGTGCCTACGGGCATGCCGACGGGTATGCCTACGGGCGTGCCTACGGGCATGCCTACGGGCGTGCCTATGGGCCTGGGGGAATCTTCCTGGCTCTCGTCGCTTACGATCGATCCTCCGACGTCTGGCGGCCTCGAAAGGTGTTTTGTTCACCGGAGCGCTTCTCCTGAGCATGGCAATGCGAGTCGTTCACGGGTTGACACAGGTCCATTCCGCCTCACCTTCCTACGTGACCATCGGCGTCTTCGATGGAGTTCATCGCGGGCACCAGCGTCTCATCACCGATATGGTGAAGGAGGCCCATCTAGCTGACAGCACCGCCGTCTTGTTGACGTTCGAGCCTCACCCGGCGGTCACGCTGCGGGCCGAGGACGACCATCCACCCAAGCCCCCGCTGCTGCTGACGACGGTGGAGGAGCGCGCCGAGTTACTGGCCGCGCTGGGCCTTGACCTCCTGGTGGTGCTCTCGTTCACAACCGACACGGTTCGCATCCCGGCCATCGATTTCGTCGATATGCTGATGCGTCACCTGCACATGGCCGAGCTGTGGGGTGGTGCTGACTTCGCGCTCGGTCACCGGCGTGAAGGGGATATGCCATTCCTGCGGCGCTTAGGGGAGGAACGAGGATTCTCTGTGCGCATCGTCGCCCCGTTTGCATGGGAGGGAGACCTGGTGAGCAGCAGTCGCGTGCGGGCCGCCTTGAGAGCGGGAGACATGCGACAGGCGCGGGGCTGCCTGGGCCGTCCCTACCGGCTGTCTGGCGTCGTCGAAGAGGGGCACCTGGACGACAGCACCAGTGGGCCCATCGTCACGCTCTCTCCCCCACCCGAGCGACTGATCCCCGCCTGCGGCGTCTACGCCTGCCTGGCACACGCCGAACACGTGGGGACACATCCAGCGGTGACGGCGATCGAGAACCTCTCAGCCTCCGAACGGGCGGCTGGCTCACATTCCCACGTCCCCACAACTGATCAGGAGCGGGTCATCAAAGCTCAGCTTGCGGACACCGACGCCGACTTGCGCGATCAGACGCTGGAGCTCGACTTCCTGGCCCGCCTGCAGGAGGAACAGGCCGCATTCTACAGGCCTCGAATCTCGAACGAGTATCCCAACAGCGACAGCAGGGCCGTGGACGCGCCAGGCCTTTCATACTGAAACTCGACGATCTGCGTCTGGCCCGGCTGAATCGTCCAGGGCAACGGAGGGGCGGCGCTCCGCAGAGCGCTCATCCCGGCGCTGGAGGTGAGGTTGATGTCTTCCAACTCGACGGTGAGCGGTCCGTCCCCGGCGTTCTTCACCTCTCCCTCGATGACCAACAGGTCGCCGGCGCTATTGAGGAAGATGTCGGTGACGGACACCTCAGCGCGAGCGCCCGAGGTTGGCCCAGCCTCCCCCTCGTAGGGAATGCTCACGCTGGCTCGCAGCTCTGAGCCCGGCTGTGGGCTGAAGATCCAGACGAGCTCGGGGCCAGCCAGTGTCTCCGGCATCAGGTAGCCAGCGCTGCCCTGCGCCGTGGCCCCGGGGGCGACCTCTCCGCCAAGCGGGCCGTGCTCGCCGGCGGCACTGGCCTCGGGCGAAAGCACGTACCAGTTCCCCACCCCATCCTGCAACTGCATGGCGAAGCTATCCGCCTTCAGCGGCGTCGCGCCCACGTTGGTGACCGAGAATTCCACCACATAGTACATCGTCCCGGGCAGGAGATCGGTTCCACCGCGCTCGACGTAGCCCTTGAGGACGGTCACTTGTGCGTCGTGCACGCGCATGGGTTGGCCCACCTGGGCCAGCGTTCCAGAGGGGGGCTGAACCGGTTCCGTCTCGGCGACGTAGTCGGCGAGGGCGATCTGCCAGGTACCCTCCCCCTTTTCCAGGATCAGCGTCAGGCGGGGCTGCACTTGCCTGAAGACGTCGGCCTCGTCTGCCATGGCCTCCCGCTGTTCGACGAAGCGGAAGAGGAGCGTCGCGCCGTTGGACAGCCGCATTCTAATCTCATCCCCCGACCTCAAGTTGGCCAGCAGCGACTCGTTCTCCGGCGTTGGCTCGAGTCCCACGACGTAGTTGACCACGGTGCCACACACCCAGGCGGCCGAGCCGGGGTAATCTGACGGGTAGGTCCATCCCTCCCGCTCGGAGACGACAGCCACGACGGGGAACGACTCACCGCCGATGGTGATGGATAGAGGAAGGGGCACAGCCATCTCCACGTCGCCGCTGCTGATGATCGTCTCACAGCTCGGGAGCGGCAAAGGGGAAGTGGAGACAGTGGGCGTAAGCTTGACCACCTCCAGCGGCATGCCGGGGCTGGGCGTCTCCTCTGTGAGAAGCACAGGTCGCAGCCCCAGGAAAACGATCAAGCCCATCGAGACGATCAGAAGGAACACACCCCCGACGATGGGGACGATCAGCAGACAACTGCGCTGCGATGACTTGGCCGTCGTAGGAGCTGACTTACCTATAGGAGAGGCGTCTTTCCTCGTTGTGCGGTTCAGGGCGTTCCTCCCACAAGCGGCTGGGGTGGGATGCGCAGATAAATACTGGCCCCCTCACCAGCCACCAGCTGACTGAAGCCGAAGAAGGGGACGCTCACACGCACAGGGCCCTGCGCTGCAACAGTGAACTCCAGGTGACCTTGTTCGTCGGTGAACCCCTGAGCCACCAACTGATTGGTAGCCACCTCGTAGGCCTGGGCTGAGATGCCTCCGATGCCCTCCCCCGCGCCGGGCTGACCGTCGTCGTTGCCATCGTAGTAGACGAGCAACGTGATGGGGACGAAGCGAGGGGCGGGCGTCCTGGCGGGGACGGGTGTGGGAGTGGTCAGCGGGCGCACCGACAGCTTTTCGGCGGGCGTGGGGGTGGCCGGAGCGCTCGTGGGCGTGGGAGTCCGTGAAGCGGGGGTGGGGGTGCCCGTCGACTCGGGGGTGCTGGTCTGGCCGGGGACGTTCGCGGAGCAGCGCAGCGTGTAGTCGCTGTTGTATACGTCGGTCGGCGTGCGATCCCCCGTTCCCACCAGCAGGTACAACCAACCCTCGTAGGTGGCGTAGTAAGCGAAGTAGCTGTTATAGTCCCCCGGCTCGACGTCGTCGTTACCGCCGATGGGCTCTCGGTTGTGGTCGTAGACGATCATGTTAGGGTCCACACCAGGGGACAGATCCGACGTGGCGCACTCGAAGTGCAGACCCGGCTTGACCCAGATTTTGAAGAAGTCATTGTCCGGCCCGCCGTAGGGAGGGGGGCAAAAGTTAAATTCCTCGGACTTATCGGCGGCGATGACGCATGCGTGGTCGAAATCGTGGTTCCCCAGTTCGGTCCTGTCGCAGCGGTCGGCCTCAGGGTTGCTGGGTGTGGGGCCGGGAGTGTCTGTAGCCGATGCACCCACCTCTTCCACTGTCAGATCGTAACCACCTTGACCGGCCTTGCTGGTGAGGCGGATGTAGTAGTACCCGTCGTATCTGGCCTCCCACGTCACCTGCGAGGCATAGCCGTCCCCCCCATCGTCGTCGCTCGCCACCGAGCCGTTGTCCCTGTCCCGGATCGCGATCTTGGTGTCCGATCCACTCAGATTGCTGGTCCTGGCCTCGTACCACTTGCCGTCCTTGGCCCAGAACTTGAACCAATCCTCGTCCTCCTCCCCCCCGGAGGAATAGAAGTTCAGACCGCTCAGCGTGACCGACGTGGAGACCGGGAGATCGTGCGCATCGGAGAAGCTGTCGTTGGGCTCGTAGTCATCCTCGTTAGGGATGGGGGTGGGCGTCCGGGTGGGGGTCGAGGTCGGAGTGGGGGTGTCGGTGGCAGGAGGGACGGCGAACTCGTCTATGTCCAACCGGTACTGGGCACTCTGAACAGTCGTGGTGACGGCGGGCAGGGCCTCGATGCGGACGTAATGCAGGGTCTGATACGCGGTCCACGAGATACTGGCGTAGCTCTGGGAGGAGGAACTGGTTTCAACCAGTCCCCTGTCGCCATTGTAGACCCGCATCCTCAGGTTCAGCTTCCCCGTGTTCTCCAGGACGCTGAAGCTGGCCTGGTACTCACGCCCGACTACGGTGTCCACCTCAAAGTAGTCCAGCGTGTCCGTCTCGGAAATCACGCCGGTCGCGTAGCCCGGCACAGGGATCCAATCGGCCCCGTCGAAGTTATTGTTGTCCGGTTCCGTCTCGGTGGTCTGAAACGACGGAGCGTTCTCAGGGGCGGCCACGGTGGCCGACAGGGAGGCGAACACGAAAAGGGCGAATGCCGCCAGTCCGACGACGATCAATTGACGTTTCATCGGCACATTCCTCCTGACAGGCCCTCCTTCCCTCGCAACCCCCCTCCCGCTGATGTTTACTATACCACAAACGGCTTGAGACTTCAAGCAAGATTGGCTACTGCCCCCTCCTGCGATCCGCACGCATGTGGCAGTGCTTGTACTTCTTGCCGCTGCCGCACCAACACGGATCGTTGCGCCCGGGCTTCTAGGCCGGTGGGGTCGCCTCACTATCCCTTCGCACGGGAGGGGGGCTTTGTCGCTGGGCGAACTCCTCTGGCGGTGGGAGGTCGGGCCTCTCCGGCGGGCGCTTCACCACCACTCGGTCCAGGCCCGGCACTAACTCGCGGCAAATCTCGGCCACAGGACGATGCTCACCGGCGTCGAAGTCCGAAGCCAGCGCGGCGCGCAGGTCGGCCAACACCCCCCGATCCACCTCGGCCTCTCGCCCCCGCCGTTCGCTCTTCTGCAGGCGCTCCAGGGCGGCGAGCAACTGATCGTGCAGATTCTCGGGATCCCCGGTGGCCTCGACCAGCGCCAGCCCACGCCGGGCGGCCTCCGCTCCCACCTCAGTCAGGCCGAAGCGGCCGAACGTGATCGCCATCGCGTTGTAGGTCCAGACGTCGGTGGGATCGTTGCGCAACATTCCCGTCAGAATCTGCAGCCCGGCATCGAGATCGTCGACCCACAGATACGTCTCCGCCAGCTCCCTGAGGCAGATGTCCGCGTCGTCGCCATCGTTGTGGTGCAGATCGTGTGCCAGCGCCTGTTTAAAGAACTTCACTGCCTCGGGCTCGCCCCTTACGCGGAGTTCCTGCCCTACGTCGAAGAAAATGTCCTCGTACCACAGCATAGGGCTGGCCGTGGGGGACTTGCAGACCTCCTCCAACAACGCCCAGGCCAACGCCCAATAGTCATGGGCCTGTCTTTCGTCCTCCATCTCCCGCGCTACGTCTGCCACGTGAAAGAAAAACTCCGCCGACGTGGCCTTGGACCAGTCGCCAGTTTTCTGGCTCTGAGGCCCGGGCAGGTGGCCCAACAGGACCTGGAGGAAGTTGTTCCACACGTAATCAGCCTCCAGCGACTCGGCGACGATGATGGTGGCCATCGTTTCGTCGACGTGGGGGAGGGAGCGCCCCAACTCGCGTCCGGCGAAGTAATCCTGCTGCAGTTCGTCGACCAAACCCTCAGTGACGCACATATAGCGCGAGTAGGCGTGCTCTTGAGGGGGGTGGTTGGTGTGTTTCACGTCGCATCTCCTCTCTCTGGATTGACCCAGACTGTTTGTTCGTTTCGATAGGTGACCAGCCCGGGGCGGTCGCCACGCACGCGCCGCACGAAGCGCCGCTGCGTCACGTCCACGGGCGTTCGGCCGCCGCCTCGCGCCGGCGAGTAGTACGCGGCCAGCCTGGCGGCCTGCCGCACGACCTCCTCCGGCACAGGCTGCCTCCCACCCTTGACGATGACGTGAGCGCCCGGCAAGCCCCGCACGTGAAGCCACAGATCATCCGGGCCGGCGCGCCTGAACGTCAGCTCCTCGTTCTGGCGGGCGTTGCGCCCCACGTAGATGGCAAACCCGCCCGCCTCAAATCGGCGCGGCCCTTCGACCTGTGCGCTGCTGTCCCGGCCCGTCTCCGGCCCCCACCCGGCCGCGGCCAACGCTTTGCGCACTGCGTCTATCTCGGGCCGTGACTCGGCCAACGCCAGGTCGGCGGCCAACTGCTCCAGGTAGGCCCGGTCGGCTTTCACCGCCCTGATGCGGGCGGGGATCTCCTCGGCGGCGCGGGCGGCCTTGCGGTAGCGGCGGAAGTAGGCCTGTGCGTTCTCCACCGGCGTCAGCGCCGGGTCCAGCTCGATCGTGCGCGGGGCGCCGGCGTAGCCGGGCACCGTGACCTGGCCCGCATCCCGCCCCACCCGCCCCTGGTAGGTCAGGAGCAACTCCCCAGCCTGGCGCAGCGCCTCGATCTCTTCCTCCTCCACCTCATTTTCCCGGAGCTGCCTCAGCGCGCGGTCGAGGCGCGTCCGCGCCTCCTCTATTCGCTCCTGCACGCGCCGACGAACCGCCGCGTAGGCGTCCGCCGTCAGTTGATGCTGGAAATAGCGCCCCATGGCGTCGCTGATGTGGGGCACGCGCCGCACGCGCTCGAACTGGCACGGCTCGTAGGGGGCGAACGCGATCACGTCGCCCTCTCCGTCCAGCGCCACGTGCGGCGCCCACGAGCCGCGCCGAGTGGGCGCGAAGAGCTCCGCGACCGCCTCGGCCAGCGTCCCGGCCGTGACGGCCCGCACGGGCACCTCGGCGCTCCCTTCGGACGCGCCCACGGCCTGCCCCGTCGCGCGGGCCGCCAGCTCCCGGGCCGCCATAGGACTGACGCCGAGGAGCTGGCGCGTCAGCAGCCGGGGAAGGGGCTCATCTGGTGCCGCGGACGCCAGCATAGCGGCCCACCCCTCGGGCCGGAGCTCGGTCGGCGGCCGGCGGCCCATCGGCTTCGGCGGCGGTCGATACGGGTGCCCGGGCAGCGTCACCCGGTAGCGGTTCAGGTCCGGGCCGATGCGCTTCGCCGCATCCAGCACGTCTCCATCCGCTCCCACCAGGATGACGTTGCTGTACCGTCCGATCAACTCGGCGATCAGGTGGCAGGCCCCGGCCTGGCCGTCAAAGTGGAGCTCCAGGATGCGCTCCCACGGTGGCTGGGTCACGTCCGTCAGCCGGCTGCCCCGGACCCATTTTCGCAACAGGAGCAGGAGCGGCGTCTCGGTCTCCACACCCCGGCGCAGCTTGTGGGGGACCAGCAGCATACGCGAGTGCTGCGGATGGGCCGATATCAGCAACTGGAAACGACGCCCGGCGTACAACTCCAGCCCCACCGAGAGGCCGTCGGGCAGGACCACCCGTTGGACGCGCGCCCCGAGCAGGCCGTCGAGGCGGTCCCGCAGGCAGGCCAGGGTCAGGTAATCGACGTTCATGGCAAGATCCAGCGGGTGTCGATCTGTAGCCCCGTCCGGGCCTCCACATCCTCGGCGATGCGCCGCAGCACGTACGGCAACACCCGCTCCACGCCGCTGTCCGAGACCGGGTAGTCAGTGCTGTAGACCTGTACCTGCGCCGGCCCGAGCTCCGCCAGCGCGTTCACCCACGCCTCGAAGGCCTCGCCCCTGACGTTGCTCACCCGTCCGTCGATCAGCACGCTCTGGACGATGAGAGCGGGCACCGCCTTCAGCCCCTCGAAGATGTCCCGCCAGCTCACCTCGGGCGCGGGTCGGTTGATGGCGGCCAACGTGCCTGGGTCCCCCGCGTCCAGCTTCAACATCGGCGCGTCGAAGAGCGCCAGCGCCTGGCGAACGCGCTCGAGGTGGACGGTGGTGGCGTTGGAGAAAAGCGCCAGCCTCACGCCCGGGGCGAGCGCGTCCCGCAGCCGGTGGACCGCGGCGGCGATGTGGGGGAAGGCGGGGTGCAGGGTGGGCTCCCCGTTTCCGGAGAAGGTCAGGTAGTCGACGTCGGGATGCCTTCGCAGCCCGGCCTCCACGGCCCGCAGCACCTCCTTCGTCCAGGGCAGGTCCCGTGCCGGGGGGTGCAGGCTCTTGACACCGGTGCGGCCATAGTGGCAGTAGACGCAGTCGAAGGAGCACAGCTTGTAGCCGGTGGGGAGCAGGTTGACGCCCAGCGAGAGCCCCAGGCGGCGGGAGCGGAGCGGCCCGTAGACGATGCCCGTCTCGAGCGGCAGCACGTTCATCTTCTCGTTCGCTCTCGGCTCTGATCGGCCCATCATTGCCCTAACCGCGTGCCACCAGCCGCACCATGTCCCACCCCGGCCCCTGGCGCTGCACCTCGAATCGAGAACGGGCACGCAGGTCGTCCACCGCCAGCGTGAAGCGGAAGGGGAACAGCTCGGGCAGGCGCAGCAGATCGGTGAAGGGGAGTTCCTCGGCGGGATGGGCGCGTAAGGCGCAGGCCAGCAGCCAGGCCTCCAGATCGGTGTCGCTGGCGTCGAAGGCCCGGCGCCGGGGTGCGTACGCGTATCGCCGCTCCGTCTCAGCCAACATGCCCCAGTTGCGTATGGAGAACATGACGCGTTCCACGGCTTTTTCCAGAGAGCCCAGCTCTCCTCGTTCAGATATCAGCCGCGTCTTGACCATCGCCGGCGTGACGTGATCCTCGAACCGCCCCAACTGACCGATGACAGCGGTGACCTGGCGGCAGAAGTCGTAGTACGACACCGTCAAGCCGTAGTGCAGCCAGACCCGGTCGCCGATGATGGGCGATTTCTGGAAGCAAGCTACGGCCTCGTCGCGAAGGTCGGGGACGCTCTCGGCGCTCTTGACCCAGATGTTGATCAGGATGTCGATGGCTATACGCCGGTTGACGGCGCTGGAGATCCTCTGTCCGACCACCGGCTCCAGACGCTCCCTGATCTCGGCCGGGTCGTCCGTCTCAGCGCAGAAGGCGGCCGTGGCATCGAGCCAAGGTAAGTAAATGTTGCGGTTGAATCCAATCCCTTTGTCCATATCCCTCCACCGGCGCTATCCCCCCACTACCCGACGCCAACCAGGTTCGTAGTAGGCGCTTCAGCGCCCTGAAAGCGCACTGAAGTGCGCACTACGAACGATAAACCCACCCCAGGCTGTCGAGAAGGCACCTCCGCTGCCTGCTTGCGGTGGTGCTACGAATCAGACCTAAACGTC
>Ga0180432_10004738_pt1 | contig 18464 bp, 22 predicted proteins | sample SS_ome_10_FD_132414 | JGI IMG/M metagenome (GOLD analysis project Ga0180432, IMG submission 132414) | Hypersaline lake sediment archaeal communities from the Salton Sea, California, USA - SS_1_MS_2 metaG | ecosystem: Environmental > Aquatic > Non-marine Saline and Alkaline > Hypersaline >...
GAGGTCCGAGTGGGCCAGGAGATTGGCTGTCATGAATGCGCCGTAGGAATGTCCCCCGATAGCCACACGATTGGGATCTGCCACACCCCTTTTCGCCACTTCAGCAATGGCCGCCACTGCCAGGGGAAGCGACGGGTCTTTCAGGGCGAGAGCTGCCCGCAGAGACTCGTTCACAGAGGCCTCCGTATCGGTTCGAGATAGATGCCGTCGGCCTCTCCAATCACGTCAACTCGTTGCAGAGTTTCCTCCTCGAATAGTGCAACAATCCGTAGCCCACGAGAGTAGCTGAAACCTGGCGGTGCCTCAGGGTCCTCTTCGTCGTATATCTGGTAAAATGCTCGCGCGTTGCCGTTGGAGCGAAGCTCAGCCAAGGTCCTCGAGCCTGTGTCTGTGCTGTCGAACCGGGCAACGACCGTGTCGCCCGCTATCCAATCTACCTCCGTGCTCGTGGAGTCGGTTCTCGCAGTTGCCCGCGCATTGCCAAAACCGCGCATTTCAGTGAGTACCTGATTTGGAAGGTCCACTGCGAGCGAATCCCCGGATAGAGTATACGTCTCCGACATCGCCCTAGGGCTGATAGAATCCCCCCAGACCATCCCGGCCTGTATCTTGTCATCGGAGATTGCGAACTCAATGGTGTCTCCAACGATTCTCCACTCTTCGCTCAACCCTTCGGCGCGCTCCTGCGCTTGCACCCAGTTCAGTTTCCGGTCGACCATCCGGTATGCGATACGGGTCCCGCGAAGAGTGTATCCAATCGAGTCTTGTCCCACAGCTTCCGCGTGGCCGATCAGCACTCCATCTTCGGTGTCGAGGTTGAGGGTCGCGCTGTCGCCAGAGGCCGCGAACCCCTCTTGCTCGATCTCAACGTTGCCGCCCGCCCACGCAGTGCTGTTTCCAACCATCCTCACACGATCGCCAACGATTACCGTGGGATTTGCCGAATCGCCCTCAGATCGATATTCGACTCGCGGGCGGCGATCGGCAAAAAGTTCGGCGTCTTCCGCGTCTTCCGACGACGACCTCGTATATACCAGATGGGGTCCGGAGAGCACCGAGCCATTTTCACGGTTGACGAGCCGCACGTTTTCGAACGCTTCCAGGCGGTCACCGGATTGGTAGTAGGAGGCTCTGTCCGACGTAAGCTCCGAGAGGCTGTCACTGAATGCGACATTACCTACGAAATCTGCCCTGCCCAAATGAGAACGCCACGCGACGCTGTCGGAATAGGTGCGCCAAACTACTTCGCCGGCATTCTCGGTACCCGGGAGTCCGCGGCAGGAAAACCATGCGCCGCCGGAGGCGAATTGGATGACTCGACCGGGTATCCTCGCATCTCGCGTTCCGACAGCAGAACTGTCGAGACGGGCCTGACAGTTGGACTCGGTCTGCCCGCCTGCACCCCTCATGAACAAAGCCGCGATGACACACACGGCGAGCGGAATGCGGGCAACGGACACGTCAGTTCCCGGGCAATGCGTTGGGGTCGCGCACGGTGCCGCTGCTGGGACGAATCGCGGTGACATTTCGGAAATCAGGATCAGATGTGAAGCTCTCGCCTTCAAGATGTTCGTTTGGCGCGTCAAAGACGAACGCACACGGCCCGGATATCATGTCGGTATCGTCGGAGTATTCTATGGCGCAGGTAGTGAGTCTCCGGTTGTCGGGTGTGACCGCAACAACGCTGTCTCGGGCTTCCATGTCACCCGTGCGCCAGTTGTACGTGCCTCTCAGCGATGTGAGAACGGACCTCACCGCGCCCTGCGGCGATCGAAACTCTACGCGCAGATTGAACAGCTCCCACGTTTCGGTTTCTTCGGAATGGTATGCGGAGTCCGCCTCCAACTGGGCTCGCTGGACACCGTCAACCGTGTAGTGGTTAACGAATCCGTACGCCACCTGATCGACAGAGTCCGGCATGAGAGATTCCGCCGTAGGCGATCCGTCATCCGAACAGGCCGAAAGTATGTATGAAATAGAGACGGCTAAAGCAACTATGGATGGTAGGGAGCGCGGCAGCCAGACTCCAGATCCTCTCCGCCTCTCCGAGCGGTCACTCTTGTCGACTAACCACGTATTGATTGACCACATTGTCCCATTCACCTCTTGCTTTCAGCAGAGCTTCAGCAAACTCACGTACGGCGCCAGCACCTCCGGACCGCACGGTTGAATATTTCGTTAGCTCCTGCACTTCAGGGACCGCGTTTCCGACTCCTACAGGCAATCCCACGAGCTTCATCAAAGGGACGTCCGGAATGTCGTCGCCCACAAACGCGACCTCGTCGAATTCTACACCCAACCGCCCTAATAATGCCCTGAACGGCGGGATTTTCCGAGCGTCAGCGACCTGGATTACTTCCTCGATGCCCAATTCGCGCGCGCGAATCGTCGTTGCCTCGGAAACTCGACCGCTCACGATCGCCACCGTTATCCCCGCCGCCATGATTAGCTTGATACCGACCGAATCCTGAGTGCTGAACTTCTTGATCTCGATTCGTTCAGTGCCAGCCACACCCATGTATACACCAGCATCGGTCATGACACCATCCAAATCAAATGCCACAACTCGGACTTGCTTGGCCAGCGTAGGATCTATGCTCTTGGACTTGTCTATCGCGCTGCCCGCCATACGTCCAGCGTCCTTTCGATAATATGATCCAACTCGCCGAGCGGGACCATGGTGGCGCTGTCAGATGAGGCTTGCGCCGGATTTGGATGTGTTTCAAGGAAGAACCCGTCAGCACCAGCTGCCGCGGACCCCTTCAAGAGATCGGTACAGTACTCACGGTTTCCACCACTGCTGCCGCCGGTTCCCAAACCGGGGCGTTGGAGTGAGTGCGTAGCGTCGTATAAGACAAAAGCGCCCGTGGCTTCACGGAGCCTGCGAAAGTTCCGCATATCGACGACCAGATCTCCATATCCGAAAAACGCTCCCCTTTCGGTGACCGCAATGTCTGCATCCCCTACGCTTCTTACCTTCCCTACCGCCCCTGCCATCGCCTCCGCCGACATCCACTGCCCTTTCTTGATGTTGACGGCTCGCCCAGAAGCGCCCACTGCCAACAGTAGATCAGTTTGGCGGCATAGAAATGCCGGAACCTGAAGGCAATCCACTACAGAGGCTGCCTTTTGTGCTTGCCACGGCTCGTGAACGTCCGTGAGCAAGGGAATACCTATCTCGTTCTTGACCTGCTGCAACTCTTCCAACCCGCGGTCAATGCCAGGACCCCGCGGCGCATCCGCATTTGAACGGTTGGCCTTGTCAAAACTCGCCTTGAAGATCACGCGCACCGAGTGTTTCTCGGAGAGTTCGAGTAGATGCTCGGCTACTTTCATGTTTGTTGACCGGTCCTCCAAAACGCATGGACCGGCAACGACAACCGGGGCGGGTGACCAGAATGACACGGTCTCAACTCCTCGACTTGGCCTTGTGCTCTTTGGCTGCCTGTATGAAGCTTGCGAACAGAGGGTGCGGCCGCATTGGTCTCGACTTGAGTTCGGGGTGGAACTGACAGCAGATGAACCACGGGTGCTGTGGTAGTTCAATCATCTCCACCAAAGACTTGTCAGGTGAGAGTCCCACCAAACGCATCCCATTTTGGGTCAGCGTGTCTCGGAAACTGTTGTTGACCTCGTATCTGTGCCGATGCCGCTCGCTCACTTGGTTGAATCCGTAGATTGCCGATACACGCGAACCGTTAGCCAGCTCGCAAGGGTACGCTCCCAAGCGCATAGTGCCTCCGTAGTCATCCACGTCGCGCTGCGATTCCATGAGCGAGATGACCGGGTGCTCGCAGTCTTTGGCGAACTCACTGGAGTTGGCGTCGGCCAGGCCGCAAACGTTTCTGGAAAATTCGATTATTGCAGTCTGGAGGCCGAGGCAGATGCCGAAGAACGGAACATCGTGCTCTCTCGCATGTGTCACTGCTTCCACCATGCCCTCGACTCCGCGGATACCAAAGCCTCCCGGCACCAGCAGACCATCAAAATCTGAGAGCAACTCCTTCGAGCGCTCGGCATCCGCGAAATCGCCGCTTTGGAGCCATTCGATCTCAATACCGACGCAGTTGGCGATGCCTCCATGGATCAGCGCCTCTCTGACAGAGGTATAGGAGTCGCCCATCGTAGTGTATTTCCCGACTATGGCGATCCGCACTTGTCCGGAGGGCTCCAGTATGCCGTTCACCATCGCTCGCCAGCTGTTGAGATCGGGCTCTTGACCCTCGATGTTGAGCCGCTCGCATATGGCCCGGTCGAGCCCCTGTTCGTGCATCTTGAGCGGGACTTCGTAGATGGTCGGCACATCTCGATTCTCGATAACGTTCCCGAAATCGACATTGCAGAACAGGGCGATCTTGCGGCGGATTTCCTCGGACAGAGAGTGCTCGGACCGACAGATGAGGATATCCGGCTGAATTCCAATCTGCATCAGTTCCCTGACGGAGTGCTGTGTGGGTTTGGTTTTGACCTCACCGCTCGCGCCGATGAAAGGGAGGAGTGTGAGGTGGATGAAGAGCGCATTGTCCCGACCAACTTCCTGCCGAAACTGACGGCAGGCCTCGAGGAACGGCTGGGATTCGATATCACCCACGGTGCCGCCAATTTCGGTGATAACCACATCGTGTTCCGGCGCAAGCCGCTTGATCGCCGACTTGATCTCGTCGGTGATGTGGGGAATGACCTGCACAGTGCTGCCCAAATACTCACCGCGCCGTTCTTTCGTGATCACTGACAAGTAGATCCGGCCGGTAGTCACGTTGTTGACCTGGGACAGCGATCGGTCGATGAAGCGCTCGTAATGGCCTAGATCGAGGTCTGTTTCAGCGCCGTCGTCCGTCACATAGCACTCGCCGTGCTGAAACGGCGACATAGTACCCGGATCGACATTGATATAAGGGTCGAACTTCTGGATGGTGACCGAAAGCCCGCGTTCTGCCAACAGTCGGCCCAAAGATGCCGCGGCGATGCCTTTGCCAAGACCTGAAACCACGCCGCCCGTAATGAAGATGAATTTTGCGCTCATGCGTTTGTCCGAGTTGTTACTAATGAATGTTGTGCGTTTGCCAGGTCTTGGGGCGTATCTATGCCCGAATCTGTCGGTTCATTCAAGATTGAAACGCCTATCGGCATACCATGATGCAATGGTCTCAATTGCTCGAGACCATCTTGAAATTCTGGTTCCGTTGGCGGAAGCGACACCCATTCGAGCAGGGATTCGCGAGTGTATGAGTAGACGCCCAGGTGCAGGAAAACGCCCATTTCGCTGCCTATTTGTTGGGTTTCGGGCGGAATGTGGCGTGAGAACAAAGTCGCCCTTCCGCCGGCGTCCACCGTCACCTTCACCCTGTTCCGATCCAGTTCATGAGCTGGTAGGAGTGGGGCCGCAGTGGTGCCCAGCGGGAAACCTCGATCGAGTTGGTTGAGTGCACCGACCGCCGCTGTCTCAGGGAGAAGCGGCTGGTCAGCTTGAATGTTGAGAACTCGGTCAAATCCTGCGAATTCGCGAGATTGAACCACCTCGGCAACCCGTTCCGTGCCTGACTTGTGGTCTGACCTGGTTCGTACTATCCGCACCCCGGTTCCCGAGGCTGCCTCCTCGATTCGATCGTCATCCGTAGCGACGACTACCTCCGCATCGAGCCCAAAGCTCAACACCCTGCGGGCAACATGCGCAATGAGAGGATCGCGGTTGATTTTGGAGAGAAGTTTTCCGGGAATTCGGGTCGAGCCGAACCGTGCCGGCAAAACAATCAGGGGGTGCACGGCGAAAGTTAACAGGAGTTTGAACGAGAGTCAAAACGCATGCCAGGTAGGAGACGGGATGCTGGCTTGTTCGTGTAAGATGTTGTAATTATTGAGCTTTACGTACACGTAATGAAGTTACACCTGAAGTGCAGGACTCAAACGCAGCGTGCATTTCGCACTGCCTTTCACCCCCTCGGGTGATACCTTTTGTGCACGCTTCTGAGGAAGTCGCGATCCACATGGGTGTAGATCTGTGTTGTGGATAAATCGGCGTGGCCCAACATCTCCTGCACCGCGCGGAGATCTGCCCCGCCCTCCAGCATGTGCGTTGCGAAAGTATGTCTGAGCGTGTGTGGGCTGACCTTCTTCTTGATGTCCGCGCGCTCAGCGCAGCGTTTGATGATACCCCAGGCACCTACCCTGGAAAGCGGTTGCCCACGCGCATTCAGAAATAGCCGTCCCTGCGTACGTCCTTTGTCGAGTGTAGGACGCACTTCCCGTGCGTAGACGGCAGCGGCACCCATGGCTCGGCGCCCGATTGGCACTAAGCGCTCCTTGGAGCCCTTTCCGAAAACTCGCACGAGCGCGTCGTCGAACCAGACGTCGTTCAGAGCCAGGCCTATCAGCTCGGATACACGTACTCCTGTGGCGTAGGCAACCTCCAACAGCGCTCGGTCGCGCCACGCGAGCGGTTCGTCAGGGTTTGGCGCAGCCAGAAGAGCCTCTACCTCTTGGACAGTCAGGATTTCCGGCAAGGTACGCCAGGTCTTGGGCGTCTCGAGTTGGCCGCTTGGGTCCTTGGTGAGATGGCCCTCACCGATCAAAAACCGAAAATACGTGCGAATGGCCGAGATTCCACGCCGGATGCTGGTGGGGGCGAGGCCGAGATCTTTGAGTTCGTATATGTGGTCGCGCAGCAGTTCCGGAGTTATTTGCTCCGGTGTTGTGGCCTTCTTGGACACTGAATACTCAGCGAGCCTTCTGATGTCTCTCAGGTAGTTTTCGACCGTGTGTGGGCTGCTACCAGCCTCGAGCCCGAGGTAGTCCTCGAAAGCTTCTATCCAAAATGCTCTGTCGACTGCCTGTGACTCAGAAGAGTCGTACTTCATCTTTGGTGGCCTTGTGGCTCGGCGCCGGTTCTTTTTCGCGCTCGGAGCACGAGGGCGACGCCGATGCCACAACAGATCAGAGCGAGAATCACCAGTCCAAACCAATTCATATGGGCAACGATCACTGCAACGTCATCGAGTCTCGGAATCAAGTTGGCTGCCACATATGTGAGCGCGCCGTACCAAATTCCTGAGGCTACGATCATTGGAGTAAGGGCTTTGAAGCTCTTCAGCCCCGCAACGCCGGCAAACGGCGGAATCACGGCCCTGGCCCCGGGAATGAAGCGACTTAGAAAAATGCCCCACGAGCCGTGGCGTTCATAGAGACGCTCGATTCGGACCATGGCTTCCGGTTTGAGTAAGCGTCTCCCAAGCCGTCCAGTGAAGAAGGTTCTGCCGACCGTTCTCGCGGCCATATACACTCCTGCAGCCGACCCCACGTTTGCCGCCCAAGTGATTCCGAATACTGCCCATGCCGAAATCACTCCAGTGTTGGATAGGAATGCGCCCAGCGCAATAGCCGTGTCGGCTGGAACGGGCGGAAGGATGTTCTCGGTGCTCGCGAGGATCCCAATCGCGGTGTAGACGAGCGCCGGCGGAAATGTGGGAAGGTGTTGTATCAGCTGTTCGAACAGGTTATGCGCCTCCGACCGATGCTATCGCGTACACCTGTAGACCCTTGCCTCTTCCCACTGAGTCCATTTTTTCGTTGGTTTTTGCCTTGATGGACACACAGTTCAGCGGCAGCGCCAGTGTTCGGGCGAGGTTCTCTCGCATTTCTTCGATATAAGGCGCCAGTTTGGGTTTTTCGATTACCACAGTGACATCTATGTTCACAATGCTGTATGAGGCAGCCACCAGACGGTATTTCACTTCCGACAACATCATGAGTGAGTCGGCGCCTTTCCACCGGTCATCTGTATCTGGAAACAACCTACCGATATCGCCCATGGCGACTGCACCGAGCAACGCGTCGGTCACCGCATGTGCGATAGCATCCCCGTCGGAATGTCCCTTCAGGCCGGTGTCGTGCTCAATTTCGACGCCGGCAAGAATGAACGGCCTCTTTGCACCGAATACGTGGGAGTCGTACCCAATTCCGAATCTCTGTCTCATGGTGCTGATGATAGCGTATCAGACATAAGGGCAAAAACTCCGCGATTCAGCGAAGTCAGTAGGTGCCTAGGATCCTCAACGCCAGCAATGCCGCGTTCTTTGCGTTCCCGATACCGACGGTAGCCACAGGGCACCCCGGCGGCAGCTGAGTCATTGCGTACAGGGCGTCGACGCCTCGTAGAGGACCTACATCTAATGGTATACCGATCACAGGGACATCTGTCAGAGCCGCCACTGCACCCGGTAGGGCCGCTGCCAGGCCAGCCCCGGCAATTATCACCTCGTAGCCTTTGCCTTTGGCTTCCTTGGCGATCTGGGCGGTCTTATCGGGATCTCGGTGCGCCGATGAGACCACGAAATCGTATGCAACTCCAGCCTCATCGAGCACCTTGAATGCAGATTCAACTCTCGCTTCGTCACTTTGCGAACCGACTACGATCAAGACTCTGGTATCACCCATTTTCCCTAACCTTCGAACTTTCGCACTGCCAGCGAGACGTTGTGGCCGCCGAAACCGAATGAATTGGTCAGCGAGACCGATACATCGCGCTCGACTGCGACGTTCGGCGCGCAGTTGAGGCCACAACAGAGCGGGTCGGGATTGTGGTTGTTGATTGTCGGCGGGATGATCCCGTTATTCATTACTAGCAGGCAGATCGTGAATTCCAGGCCGCCAGCCGCTCCCAGTAGGTGCCCCGTCATGGACTTGGTGGAGTTCATGATCAGGTCTTGGGCGTGTTCGCCGAACAGCTCCTTCGCAGCAACAGACTCAGCTATGTCGCCGTGCGGGGTAGCGGTACCATGAGAGTTGATGTATTCCACATCGTTCGGAGACAACTCCGCATCGGCCAAACACACCTCCATAGCCAATCGTGCCCCTTCCCCGCTCTCAGGTGGTTGAGTCATGTGATAAGCGTCTGCGCTCATGCCGTACCCGATGATTTCCCCGTGAATGGTGGCACCACGATCAAGGGCACTCTTGAGATTCTCCAGGATGAGCACGCTTGCCCCGTCACCCATGACGAAGCCATCGCGGTCGGCGTCGAAGGGTTTACAGGCTTTTTCTGGCTCGTCATTGCGAGTCGAAAGCGCTTTCATGTTCGAGAATCCTGCGATGGAGAGAGGAGTAACGGCCGCTTCAGCTCCACCAGTGATCATCATATCCGCTGCGCCACTCTGGATGAGCTTGAAAGCCTCGCCTAGCGCGTGAGCAGATGACGCGCACGCAGACACCGTACAGTAGTTCGGTCCCTGCGCACCAGTGCGCATCGAGATCAATCCGGATGCCATATCGGGGATGAACATCGGAATGAAGAAGGGCGAGACTCGCCGCGGCCCCTTTTGGAGGTACAGCTTGCACTGTTCCTCGAATGTCCAGATGCCGCCGATGCCGCTTCCAATCAGCACCCCGGTTCGCTTGGGGTTGACGAGACCGTCGCCAAGGCCCGCAGATCTCAATGCCTGATCGGCTGCGGCGATCGCGTATTGGGCAAACAGATCTGCACGTTTGGCTTCCTTTCGATCCATGTGTTCAGTCGGATCGAAATTCTTCACTTCACAGGCGAAACGTACGTCCAGTTCGGCTGGGTCAAACCTCTGGATTGGGGCAGCGCCGGACCGTCCAGCGATTAGTCCTTCCCAAGTTTCCTCAACGGTGTTGCCGAGTGGAGATATGAGCCCCAGCCCGGTAACCACGACTCTTCCCGGCAACAGCCTACGACCCCATCTTTTCGTGCAGATAGTTTAGGGCATCTCCAACCGTACGGAGCTTCTCTGCTTCCTCATCGGGAATGTCGACGTCGAATTCCTTTTCGAAAGCCATTACCAGCTCTACCGTGTCTAGACTGTCGGCTCCGAGATCTTCCATGAAGCTCGCGTCCTTTGCGACTTTGTCGCGCTCAACACCTAGTTCTTCGACGATGATGTTGATCACCTTTTCATCGAGATCGCTCATTATTTCCTCTTCGACTGTGTGGAATCACATTACCATTCCGCCATCCACTACAAGCACCTGGCCTGTAATGTAGCTGGCGAAGTCCGATGCCAAAAAGAGTACCGCACCCGCAACATCGTCTACATCACCGAGTCGCTTCAGCGGTATGTTGTCCATGAGAGCGGTTTTGGCCGCCTCAGGGAGTTGCCTTGTCATTTCTGTGTCAATGAAGCCCGGAGCTACCGCGTTAACCAGTACGTTTCGCGATGCGAGTTCCTTGGCCACTGCCTTCGTGAGGCCAATGATACCGGCCTTGGACGATGCGTAGTTGGCTTGACCTGGATTGCCTACGATACCCACCACACTAGCCACGTTGATGATTCGTCCCGTACGCCGCTTCATCATCTTCTGTCCCACCAGCTTGGTGGCCAGGAATGGTCCCTTCAAATTGACGTCGATCACGAGATCCCAGTCATCTTCGCTCATTCTGATGAGAAGACCGTCTCTGGTTAGACCGGCGTTGTTGACCAGAATGTCTATTGGGCCCAGCTCAGATTCAGCAGACTCAAATGCCGCCTTGATCTGCTCAGCATTGGAGACATCTGCCCCCAATCCGACGCTCTTGCCGCTACCACCTAAGTTCTTGGCAGCCTCGTTCGCGCCGGCCTCGTCTATATCTATGACCGCTACATGCGCTCCGGCGTCGCTAAATCGTGCAGCTATCGCCCGACCAATTCCCCGCGACGCACCCGTGACAACAACAACCTTGTCAGTCAGCCCGACCATTCAATTCTCCTCGAGGAAAGCACGCAGATTTTCGGCTGTTCCCAAGCTCACACAAGATGCTCCGGGGATGATTCGCTTGACCAAGCCTGCCAGAACCTTCCCGGGTCCAACTTCTACAAACCGTAAATGTTCTCCGCAGATCTCGGCCGCACGCTGCATCGATGCCACCCAGCGCACAGGAGACGTCAACTGCTCGTCCAAGCCCTGCCGTGCAGCTTTCGCGTCACTCACAGCTTCGGCGGTAGCATTTGCTATCACGGGGAACTTTGGATCGGAAAAGGATACAGCATTTAGCTCGCTGTGCAAACCGGCTCGCGCCGGAGCCATGAGAGGTGAGTGGAAGGCTCCACTGACCTTCAATGGCATTACTCGCTTCGCGCCCGCCTCCTTGCACAGGTGACCGGCTTTGGTCACTTGATCCGGATCTCCTGAGATCACCGTCTGATCTGGTGCGTTGATGTTTGCCGCCACCACCACGCCACTGTCATCGGAACACTCCGAGCACAGAGCATCGACCTTGTCGGAATCGAGTCCCAACACGGCCGTCATCGTGCCAGGACGATCTTTCCCAGCTTCGAGCATCAACTCGCCACGCCGCCGCACGAGATGCGCCGCATCGACGATTTCGAGGGAGCGCGCCACAACGTAGGCGCTATACTCGCCTAGAGAATGCCCCGCCCCGGCAGCCGGCCGTAGTTTGTCACCCAGCACAGCGCACGCAGCGAGAGTATGCGCCATTATCGCGGGCTGCGCGTTGTGTGTGAGGGTGAGTTCTTCCTCTGGACCGTCCCACATCACTTGCGATAGGGCGGTTCCAATGGCTTCGTCGATCTGCTCGAACACCTCACGTGCTCGAGGGAACTCTTCTGCGAGGTCCTTGCCCATGCCCACGCGCTGCGCGCCTTGTCCAGGACAGAGCAAGACCGTTTTCACCACCGCACCGCCATGCTCGCCCATGTGAATCCTCCCCCAAATGCAACTAGCAGCACGAGGCTGCCCTTTTTGATTTTACCGGATCGAACGCACTCATCGAACGCAATCGGAATCGACGCGGCCGATGTGTTGCCGTAGCGATCGATGTTGACGTATACCTTTTCGCGCGGGATGCCCGCATGCTTTGCCGTTCCTTCAATGATCCGTATGTTGGCCTGGTGCGGAATGAGTACGTCGACATCGTCACCTGTAAGACCGGCCAAATCCAGTGCCATATCACAGGCTTCTGCCATTTTGAGTACAGCTGACTTGAAGACCTCTCGCCCGGCCATCTTGATGTAGTAGCTGCGGTCTTGGAGCAGCTGCTCGTCTGGAGGGTGAATACCGCCGCCTCCAGGTCGGTACAGCAATTCACCGAGCGTTCCATCCGACTTCAGGTATCTGGAAAGGATGCCGCGCTTGCCCTTTTCCGATGGTCGCACGAGGGTTGCCCCGACGCCGTCTCCGAAGAGAATGCACGTACCTCTATCTGTGTAGTCAGCGATGCGTGAGAGCCGCTCGCCACCCACCACGAGTATGTTCTCTGCGGTACCAGCTACCACCATCCCCTCTGCAACAGACAAGGCATAGAGGTAACCGCTGCAGCCTGCAGCCACGTCGAACGCTGCAGCGTTGACGGCACCTAGCTGGGCCTGGAGATCACATGCTGTCGAAGGCAACAGGCGGTCGGGACTCGCTGTGGCCATGACGATTGCGTCGACGTCGGTCGGCTGTAGACGAACAGCTTCCAGCACTTGGCTGCATGCAACCTTGCTCATGTACGCAAGCGTCTCTTCATCGCTGGATATTCGTCGCTCACGGATTCCGGTTCGTTCCTGAATCCACTGATCCGAAGTATCCACCATTCTCTCGAAATCCGCGTTGGTGAGGATCTTCTCGGGCGTGCAACGTCCGGTACCGACGAGTTCTACCTTGGGAACGGTTGTCATGCCACCCCGCGTGCTAGTTCTTTTCCCACGAACTCAGTCAGCCGGCGTTCGACGGATTGAACTGCGACATTTATCGCGTTCTTCACCGCAGAGGCGGAAGAGCGACCGTGGCAAACAACTGAGACGCCTCTCACTCCGAGCAGAGGAGCTCCACCTGTCTCTGCATGGTCGAGTACTTCCTTCAGCCTCGACAAAACGGCCTGATCCGACGAGTAGCCGCTCAACTCTCGCTCCAACACCTTGAGGCACATACGCGCAACAGATTCAGCGAATTTCAGCACCACGTTCCCGACAAAGCCGTCGCAGACGATGACATCGCACTCCCCACTCAAAATCTGGTTACCCTCCACGTTGCCAATGAAACGAAGGCCTGGATCCTCCGTGAGCGTTTCAAATGCCTCGCGTACGTCTTGCCCACCCTTTTCCTCTTCCTCGCCGATATTCAGCAGGCCAATCGCTGGATCATCTTTCCCCAGAACAACTCGAGAGAAGACTGCTCCGAGGTGAGCGAAGCCATGCAATTCACGTTGGCCGCAACCAATGTTGGCACCGACATCCAGCACTAGAACCGGTCTTGTTGCCGTCGGGAATACTGTCGCGATTGCCGGGCGCTTGATTCCCGGGTAGAGGCCCAGAAGCAGCGTGCTCGCTGCCATCGTGGCACCAGTGTTTCCAGCAGAAACGAAGGCATCGGCCTGTCCGTTTTTCTGCAGTTCCAGGCCGATTCGAATAGAGGACGTCCGTTTTCCCCTGACAGCAGCCAGAGGTTTCTCATTCATCTCTATGGTTTCTGGAGCATCGACAATCCTGAATCGGTTTCTGTGGACGACCTCGTGCTTCGCTAGCGCCGCCTCTATGGCTTCCTCGCGGCCAACGAGAATCAACTCGCAAGACTCTGGAAGGTCGTTTAGTGCTTCGAGAGCGCCCAGCACAGGAACGCTCGGAGCAAAATCCCCACCCATCGCGTCGAGCGCGATTCGGACCACTACAAGGCTTCCTCAACCTCGATGCGTTTTTCTCCGCCGTAGTACCCGCATGTGGGGCACACTCTATGAGGACGCCGTGGGTCACCGCACCGCTCACACGGCTGCACCGCGATTGCAGGCGCCCGATGGTGAGTTCTGCGCTTACGCCTGCGGCTCTTTGAGGTTCTACGCTTTGGTACTGCCATTATTCCCTTCCTTCTTCGTGTTGGGCGGTCTTCAAAGCTTCAAGCGCTGCCCAACGTTCATCAGGCTCCGGTTTGCATGTGCAGGATCCGGTATTCAAATCAACACCGCACCCAGCGCAAATGCCCTTGCACTGCTCCGAGCATAGCACGTAGTTAGGCACGGACAGTATCAACTCCTCCCGGACCGCGTCGCCTGGATCAATTTCCATCGCTTTCGGCGGAATCACATAGGAGGCTGGATCTTCTGCCTCCTGGTCTTCAGTGAACAGCACCTCGATTGGGTGTTCAACATCAACCGTGACCGTGGCTAAACACCGGCGACATGGACATTGGACCTGAGTCTCGAGTCGTCCATGCCAGTAGTAGCGCCCTGCGCCAGCCTCCATGAGACGGCCGTGCAGAGATACATCCTTCGAGAGCTGAAACTCTAGGCCTTCGAGCAGTGTATCATCTGCACTTACTACTTGGGCCATATCAATCGGCCCGTGGCGAAGTGCACCAAGGTCAATCCGCAACATAGCCGATAAATCTATCTGACCCCAGGCCTGTGGGTCAACGAATGATTTATCTCGATAGTCGCTTCAACTCGGCGGTGGAAAAGAAGAACGCTATTTCAATTGCCGCATTTGCCTCAGAATCCGAAGCGTGAATGGCATTACGCTCTTTCGACTCGGCGTAGAGCTTTCGGATTGTCCCATCTTCTGCTTCCGTGGGATCGGTTGCTCCTATGACTGTCCGCAAATGTTCGACGGCTCGTTCGTGTTCGAGAACCAGCGGCATGCACGGTCCCGAAGTCATGTATTCCACCAACGATGAGAAGAATGGACGCTCTCGATGAATATCGTAAAACGCCTCGGCTTCTCCCCGAGTGAGCCTGGTGGTGCGTGCGGCAACGATTCGAAAACCAGCAGCTTCTATGTGAGCCAGTATCTTGCCGGTCAGGTCTGAGTTGATAGCGTCAGGTTTTAGAATCGCAAGTGTTTGCATCAATATCTCAGCTTCCTGCGTCACAGATACACCTCAACTACCCGATGCGCATACGCGTTGTGTGGTGTGATTCCGGGCTAGCGCCCAAACAGGCATCGTACCATGTCACCTCGGGTCAAGAACCCGACGAGTCGTCCGTCACGGACAACCGGGAACCGGTCGATGTTCCTGCTCAACATCATGGTAGCAACCTCACGGATGGTTTGGTCCTCGGAGATGCATAGAACGCTTCGGTCCATCACTTCGCGTACCAGCAACTCGTTTGGATCCTGCTGTTCTGGTTCGCAGCCTTCCGTCGCGGGCGAATCGTCTCCCGTCATGCGTTTGACGTGGATTGGCAGCAAGTGGCGTAGTAGTTCCCTTTGCCCGACCATCCCGAGTACCTCCCCAGTCTCAGAAAGCACGGGGAGTGCCGGCACGCTTGCAGTGGCCATCAGCCGGGCTGCCTCGTGCAGCTTAGTGTCGGGTGCCACGTAAAGGCGCCTATGAACCATCACATCCCTGACGGCCAGGTAGTCGCGGAGCTCGACTTCCGTGAGCGCCTCAATTGCCAAAACGTCGTCCGCGCTCTCGGCGGCCAACAACTTCTCCACTATGTCTTCGTGGCCAAGCGCGTGTGAAAACGCACTCACGGTTCGGAGGAACCGAGATGTTTCGCATGGGGGGGCCGTCACGAGCAGCACGATTCTCGCCTGTTTGGACGGATCGTGTTCGCGATGGAGCGGTTTAGGAGCGATCCCCATACCGACTGTGAGATGGGCAACCGCATCGGTCCGGAAATAGAGCAGAAACGCCTGGCGTATCGTCACGACGTCTCTGGGAAGGGTGTCGCCAACTAGCTCCTCGAACCGAACAGGGTCATCAACCAAACCTGAGGCTTGCATCGCCGTTACCAGCTCGGTGATGGCGTCGTGTAGGGTGTCACCCCCGATCGGAACTAAAATCCGATCGGGGACGAGGAGGTCTAGTAACCTCACTTGTTCACAGCTTTTCTTCCAGCAACTGGACAACCTCCGCAGGACGTTTCATGACGCCTATGCCAGCCGCAGACAGTGCTTCCATCTTCTCCGCGGCGGTGCCTGACGAACCTGAGATAATGGCGCCGGCGTGGCCCATGCGGCGACCCGGAGGTGCTGTCTGGCCTGCAATGAAGCTAACCACGGGTTTGGTGACCTTTTGCTTGATATACTCGGCAGCTTCCTGCTCAGCCGTCCCACCGATCTCACCAATCATGACGATCGACTCAGTTGCGGGATCGGCCTGAAATGCCTCGAGGCAGTCAATGAAGTTAGTCCCGATGATCGGGTCTCCACCGATACCTATGCAGGTCGACTGGCCGTGACCGTTGCTCGTCAACTGGTGTATTATCTCATAGGTCAAGGTACCGCTGCGCGATACAACACCGACCGAGCCTTCCTTGCAGATGACACCCGGGACGATGCCGACCTTTGACTGTCCAGGCGAAATCAAACCGGGACAATTGGGGCCGATTAGGCGTGCGCCGCACTTCTTCACGAAGGGGGCAACGCCTGTCATGTCCAACACCGGGACTCCCTCGGAAATGCAGACAATCAGCTTCACTCCAGCATCCGCAGCCTCGTAGATGGCGTCTGCGGCAAACCGCGCGGGCACGAAGATCACTGATGTATTGGCGCCGGTTTTCTCCACGGCGTCCGCGACTGTGTTGAAGATGGGCACGGAGTTCTCGAAGGTCTGCCCGCCTTTCCCTGGCGTTACTCCGGCGACGACCTGAGTGCCGTACTCGATTGCTTGCTTAGTGTGAAAAGATCCGTCACGGCCGGTGATGCCCTGCACCACGAGCTTCGTGTTGTTGTCTATGAATATGCTCACGCTGCCTCCTGCGCGAGTTTGACGGCCTGTTGGACCGCCTCGTCCATGTCTGTGAGGGCCTCGAAGCCAGCTCCCTTTAGGATGTCGAGCGCGATGTCCTCGTTGGTCCCGGTGAGTCTGATAACAATTGGAATCTCGACCTTGATTTCTTTCAAGGCGGTGACGATGCCGTTTGCCACGTCGTCACAGCGGGTTATGCCGCCGAAGATGTTGAAGAGTATTGCCTTCACGTTCTTGTCGCTGGTAATGATCTTCATTGCAGCGACGACCTTCTCCGGATTGGAGCTGCCGCCAATGTCCAGGAAGTTAGCTGGCTCGCCCCCAAAAAACTTCACCACGTCCATGGTTGCCATGGCCAGGCCGGCGCCGTTAACGCAGCAGCCGACGTTCCCATCGAGCTTGATGAAAGTGAGTCCGGCGTCACGAGCATCGATCTCCGATTGAACCTCAGCGGAAGCGTCGCGCAGCGCCTCGATTTCCGGTTTCCGTTCGAGTTCGTTGTCATCGATGCCGATCTTCGCATCGATCGCCAGTACCTCGCCGTGTTTCGTGGTGATCAGCGGGTTGATTTCGGCGAGCGAAGCACCAGCCTTGACGAACGCGGAATATAACTGCCGCATGATTGAGGCAGCCTGGCGCACCTGCTTCACGTCGTCGTACAGCTTGAACGCGAGTCCCATCGCTTGGTGCGGCAACAGCCCCATGTGTGGATCGATCGCCTGTTTGAAGATCTTTTCAGGAGTTGTGGCGGCCACTTCCTCGATGTCCACGCCGCCGGCTGGGCTCACCATCATCACAGCGCGCTCGGATCCTCGATCCACGATGACGCCGACGTAACTCTCGGTAGCGATGTCCACCGCCGGTACGACGAGTACCTTTTCGACGGTCAATCCCTTGATCTCCATGCCGAGGATGGCCTCTGCATGCGCACGAGCCTCCGCCGGGTCCTTTGCCAGCTTCACACCGCCAGCCTTGCCGCGGCCGCCCGCATGAACCTGGGCCTTTACGACAACGGTTGAGCCCAGCTTCTTCGCGATGGCTTCTACTTCGTCAGGAGTCGTCGCGACATCTCCGTCAGGAACGGGAATGCCGGCGTCCTTGAGTAGGCCGCGCGCCTGGTATTCATGCAAGTTCACTTCAGTTCTCCCCTGTGATCGTAGTTCCAGTGTCACCACGGAGGGCTTCGAGTCCATCCGCCAATTCCGCGATAATGGCTCGTTTCCCCCCACCCCGTAAGAAATTGACTCCGGCCTCAACCTTGGGTTTCATACTTCCCTCGCCCAGCTGGCCTTCAGCCAAGAGTTTTTCTGCTTCTTTCAATGTAAGTCGATTCAACCGCCGACTTTTCTCGGTGCCCCATCCTTCATACACACCATCAACGTCCGTCAAGATCAAGAGGACGTCAGCGCCAACCCTGTGGCCGATAATGGCAGCGGCACCGTCCTTGTCGATGACAGCATCGATCCCTTCTAATCTGCCATCCTCATCGACGTACACAGGTGGTCCACCTCCGCCCGCCGAGATGACAATCTTACCAGCTTCCACCAACTGCTTGACTGCAGGCGCTTCGATAATGCCGATAGGCGTCGGACTCGCAACTAGGCGTCGGATCCTCTTTGAGCCATCGGGCCCCGTCACAAAACCGTGCCTATTGAGCCTTTCTGCCGCCTCTTGAGATAGTTCATGTCCTATCGGCTTGGTCGCGAGCTGCAGCCTTGGATCCTCTTTGCTGACCAGAGTCTGCGTGATAATGGTGAGCACTTCCCGTTCAATACCCGCACTCATCAAGGCGTTCTGCAAAGACTGTTGGATCATATAACCGATCCAACCTGCTGTCTCTGCCA
>Ga0180432_10004739_pt1 | contig 18462 bp, 14 predicted proteins | sample SS_ome_10_FD_132414 | JGI IMG/M metagenome (GOLD analysis project Ga0180432, IMG submission 132414) | Hypersaline lake sediment archaeal communities from the Salton Sea, California, USA - SS_1_MS_2 metaG | ecosystem: Environmental > Aquatic > Non-marine Saline and Alkaline > Hypersaline >...
CCAATGGGGTTCTTCCCCACGGAAGGAAGTGCCAACAGAATCTTCTATGGAGTGACTAATGGTATTGATAGAAATGGGTGTCATCCTTTACCTTCAATTTCAGCAGAAATATTGACATGACCCGCATTGCAGCAGAAAGCTATGTCTCAGAGACAAACGTTAGAATACCTTGGCAGGTATTTCGCTAATGAGTCCACTCGAATGTATCGAATAGCCCAAGCAAGACAATTGGATGAGTTAAGAGGGAAAGTAGAGCGGGAGATTGCGGCGATACATTATCAGGAATCGGTTGCATCTGTAGCATTTAATAAGGCAATGATCATTAATAGACTTACCATACTTGGTGGCGGTAAGCTGATCTCGGTTCTCAGTAATAATCCTAAGCTATTTTCTAATGCTAAACGAATTGCATTCGACAGCGTCAAGCATACAGCATCGTTCGGCACCGTTATTGTAGCTATAGGGGAAAGTGGTATCCCAAATGATGTACAGGTTATTGCTCTTTCAGCACAGGCACGTAAACTTCAAACAACCGACCATGAAATTAAAATGAGATTGGAGAAGAACGGATATGTCACTATGGCTGAGAGCCACTTCTATAACTATGTTAATACGCTGAAAGATCGAGTGCTGACAGGAGAAGCTATACTTCCTGTTATTGCGGCTCGTTATCTCCTTAAACCAATTCAAGCCTAAAATTATAGAGCATTGATTAATTACTTCTCCTGCTTCGCCTCAATCAGGTAAATATTGACACACAGTAAAGATTATGGTAATTTTATTGCAGAGAATAAACGAATAAATCACGAGTGAACCAGAACTCGCCGCGACAGACAGAAAGGCGAGGAGGTGAATAGTCCTCCTCGCCTTTTTTATTCGAAATATCACTGGATATAAGTGGTGTCAGCTGAAAATATCACTAAAGCAATTTACAGTAATCAAAGCCTCTACGCAGGTGAGTTTGCGAGGGCGTTCGCTGCCATTCTCAACAAGACCGGTGTAACTCGTTACCAAATTGCCAAATTCTCGGGTTTAACTGAACCTTATCTTAAACGTCTATTGACTGGCGAGAAAAAGAATCCCAGTCCGGCAGTAATAACCAGAATATGTTTTGCGATCGCACATCTTAGTTCTGATGTTACTCAGCACGATTTCGAGACTATATTTAATTCTGTGGGCAGAACTCTATTTACTAAGTACTAGGTAAATGATGCCCATACACCAATCAACTACCCACATTCAGTCACGCTACGGTATTTACGTCGGTAGCATTATAGCAAAACCGATATAATCTCTGGAGTTGGGTAAAAATTTTCTTAAAGCTGGAATCATTGAAAAAAGTAGCGACTAGAGCCAATATTGCGCCTATTGATTGAATCTAAGGGCCGCTCGTGCAAATGAGCGGCCTTTTTTCACCTGCAAGTTATAGGATAAAATCAATTAGGATTAGAAAAACGAACCTTTTTAATCGACCTACCTGGAGTCGGTAAACATGACATAGTGGTTTATACAGATACAAAAGGATGCTCCAAGCCTATTGAGTGAAGCGAAAAAGTTGGATTTTCTGATGAAGGAAAAATCGCGCTGAATATCGCGGGGGCACACTTTGACAGGGAGAAATACCACGTTATCGAACATTGTGGTATTAATTATGAAATATAAAAGCTTATGGCTGTACTCCTTTACAAGGTTAGAGCAGGGTGCTCCAACCTAAGTAAACAGGGCCTATGTTGCCGCGCAAGGTAGCTATATCTTTACTTCGCCATCTTCAACGATTATTTGATCATCAACAGTTACGGTAGGCTCCAACATGACTCCATCTAGATGCAGCTTGCTTTCTGTCTTTCCTCCTAACATTAAATTATTACCCAATGCAACGTGTACTCTGCCGAGGCCTTTCTTTTCCTCAGAGATGATGCCTGTTATTATGGAAGCAGGATTAGTGCCAATAGCGATTTCGGCTATGTTATCGGCGTTGGCTATCTGACTAATAAGTTGCTTCACCTCTTTAGCCTGGCTCCCGCCTTGCACATCAACAACTCGTCCCTTTTCAACATAACATACCACGGGCTCACGCACAAGACCAAAAATGGTCAATGAACAATCAATTACAACCTTTCCGTAGGCAGTGCCTTCTACGGGTGCTCCCCAAGCTTCTCCATCAGGGAAACAGGCTATCATCCCCGGTTCACGTGCCAGAGCAGCGCCGACTCGATAAGGCATATTTTCTATACTTGCAGTCAAATCTGTCCCGAGGCTGGTTTTGACATTGATCATCTTCGCCTTGTTCAATACATTCACTAGTCGCTGGCTGATTTCAAATACCTCCTGATAATCGGCAGACCCTCCTCCTTTTACTATCATTTCACTTGTGATTCCCGGCATAGACATGTACCGTATGCGCTTAGCTTCCCGTAGCTTCCTTACTGAGTTCGAGTGGCCAAGAGCTGGCCATGCGGGACTAATCACGACGTCCGCGGCTTCCATTGCACGCACTGCGATCGGCCCCGGATCCTCTCCAGCTACCTTGGTAGGCCGAATAGTGACGACGGTTGGTTCGGCTCTGGCTATCCTCGTAGCTGCACACAAGGATTCAATTAGCAGAGGGTCGGTTTCGATATCCACGAGAATAAGTACCTGCTCCCCTTCTTTGACCGCAAGGCTCCATTCCATAATTCTGTTAGCTATAGGGAGCAGTTCAGTTATTCGTAAACTAAACATTTTTTACTCCTCATTTTTAGTTAACTATCGATATAATTGCTGTTCCAAACCCTAGCTAGGTTAAATACAAACCAGTATTGCTACTGACAATCTGTTTTACCAGCGCCAAATAAATTATCTCCGGCTTCTTCTCCAATTGTCTTTAACCAGTCTTAGTGTGCTTAAGTATGGATCGTAACCTCGTCTCCTCTAACAATAAATCTTGTATCAATCCCCATTGCTTGGCAAACTCGAACACGTACTCGACCAATTCGACAAATTCGCTGGTAAGGATGATGTGCAAAGTATCAAGTAAAAAGCTGAAATAATACTAGGGTAAATTTCTGGTATAAGCCAGCCTATCACCAACGTTAAAATAGAATCGTTCAGAGAATTTTAGTTAGATCGGCTTATCTTTAGTCGATTTCCTCAGCGCATTTGAAGCGAAGTTAGACATGAATTGTGCAACTTCCTCAGCGGAAAGCCTTCCTATTGGCGAGAACCATAGCCTAGATCGGACTATTATTGAAGCAATAGCGTATCCAGCCAATTTGACATCGTTTGTTACAAACGTACCGTCATCTAGGCCGTCTTGAATGATCTTGCGCAGAATTTTATCGTATTCATCACGCATTTCGATTATTTTGCGACGGTGTCTTGGCAAAAGATTCTTGAGTTCCATATCAAACATCATATAATAGGGCTTTGTCCCAGGTTCAGGCGTCTCGAAGTGACGCTTGACAAAGCATCGCAAACGTTCCCCTGGACTCATTTCCGGACTATATTCAAGATTTTCGATGACAGAGAGCGTATGCTCTGCTGCTTCACGGAATACCTCATAGAGTATTTGTTCTTTGCTTGAGAAATAATGATATATATTTGCAGCTTCAAAATGGCAAGCACGAGCAATATCTCTCATGCTTGTACTGCGATAGCCTTTTCGATAAAAGAGGTCAGCGCTTTTATCCAAGATAAGTCGCTTCTTCCTTATACTTGTTGGTTGTTCAGATTTCGGAGTTGATGCTTTCTTCATTACGTAACCAGTGTAATATTATACGTATATGTCATCAAACGGCCTTTGTGTATTCTGCCTGAATAAACGTGACATCTGAATTTTTATAAACCGAAATAGCTGCCTGCATTTTTAGGCGAAAGCTATACATGTTTAAATGGTCTGCTCTTTATGGTCTCAATACAATTGTTCTTTGTTCACAAAAAGCCATTCGTTATCCGATGATCGAAATAGTCTAGCGTCTCTTACCTCGAGTTGTTTACGATAAGTATAAACCTTTAATAATCAGTTAAGCAAGTTATTGCCATCTAATGAATTATTGTTCAATAATATTTTGTTTGTTATTTCTATCTTACGATTATCCGTTGATGTAACTTTAGCCGTAAGTAGCTTTATTGTCAAGTATTCGAACGATATAAAACTTGACAAGCAAATAACTTTATATTTAATATTAGAAAAAATTTATTACACATTTAATAAAAAAGCTATGAGGTATGTAAGGCATGGTTAAGAGAAAATACACCAATCTCTTTGAGCCGGGGCACATTGGGAAGCTGACAATAAAGAATCGCATTGTTATGGCCCCCATGAACACTATACATGAGGATAGAGATGGTTGTGTCACACAGCGCATGATTGATTATTTCGCAGCTCGTGCTAAAGGTGGCACTGGTCTTATCATGACTGGCTTCACTAGGGCTCACAGAAAATCAGAATACGTGCCGGGTAGTGGAGGATTGTGGATGGATACTGACGCCCACATTGCCATGGCAAGCGACCTTGCGGAGGCGGTACACGATTACGGAGCTAAAATATGTATGCAGTTGAGTGCCGGTCTTGGACGGCAAGAGGTAAATCCTACGTTTGAGAAAAGACCAGTTGCATCTTCACAGATTCCGTGCTACGTCGATCCGAAGGTTGTATGCCGTCCGCTAACGAAGGCAGAAATAAGGGACATTGTCAAGGAATATGCCAAGGCAGCTCGCCGAATTGTTACGGCTGGCTTCGATATGATAGAGGTTCATGGGCACACTGGCTATCTGATTGATCAATTCATGACTCCTTTTTGGAACAAACGCACTGACGAATATGGTGGTGATATCAGGAGAAGGATGCGGTTTCCCATCGAGTTAATCTCCTCGGTACGGGATGTGGTTGGAACAGGCTTTCCTCTTTCTTTCAGACTAAGCGCTGACCATAAAATACCAAATGGTCGTAAGTTGAGTGAAGCATTGGAGATAGCTAGGCTTCTGGAATCGGCAGGAATAGACGTCTTGCATATTGACGGTGGATGCTACGATTCTATGCCGTGGATATTTCCACCCATTTATTATCCCGAAGGTCCTATGGTTGAGCTGGCAGCGGCGGTGAAAAAAGTAGTGCAAATCCCTGTAATCACGGTAGGCAAAATCATTCGGCCGGAGTTCGCGGAGCAGATTATCAAAGATGGAAGAGCCGATTTCATCGCTATGGGCAGGCAGCTTATTGCTGACCCTGAGTGGGCTAACAAGGCCAGAGAGGGGCGCGTAGAGGACATCTGCCCTTGTATTGCCTGTAATGAGTTGTGTATCGGCAACGTATTTTTTTCTCGCCCCTTAGGTTGTTCGGTTAATGCAGCCGCAGGTAAAGAGAGATATTACGCTCTAGAACGTCCCGAGAAGCAAAAAAAGATTATGGTTATAGGCGGCGGACCCGCGGGGATGGAAGCAGCCCGTGTGGCAGCGTTAAGGGGGCATAACGTTACACTCTATGAGAAGGATAAGACACTTGGCGGTCAACTTAAAGCGGCGTCTAAACCTGCTTTCAAGGTCGAGCTACAGCGGTTAGTAAATTACCTGTCAGTTCAATTGCGCAAAGTGGGAGTCAATGTTGAGACAGGGAAAAAGGTCACCGCTCAACTGGTTGATATTCTTAAACCCGATGTAGTGGTGATTGCTACAGGTGCCACCCCGCTTGTTTGTAGAATTCCAGGAGTTGAAAATACAATAAATGTTATAGATCTTCATCTGGGCAATATAAAGGTTGGAAATAGCGTGATCGTGGCTGGTGGAGGGCTTACTGGATGTGATACTGCCCTGGCTCTGGCTAAGGAAAAGAAGAAAGTCACCATTGTAGAAATGCTTCCGGCTATCGCTGGTGACCTGAATCCGATCAGCCGACAGGCTCTATTAGAGGAACTATCTCAGGCTGCGGTTAAAATTCTGACTGATTACAAGATAAAAAAGTTTACGGCAAAGGGTTTGATAGCAGCTGACAAGAATGGGAAGGAAAAGACTATCAAGGCTGATAAAATTATCTTTGCTCTGGGGAGCCAGTCGGGAAAAAAGCTCAGAAAAAGCATAGAAGGGAAAGTACGCGAAGTTTATTCTATAGGTGACTATGTAACTCCCGGAAAAGTGGGGGGAGCTATACATGACGGCTTCGTTGCAGGATGGAAGATTTAAAATGAGAGCGGAGTATAACGATTAGGCATTACATAGGATTTAGGTGTCTTAATTACAGTCGTACAGTTTAAAAACGACCTAAGTGAAAGTGGCCACGTATGACACGCGGAGGTTGTCTATAGAGAATGGAAAACCTTCGGAATATTAGATGTTGTGTGGCTTTAAGCTAGTTGACCTTGTTATGGTTCGATGTTTCAGTCGAGCAAATTGATCATATCACAGACCTGAGGGTTGGAGTAGGCTTATGTGGTGAGTGACTTAAGACTTGAGCAGGAATGGGTCATGGAATGCAAGACCGTTGCGTAATATATTTCTGACTGTATTTCTCCCTTAATGCATATAAGTAACAGTATAGATATTATCGCACTTCGCAAAGTATAGCGCAGGATTTAAAGGGGGACAAAATGGGAGTTGAGTTGTTAGGCGGTTACACCGGTATAATTCTATCAGTGGATTTAACCAAAGGCCTAATTGTTAGAGAGAGTCTAGACGCCGCTGACCTGCGCAATTACGTAGGGGGGACAGGGCTGGGGATAAAGATTTTGTATGACAGGGTCACCCCAGGGGTAACTTGGTCCGATCCAGAGAATCTCTTGATTATCGCGACTGGTCCATTGAATGGTACAAGTGTAGGTGGTAGTGGCGGATTTTCGCTGGTAACCAAAGGTTGTCTTACTAATGGGGCCACCTCTGTCCAAGCCAATGGCTTCCTTGGTGCCTATTTGAAATTCTGTGGCTTCGATGGGATTAATATTATGGGTGCCGCATCGAGACCCACTTATCTTTATATCGATGATGTGCACGCCGAATTAAGAGATGCCACTCACCTAGCAGGAAAAGACACCTGGGAGACAGAAAGCCTAATAAAAAAGGAATTGGATAAAAGCGAGAGGCAGGTGAGCGTCTTCAGCATCGGGCCTGCTGGTGAGAACCTAGTAAAATTTGCCTGTCTTGTTGGAGATAGAGGACACGTTGCTGCCCATAATGGCGTAGGAGCGGTATTAGGGTCTAAGAGGTTAAAGGCAATTGCTGTGGTGCGAGGCAAGAATAGGCCTAATATCAGCAATAGTACAGAACTATCGAGGTTAGCGAAGAAAATGTATCAAGAAGTGACTGGAAATCCAGGTCTCTATTTTCATAAATTTGGAACATTAGGTACCGTTGTTCGCGCAAAAGAAAGAGTAAGCACAGGTATACTTCCGATTAAGAACTACACGACCAACATCTTTCCTGAGGGTGCTAAATTCAGTAAGGAATATTTGAGCACACAACCGCAGTTTGAATTTGATTGGCACCCTTGTTGGGCCTGCAAATTTCGCCATTGCCATTTAATTAGGATTTTAAAAGGTCCTTTCGCAGGATGTGTTGGCGAGGAACCTGAATATGAGACATCTGCTTCTTTTGGTTCTCTCATAGGTAATACCGATTTAGCTGGTATGATAATGCTCGCAAATCATGCTGATCGTTTGGGACTGGATGGCAATGAGAGTGGCTGGCTTATTGCGTGGCTGATGGAATGTTACGAAAAGGGCATCATAAACAAAGAACTTATTGATGGGTTGGAGATGAGATGGGGCGACGTTGAAGCTGCGAAGAATATACTCGATATGGTAGCACATCGTCGTGGGATTGGTAACATTTTTGCAAACGGTGTGAAGCGTTCTGCTCAATACATAGGCGGAGAAGCCCAAAAACTTGCCATTTACACTGAAAAAGGTAACACGCCTCGCTCGCACGACCACCGTGCTTGTTGGTCTATGATGCTTGACACCTGTATTTCGGATACCGGCACAGACGCGTATTGTCCTTATGCTGTCGCTCCAATTAATCTAGCGTTCCCACCACACAAAGATCCCCTTTCAGCTGAGGCGGTTGCCAGCATACTTTATGGTACCACGCATGGATATCCTTTTTGGCCATTTGGTGACTGCTTGGTCATGTGTCACTTCAATAAGTGGGGCGTGGGTAGCGAATGCTTGGCTGATTTGGTAAAAGCAGCCACCGGATGGGACTTCACCGCTGAAGAAGTAGCACAAGTAGGATTGCGAGTAGTCAACCTATTGAGATCCTTCAATATCAGGCACGGGCATACACGAGATTTAGATACGCCTTCGCTGAAGTACAGCTCAGTACCTCAAGATGGACCCCACAAAGGCGTATCGATTAAGCTGGTGTGGGACGAAATGGTTAATCAATACTATGAATTAATGGGCTGGGATAAAAAGACAGGAAAACCTCTACCCGACACACTCAAGAGCGTTGGCCTGGCACATGTTGTCAGAGATATTTGGTGACAAATAGTAGTGGATTGGGCATTTTTAGCTATAGCAATTTGGTCTGGTCTGGTAACAGGAGTTGGATATGCGATTTTTGCTTCCGGACTGACTCTAATATTTGGTATTATGTTCGTAGTTAATTTCGCTCATGGCGAAATAGCTATGCTGGGAGCATTGCTGCTTTTTTCTCTTATGAAATACGTCGGGATAGATTTTTTCTCAGCTGCGTTCATTTCCATCGCATTGGTTGCTTTATTTGGTTTTATTGTTAATCGAATTGCTGTTCAACCTCTAATTAGTAAGTCTCCTTGGACCGTATTGTTGTCCACCATTGCAGTAAGCATGATCGTACTACACGGGGTGGTAACGATTAGGGGAGCTAACCCTGGGGTAGTCCAAACTGGCTTCGATAAGGTATTCAGATTAGGAGAGGTAGGAATAGCAACAGAAAATATAATCGTTCTTGTCATCGGACTGACTATAATTATAGCTGTGCATTTATTCCTACGAAAGGCAAAATTGGGTAAGGATATGAAGGCTACCATACAAGACCCCACAGGCGCAAATCTGGTTGGGATTAATGTCAAAAGGGTATATGATTCAACATTTATTATAGCTTCCGGTCTAGCAGCGGTGAGTGGAATACTGATGTCGGTGCTTTATGGTATGAGCCCATTCATGGGCCAAAGAGTGCTTATCTTTGGATTTGTAGTTGTTATAGTTGCAGGAATGGGCAATCTATTGGGGGCGGCTATAGTTGGTATTTTTATTGGTTTAGCGGATTCGATTTTCAGTCAGTATGTATCGACATATTACAGTGAAGCCTTTATTTATGGGATTATGGTATTTGTATTACTAATAAGACCTAAGGGCTTGTTCAACACAAGTTAAACGGTTCTGCGATGTACAGACGTCTCATTTACGGGTTGATATTAGCTGTAGTTATTGCAGCCCCCTTTGTGATGCAAAGTTCTTTTTTAAGAGATCTTCTAATTATGTCTGGCATTTACGCCATACTAACTTTAAGCTTGGACGTGATTGTAAGTCGCATGGGACAATTCTCGTTTGGACATCAGGCATTCTTCGCTATAGGAGCGTACACCTCTGCTTTGCTGTCTGTAAACTTGGGAGTGCCACCATTTGTCAGTTTCTTTGGAGCTGTTGCTTGCGCTGGATTAGTTGGTCTCCTCGTTGGCGCTATTGCACTAAGAGCGCTAAGAGGAGTCTATTTAGCCATTGTTACATTAGGGTTCTCGATAATAATGTTGGTGCTCGTGCGAGGCATGCGAGGTTTTACTGGTGGGGAGGCAGGTATCCTCCGTATTCCTCCGCCCACTATTCCAATCCCGGGTCATCCTGATATAGTCTTTGGATCCGAGTTTTCGTACTATTATCTTGTATTAATTTGTCTTCTGCTTGTAATTTACCTAATAAGTAGGTGGCAGCATTCTTGGTGGGGAAGAGCCGTTACAGGACTTTGTGAACATGAAGCGTTAGCTGAATCAATAGGAATTATTCCTGTTAAACTTTATGCAATGTCCTTTGCTTTTGCAACAGCGATAGCAGGATTAAGTGGTGCATTATTTGCTCATTATCAACTCGCTGTCTACCCTTCTTTGTTCAACCTTCAGTACATGTTCCTAATGCTCGTTATGTTATTTGTAGGAGGTAGAGGCACACTAGGAGGACCCATACTAGGCGCAGTTTTTTTTATCTTTGTACCAAAGTTTCTACCTACTAAGGGGGAGACGAATCTACTGCTTTTTGGAGCAATACTGCTGTTGACTATTCTATTTATGCAAAGGGGTCTATATCCCGCTTTGGTTTCGCTTGGGCATCGTTTCACGAAGCAATTTTCAAGTGTGAAAGAAGCCGAAACAGAAAATAATGAGAACGTAGGTAAGACATCGTAAAACCCTATTGAGGTGAGGAAATAAATGGCAATTCTTGAAACCCAAGGATTAACAAAAGACTTCAAAGGACTTAGGGCGCTTGATAATGTGGACATGGAGGTTCAGGAAAACGAAATACTTGGGCTCGTTGGACCAAACGGTTCTGGCAAAACAAGTTGGATAAATGTAGTCACTGGTTTCATAAAGCCAACGGAAGGCTCTGTGTTATTTGAGGGACGACCTATTTCTGGCGCTAAGCCGTACGAAGTTGCGAAGATGGGGATGATTAGAACATTTCAGCTTACAAGTTTGTTCGGCAATTTGACTATGAATGGTAACATAATTATTGGGGGATTCCTTAAAAGAAGAAATGTTAGCCTCGTGTATTCCTTCGTCCACAACATTTTCCATAGCAGGAGTTATAGAAGTGAGGAGATTGAACTCTATCAAAAAACTGCCGAAATATTAAGACTCGTGGGATTAGAAGCAAGTACTGATGTACTTGCTTCTAACATGCCGACTGTGGACCAGAGAAAATTGGAAATTGCAATAGCCTTAGCCGCCGAACCGAAGTTGCTATTGCTGGATGAACCAGCTGCAGGAATGAATCCGGAAGAAACAACCAGATTAATGAGCACTATACGAGCAATACAACAGGAAGGTATAACCGTTGTGGTAGTCGAACATAATATGAAGGTAATCATGGGTTTATGTAATCGTATCATGGTCTTAAACTATGGCGTAAAAATTGCGGATGGAACCCCTGAAGAAATACGTAGGGACGAGCGGGTTATAGAATGTTATTTAGGGAAAAGGGAATATGCTCAGAATTAGTGCGTTAGACACATATTATGGGCATCAACAGATATTGAGGAATGTATCACTAGAAGTCAATGATGGTGAGCTCGTGACCCTTATTGGGGCGAATGGTAATGGCAAATCAACGCTTCTAATGGCCATTTCTGGCATGATAAAGAAGTGTTTTGGTACTATCGAATTTCGGGGAACAAGGATAGACGGATTGACGACTAAAGCTATCGTTCGTCTAGGCATAATTCAAGTTCCACAAGGCAGACTGCTTTTCCCAGATATGACTATTTTAGAGAACCTTGAACTTGGTACACGTGGCGTTACGGATTTTACAAGCAAAAGCATGAAACAAAGTCTAGAAGAAGTCTTTGGCTTGTTTAAAATCTTGTATAGTCGAAGGAAGCAAAAGGCAGGCACTCTCAGCGGTGGTGAGCAACAAATGTTAGCTATTGCGCGAGGATTAATGGGAAGGCCGAGGCTGCTTATGTTAGACGAACCTTCATTTGGTCTCTCACCGGTAATGATAGAGGAAGTGGGCCGAGTGTTAGAGGGTCTTCATGAAACAGGGTTATCCATTTTACTTGTTGAGCAGAATGCCTATCTAGCATTAGAGTTGGCTGATAGAGGCTATGTTATGGAAAGCGGTGCTATAGTCGCAAGTGGAAAGGCATGTGAGTTAGCAGAGAGCAAAGTAGTAAAAACTGCATATCTTGGGATTTAGAATCACTGAGTTAATATCTACTTTTATCTTACAACTAAATGTGTTCTGCGTTCTCGCTTATTAATTCTGAACTGAATTGACAGCTGATTTGTATTTAAAGCCTAGCCCAGGACTGGAGTATCACTTCTAAATTAAATGGCTATCAGTGGTGTACTCATGTACGCACGAGGTAGAAATTAAGAACAAGCTTAGCTAACAAGCCAACCCCCATCCACTGCTAGGTCTACACCTGTCACAAAAGAGGCTTCATCCGATGCTAAGTATAGTGCGGCCTGCGCAACATCATCGACCTTGCCGAAACGTCCCATGGGTGTCTTTGCCAATACTGACTTTTCCCATTCCTCTGTGGTTATTAATCCCGGGTCTCGTGCCTGAAATGCCGGCCAGAGTCCTGTCCTAATGCAGCCAGGTACAATGCAGTTAACGCGAATATTATCCTTTGCCAACTGAACAGCCAAACATTTGGCTAGCATTGAAAGAGCTGCCTTGGAGATGCCATAGGCGGGGGAAAAGGGAGACGGTCTATAACCAGAAACAGAGCTGGTAAATAGGATGGAACCACCGCCTGCCCCCTTGATTTCTGGGATAGCAAACTTGGAGCCAAAAAAGCCTGCCTTTACATGTACGTTTAAAGTGCGATCAAAAGCTTCCTCAGTTGTGCGTTCAATAATACCGGGTCCAGCTATGCCAGCGTTGTGCCAGAAGATATTCAATCTCCCGTAGGTTTCTATCGCTGACCTTATCATCCTCTCTATCTCGTCTACAACGCCCACATCGGCACGGACATAGCTCGCCTCACCATTGGCTTCTCTGATCAGACCAACTGTTTCTCGGCCTCCTTCGTCATTAATATCAACTACGACGACTTTAGCTCCCTCTCTAGCAAATAGAAGGGCCCCCGCACGGCCGAAGCCAGAGCCCCCTCCAGTAATTAGCGCTACCTTACCATCAAGTCTCATTCGTTACCCCTCCCTACGAAAGTATAAGTTGCGTATTTTATGAAGCCTATGTTCATTTGTCAAACTTTCGCATTAGCTAATAATAAGATTACCTACGTTTGCACCTTACACAAGAAATATGCTTAACATGCGGGATTAAGATATTCAGAGTTAGGAAGAGCTAAGGCCGATACTCTTTATCTCGCAAAATGAAATGACACAAGCAACATCACTAGAATGGATCATTTTACCTATTTACTAGGCAGCCTACCTCCTTCTGACGGAGCGGCTGGCCAGTCCCATGCTGCTGCCTTAAACGGAGGCCACCTATCTGCTGGCTTTGGTTTGTCCAAACTTAATATGTAGAAGCAATCCTGACACTTAGACCCTATAAAGAATCCGTTGAAACGCCAAATGGGATATCTACACACATTGCTGCTTTTACAGCGGGGACAAATGGCTTCTACAGGCTCCCTCGTAACATACAAAAACTGCTCTGTCGGGCGTTCGTAGGAAAGCTGATCTAAACCCATGTTTATTCTCTCCTTCCAACTGGAGTATTACTACTTATTTCAGCCAGAGAGGGGAGTGCGCTACATGTATACTCCATGTGCCACGCTCCCTTTTCTTCCCAAGTTCACGGCGCTTCTTATCCGTGGCTTCCTTGTTGACCTGAAGGTTTGCCGGGTCTATAACCACGCCATAAAAAGACTCAGCACCCTCTATAGAGACCAGCTCATTCCAAACATCCTTACGGACTTGTTCTACATCTCTCTCCAAAGGATTCCCCCAACCTGCACCGCCACCTAACGCTACATGCATTATCCCAGGTTTTTCCGTAATCTCAGAAAAGTTTGCCATCTGAGATAAGGCATTGTTCACACTGCCGTTGTTTGGATCAGGTCGTTTCCGATTATCAAACTTACCGAATAGCGCGTCAGCGATATACTCTGGTGGTATCACACCATTATACTGCTCCCAATGCCCTGTTCCATCCGGTTTAATATACATACCATAGCAAGCGCCACTGTCTCCACCACCGGCCGCACCAGGGGAAAAGTGCCTGACGCGTCCACCTGTAACCGTGACTACAGTGCCCGGCGAATACCATTCAATGGTAATTGTATTACCTAGTCCGCCACGGAACTTACCAGCCCCGCCGCTATCTATGAGGAGATCGTTCCCCCAGCAAATAAGTGGGCATTCCTGCTCAAAGTACTCCCAGACTGATAAAAAAGAGTTACCCATTACAGTCGCTACGCCGCTTAGGCCATCATGGCCGTTGTAGCCACCCCAGCCCCCTCCAGGAAGTGTAAATGTGCCCCAAGCTAGGCCCTCACGCCCCTTTCTAGTATCATATCCAGCAAAATACGGTAGCATGTTGGTCCTGCAATCGGCTCCTATGGCCTTTTCAGGCACTGCCTTACCTAATAGCTCAAGCCCCATGTTGATTACCCGGTTGCCAGGTTCCATGTGGTTACTGCACGGCGAGGGTGGCAGAGGTAAAAACTGGCTACCAGGAGGAACTGTGATGTCGATAGCACGGAAAAGCCCACCGCTTACCGGATTGTCAGGGTCGAGGAATTGCTTCAAGCCAATTATCGCTCTTGGGAGATCACCCATGCCTGATTTCAAATAGCCCTCGCCCTGTCTTTCCGTTCCGGAGCCATCGAGCTCAATGGAATCGCCCCGCTTGCGCAAAGTCAATACCAACTTGATTGGTTTCGCAGTCAAGCCGTCGTCGTCAATGTAGTCTTCGACAGTCCACTCACCATCTGGTAACTCGGCAATAGCAGAACGAGCACAGCGCTCACCGTAATCCAAAGAATATCTGCATCCGTTCAGCACCTTCTCTAACCCGTATTTGCGTATCGACTGATGGACTAGCCGCTCACCTGTTACTAGACAGCCATAGATGGATCGTATATCGCCGAGGTTTTGCATGTGAGCGCGTGTATTGTCCAGAAAGAGGTTGAAAAAAGAGCGTACTGGAACATCTTTGGAATAACAGAGCATCGGTGGGACACGTAACCCTTCACCATATACGTCTCTAGCTTCAGGCCAGAAAGCCCCTGGATGTGGCCCTCCAACATCGATCAGATGGGCAGCAGCAGAGCTATAAAATAGTATCTTACCTTCCCAAAATATGGGTCGAATCATGTAAGCATCCGCCTGATGAATGCATCCTCGGTAAGGGTCGTTCAGAAAGAGTACGTCGCCATCGCTCAAGTTCTCTTGTCCCCATTCTTCTATTACCATAGGGATAACATATTGGGAAGTAAAGGGCTGGAGGGGTGCTCCTTCTCCAGTGGAAATCATCTCGATGCCATCATCTGTTATCATATGAAGGTTGGCACTGCAGTCTCCGAGGTCCCGCACGACCATCGAAAAAGCACTTCTTATCATCGACTCATGCATTTGCCTGGCGATGCCAACAAATATCATACGTATGGATTCGGCCTCCACCATATCCAAGCCATATTTATTTCTTATTTCTGGAGCAGTAAATAACGTGGTCATTTTTAATCCTCCTTGCTCATCCTTATAATCTAATACTTGATTCTAAGAGAACCCATATCGTCAACCAGCAGGGTAAATCCATTCCCAACCACTGTAGTGGCCAAATCCTCAACTACTACTGCTGGTCCTTTAATCTTGTTATTAGCTAAAAGCTTGGCTCGGCTATAGAACGGAACATCATTGTTGACCCGTCTATCTAGGAAAACGTCACGTTTGGTCAGCAGTGCGTCAGGCGGTGGCTGCGTATCGCCCTCCTTTATCTGCGAAATATCGGGCATGTGAATTTTACCAATTGCGGTGGACTGGATCGAGGCCACCATTATAGGAATCTCTGGCGCCTCATAACCATATTTTTGCTTGTGTTGCTTATGAAAGTTACTGTTTATCTCCTTCATCGTTTTAGCATCATATGGACCAAGGGGAATCCGAGTTAGGACTTCCCATGTCTGCCCCAGATACATCCCGTAATAGACCCTCTCCAGCGTTACCTCCTCTGGATCGAAACCCTGTTTTTTCAGGTCCTCACCGCTAATGGCCTCCAGGGCTTTGAAATGATCGTCAAACTCCTCTGGGGTGAAAGTATCCAGTCGCCGCATTAAGCCTTCGGAGTTGTCTGCTCGCATGTCTGTACTGATCATACCAAAGGCGGAAAATCCTCCTGGATGCAGAGGAATGATAGCCTCCTGCATTGCCAGATCGCGAATAGTATAACAAGCATGCATAGGTCCAGCTGATCCGAATGCCATGAGGGCGAAATCTCTAGTGTCAATTCCTTTATAGGCAGTAATTCGACGGATAACTTCGGAGGTGTGCACGGTATACAGTTCGAAAGCGGTTTGTGCTGCCTCCTGCAGCGCAAGTCCCATACTGGTGGCAATAGGAGCAAGAGTCTTTTCCGCCAACTCAGGATAGAGGCGCATGCGACCACCTAGAAAATAGTCGGGTTGCAGGAGCCCCATTATTACATAGGCATCACTTAGTGTTGGTTCCGTACCGCCCAAGTTGTAGCAAGCAGGACCCGGGCGAGCTCCAGCGCTTTGAGGGCCTACTCTCAGCACGCCAGCGGTGTCTCGGTAAATCAAACTTCCCCCTCCAGCACCTATGCTTGTGATATCGATCATCGGCAACATCAAGGGCACTCGCAGTTCAACCTCTTTTATATTGGTTAGCATGAGGTCATGGCCTCGCACAATGGAGAAATCGGTAGTGGTGCCTCCAGTATCCATCATTAGTAGATTTGGTGAGTTAGTCCATCGGCTATAGGTCTGGGTGCCCAGAGTTCCACCGACTGGGCCAGAATTAATGGTGTTAATCGGATTCTGTTTAGACTTCTCGAGTGTTCTCGCTCCACCCGATAGTTGCATTATAAGTATCTCGCCCTCATAACCTGCCTTCTCAAGAGAGCGTCCAGATTATCAAGGTAAGCGTTGACCTGACGGCCTATATAGGCGTCCAATACCACCGTGCAGGTTCTCTCATACTCCTTAGCTACAGGGTTGATTGACGAAGTGGACACATAGGCTGTAGGGAACACTTGCTGTATGATGTCTTTGACGCGCTGCTCATGACTCTGCGAAGCATAAGCATTGATGAAGCATACCGCGATTGATTTTATGCCCTCTTTCTTAAGAAATTCGATCTCCCTTCTTACTTGATTTTCGTCAATAGCCCAGCGCTCACTTCCATCATATAAGATGCGTTCTTGAATTTGACGCCGATATCGTCGCTCCACTAAGGGCCTTTCCTGGTGGGTTCGCTTGAAGCGGGGATTGTAAATCCCCCTTGGCTCAAAGCCACGGTTGTTACGCTGAATATCCAGTAAATCTCTGTGGCCCCAGGTAGTAAGCAAACCTGTCTTTTCTCCAGAACGAGTTAGTACTGCGTTTATGCCCACTGTAAACCCATGGACAAGAAGGCTGATATCTTGCGGCGATATTCTTAACTCCTTCAGTGCTGCTAATACACCTTGACTCTGATCCTCAGTAGTTGTCAACACCTTGGTGCTTTTTATTTCTCCATTCTGTTCATTGATCATTACAGCATCGGTAAATGTGCCTCCAACATCAATGCCCACTCTGAATCTCGCCATACCACCATCCTTTCCTAAAAATAACTACTACCTACCTGAATAAGTCTATTGGTAATATCGTAGCTTTGCCTAGACTTGAAACGATTGTTACATGATTTACCCAAGTAAGCGCTACTACTTAGTTGATGTAATCATAGATAGTGAATTAACGTTCACTAATAACTTCTGGTTCGTTATTATAATCATCTAACTTAACTTTTTCGTATAACTTTAACTACAAATAAATTTATTGTCAAGTATTTGAACCACATAAAAGCTTGACAAATGCATGATACTTACTTAATATACGTTTAATAAATATCCAGCAATTATGATAATAAGTCTGTCTAAAACCAAAGAAAGGGGGTAATTCGCATAAATAGAAGGAATGTGTTTCATTCATTCATCCCAATGCCAAAAGTAAAGAAAGGGGGAAAGATGGAAAATAAAAGAGTATGTTTAGGGGTAACTGTACTGCTGATTTTGGTATTGCTAATCGGTGTCTTTGGTTGCGAAACAACCCCAGCAGAAAAAGAGCCGGTGAAATTAGGAGCTATTACTTATATGACGGGAGTCGTAAGCGACGACGGATTAAAGACACGTGAGGGTATGGAGCTTGCTGTAAAAGAGATTAACGATAACGGAGGTGTTCTCGGAAGACCAGTCGAGCTTCTTTACTATGATAACGGCTTTACAGTTGAGGAAGCAGTTACTTCAACTAAGGAAGCTATCTCCGATGGAGTACATGCTCTCGTGGGTTTTCAGACTGAGGACAGCGGAGATGCTGGTGTCCAGCTTGCACAGAAGGAAAATATTCCTATAGTCGTAACATATGGCGCCTCTAAAGCTTCAAGCGATCCAGATCCGTCCAGTCCCAACTATTACGTCGGTTCATTTCATACAAATATCTACCCCCATCAATGGGATTTAGCTATTATGAAGTGGATAGAGGACCAAGGATACAAGAGTTGCGCCAACTTATACATAGACATAGCATATGGTTATTCTGAGTCTGCGATATATAATGAGCGTTGGGGGCAGCCTGGGAGCGCTGTTAAGCTGACGGCAGAGATTTTTTACC